>Ga0081526_100538_pt1 | contig 15168 bp, 10 predicted proteins | sample HotLakmasection2_FD_70991 | JGI IMG/M metagenome (GOLD analysis project Ga0081526, IMG submission 70991) | Hypersaline microbial mat communities from Hot Lake, Washington, USA - Section #2 (SPADES assembly) (version 2) | ecosystem: Environmental > Aquatic > Non-marine Saline and Alkaline >... | reverse complement strand
GTCCCTGCTTCGGGCGGCACCATTTTGCACCACAACCCCGCCTCGTCGGAAATCCAGCCGCAGGGAGGGCCATAGGTGTTGTTGAGGGTCGGGTCGGTGAGTCGCTGAGCGGTGCCCGCTGCCATATCGCCCACCCACAGCTCTACCCCGGTAGGCTGATCAAGGGTAAAGGCGAGCAAGTTGCCGGTGGGCGACCAGCGCAAATTGCGAATGCCCGCTGACGGCGGTAGGGCGATCGCTTGTTGCTCACCCGTCGCGATGTTTTGGATCGTTAAGCCGACGAACCCATAGGCTCTCGCGGGCGATCGACGAATGGGATCAATTTGGATGCCGGCCAGTTGCAACCGCGGCTGGGCCAACTCCGCGAGGGGCGGCAACAGCGGTCGATGCAAGCGTACCAGCCACTGGTGATTAGGCGACAGGATCACGCCCGGATACCAGGGGGTATCCAACATGGAGGCGATCGGGTCGGGCGGTTGTTGCCACGTTTCTTGAGCCATAACAGGATTGAAGGCAAAGCTAACAATGCTGACAGCAATGCCCAACAGCGGTCTTATAGCAGCTTTCATGAATTGGGGGATGCTGAAGTCAGCGACTTAGTTGTTTATCCTGCCATGTTTGGGCCGAAAAAGCTGTGCCGGAAGAAAAATATCAGCAATTTTCACTGTGAAATAAATGATCCTTCGTCTGATCCTTCGCCCTGCGCCTGACCGATATGTTGCCAGTCCCCAGAGCCATCAGCAGGGGCGATTCATCCTTCAGGAAAATCCTGGAAGGCGGTTTTACGTTTCTGATGGGGGTAAGGTGTGTCAACTGTGAGAATAGAGTGGCGGTACCGGATTTTCTCTAGCCCACATAAATCAACCTTGTTCGGTTATTCAGGATCGCAATTTTTAACCGCACTGAGCGATCGCTCGAAGAGGTTCCAGTTGGCGATGGTCTTATCAGCTTCAGGTTGAAGAATCTTAAGCGATGTATGAGATGTATGAAGCGATTAAGCAGCACAAAATTCTGTGGGCCGATGGCGCAACAAGCCGAATTTCACGGAAAGAAAATCATTGAATTATTAATTTTTGGGGATTCCGCCTCGGCTTTTGTAAAGAAAGCATGAAACTTGCGAGATTTTACTTAGAAACCAGCTTTGAAAGTGGAGTAAATCTTCACGGGCCTCAATGTCCTCAGGGTTTACCCGGTTGGTTTCTACCGAGCGGGGTGTAAATATCCCAACAGAAGCGTTGAAATCAATTATGTTGATTTCTTAACGGTTGAAGAATTTCTGAGTGCAGTGACTTAAAACCTTTTCAACCCGGTCGCTGATTTGTGCATCTTCTGTCTCCTTTGGCCTTTGGAGGAAGTGGCTATGTCAAAGCGTATCTACCGGAAAGAGACGACAACTCCCTTGGGGCAGACCCTGAACAGCCTTGATATGGTGGCTGCATCAGTCATTACCCCCCAGTCGGTTTACCCATACTTGCCAGAGTCAGCTCCCGATGTGCGTAAGCGAGCCCAACTCGCGGTTAGACGAGGCGATTTAGAAAAGGCGATCGCCATGCTTAACCGTCTGATTATTCAGCATGCTGGCACCGCCGAGGACTTCAACAATCGCGGGCTGTTGCACTTGTGGAATGGTCAACCCCATAAAGCGATTCGCGATTTTGACCGGGCCATTGCGCTCAATCCCGACCTACCAGCCGTCTACAACAACCGAGCCAATTACTACGCCACCCTGGATGATCAGGAGAACGCCTTGGCCGACTACAACCGAGCGATCGACCTTAATCCTTATCATGTGCGAGCCCGCATCAATCGAGGCATCACCCTGCGCAAACTGGGCCGCTATGACGAAGCCCTCGATGACCTCGAAGATGCCCTGCTATTTCGGCAGTTGAACGGCGAAGCTTATGCTGAGCGAGGTCGGACATACCACCTGCGCGGCGACTGGAACTGCGCGATCGCCGATTATCGTCGCGCCCTCACCACGCTGCCCATGCCCCCTGAAGCAGTCACCCTCGCCACGCATTCCTATCGGTATCGCGTCATGGCTTGGATGAGCGAACTCAGCACCGCCGCTTAAGCGATCGCCCGCCGCTCCCCTAGTCAATGGAAATTTTTTGCGGTCCCCCATTGCTGCTGGCATAGTAAGCCGAGTCTTCGCTAGCGGGTGGGTTGACGTCTTGCTGATGCAGCCAGGTCTTGACCGGATCGTCATTGAGATCGAGACGCAATACACCGGATACAAAGCCACCGACAAAGGCGACCGGTTGACGGGTCAGTTCCTGTAGAAAAGGGGATAGCTCATCTAAAAACATGGATGTTGGTCTCCTGGTTGCTAGCACACGCTTCTATCCTACAAGGTGAAAGGGGATTTACACACGCCGCGAAAGGCGGTCAATCCAGAGCTTTCAAGGCTTGCATCCGGCGGCTGAAAGGGGAACCCAATGTGTTTCAGGGGCAAGGGGGCAGCGCGATCGTCGGCAATTTTGCTTTCGACGTAAAGACCGGCAGTATTCAGCGATCTCCGACTTGACAGGAACGTTGGTTTCGGGAGATCTCCCTTACAGGTGAAAATTGCTTAAGAATGGAAATTCAATCAGTGGGGATAGTCGGCTCGGCTGTCCCTTGTCCGGTCAGGTCTATGCTTCGCGAAAATTGGGATGTTAAATGAGCCTCATCCCTTACGGATTCGCAATTGTCCCGGTGTCCTAGCTGGTGAGGCAGCCATTTTTGCAGCCAGATCGAACCTGAGATCCGGTTCTCATCGGTGAAGCCGTTCGAGGGGGAACCAGCAGCCCCGTTCCCTTAGGCAGTTTGATCAAAGAATGCAGGGAATAAGCCGTAAATATACCGAAGCGATCGCCTTCACTTCATGGCAATCTCGTGGGAGTCTGCCTCAATCCCTGCTGGGCTTCATATTCTTCAACCGGGCGTGCTCTACCCACTGAACGTATCCGGCGAAAGAAGAGATAGTTTCCATGTCAAATCACCCATTTCCAGTGGCTGAAGCGCCCGCTTTGCCACTGATCGAGGATTTTGGGGCAATTGCCAAGTCGTTTACTGATCTGGCAGAGTTCCCGAATGACCATGCTTACAGCCTTTCCAGTCCGATTCCCGAAACGCTATGGGGAGAGCTTGGCGCGATCGCCCCGCCCAGAGCCGACTCTTTACTGCCAGGCGTGCCCGACGGGGGAACTGCCGCCACCGAGCACTGGACTGAAGCCGGGGCGATCGCGGATCCGCTCTTTAACCACACCTCCCTAGAGCAGATATGGGCAAAAACCCAACAAGCCCTGGCGACGTTTTGGCAGACGGCTGACCGTCAGGCAACGTTGAGTTTTGCCTGGGGTGAAGCCAAGGCCACACCAGAAACCGAGAGCATCGTCGAGCAACTCATTCAGGGCAACATTCTGCCCCAGTTTCAATTTGTCGAGCAGGCCGACTTAGGGGCTCAGGGAGCCTATGCCGCGGCGATCGACACCATCTTTTTAGCCAAAGAGTTATTTCGCCACCCTGAGCAACTTGTGCGGGTGCTGGTTGAAGAAATCGGTCATTTCATTGATGATCATGCCGGTCCCGTGGATGCACCGGGGGATGAAGGGCGACTATTTGCCGCTCAAGTCCTGGGGGAAACGTTGTCTGAAGCCGCGATCGCCGCGATCAAAGCCGAAGATGACAGCGCCCTGATTTCCCTGGCTGGCCAGTCCCTGGAAATTGAAAAAGCGGATTTGGTTCCCGGTGCCTTTACCGTTGGCACTAGTGGTCAAGTGGCGACCGAGTTTCTCTCCGATGGTGGAGCCTACACGGGGCAGTTGGCGGTCTTTAGCCTCACCGGCATGGAAGCACTCGCCCCTGGTTCCCCCGCCTTTATTCAAGAAGCCGCTCGCCGGGCTCTCAGCAACTCCCCCGAGGGGTACATCATCATCAGCGATATTACTGAAGCCGCCAGTCTGAATGGCGAACTGGGAGAAAAAAATCGGAACGCGGGCACTCCTGGTGGCATTAAAAACTTTGCCTTTGCCCCTGGCACCCACATCGCGGTGATGTTAGTGCCCGATGGCAGCGTACAGCAGGTATTCGACAATCCGGCGGCAGGGGGCAGACTCCGCCCGCTCTTTTCGCTCGCCAGCGCTAACCCGGCCAGTCAAATTCATTTGGGCGAAATTCGTCCCGGCGTATTTGCCATGGAAGATGTGCGCTTTGATGAAGGCTCCGACGCCGATTTTAACGACGTGATCTTCCGATTGCAGGGCGTTACCGGCCAGGTCGAACCCGTCACTAATCTGATTGGCGGTCAGCAAATCTGGATCAATACGCCGCTCGGCCAACAACTGTTCCTGATTTCGGACGAAGAGTTGGGTGACCCCACGACGCCAGCACAGCAACCCATCTTCATTGCCTCCGACAACCCGGTTTTGCCCCCGGTGGATGCCAACAACTTGCAGGTGTCCATTCCCACCAGTGGCGTAGCCAAGTTTAATGCCAGTAATACTGAAGCCGAAATCGCCGCCAGTGGTGCAGCCCGCATTACCATTGGCACCCAAACGATTTATATCGGCACCAATCAAGTGTCGAGTATTAACCAAAATCCCATTGTGGCGAGCTTTGACAGTGCCAACCCGGCCAACAACTGGATTCGCACCGACTATGAAGTCACGGGCGCAGACGGTCGCGGGATCGGCATCGCCTGGGATGGCACCAGCCTATATGGCGTCTTCACGGTCGATGGCACCCAGGGCACCCCGGCGGAAGATTTTCGTCGGGCGGCCGCAACTGCTGAGCAAGCCTGGTTGCGGAGTTACGGTCAGGGCGGGGGAGCCAAGGTTTCGGTGCTGGCTCGCATTGACGCGACCACCGGCGAGTTGCTGGATGCGGCCTATCTCTCCGCCGTGCTCGGTAATGGCAACAGCAACACCCTTACCGTTGAGGATATTAATGTCAATGCCACGGGGCATTTGGTGATCAGCGCCCAATCGTTCTTCCGACCTCGCCGCCCGGATGGCACCGCCCTGACGGAAACGGCGACTGCCGGGAGCTCGCCCTTCGCCTACACCGTCGAAATCACCCCGGATTTGAAGCGGGTGAAGAGTACATCGGCAGTCGGGTTTGTATAGCGTTCGGAATCATGAATTCGCCGGTCGGCCCGATCGCCCTCATCCGGCTCTGCCCCTGGTAGAGTCGGACCCTGGCCGCCCTGACAGGGACGGCAGTATCCAGTTCCGGAGCGATCACGATGATGAGACTGATATCATTCGACACTGAAACGGGCACTGAGACGGAGGGGCGATCAGCCTACGGCGAAATCTCCCTGCCCCCTGAGGAACAACGCTTGGGGGCCGCTCCCGAGGCGATAGCTTTCGCGGTCTTTGGCCTGGAAGAGCCGACAGAAGGCAATTTTAGCCAGGGAGTGGACGTGTTGGAGCAGACCTCTGACCAGGCGATCGTCACCCTCACCCAGACGGGGGGTGCTCGATGATTCCGTAGAAGGGATGCGCTACTAGCTGGAGTTGGAGGTCGGGGAAAATGCCGGGGAACTTGTCTGGGCTGGTCGCCAGGGGCGCTGCTATCCCGATCGCGGCTCCCAAGAGTGGACCACGGAACTGTGTCATTAGCGGTCCTGGTTGTAGCCGGGATTTCTCAGGGGAAAAGGATTTGCCAGGCCACGATCGCGATCGCCAGATCCGCCAGAGCATGACTGATGTAGCAAGCCCAGAGCGATCGGTACGCCAGGTAGCACCCCGACCAGATCGCCCCCGCCACAAACACCCCGATCGCCCCCAGCCAGACCACCGGCCAACTGCCCGTAAAGCCCACCAACGCCACAATATGGTGCAGGGTAAACAATAGGGCCGCCCACCCCACCGCTCTAACCCCCGACCCCCACACCTCGCATTTGCGATAGACAAACCAGCGCCAGATATATTCCTCCACCAGAGCATTGCCCAGCGTGAAATAGATCGCAAACGCGAGAAATCGCCACGGGTCTAGCAGGCCGATCGCCGCCGCGCGATCGCGCACCATGGCCCCATCTAGCCACTGCTGCCCCCACCCCAGGTAGCCGCCATAAATCACGGCAAACATGCCCAGCCCTAGCCAGAGGCCCACCCCCAACTCTTGGCGCGTCGGCCAAGCCCACGCGCAGCGATCGCGATCAACCCGCCACACCCACACCCCCGGCAGCAACAAAATCCATACTCTCGTCGCGACAAAAAAGGCCTGGCCCCCATGGGCTTGCCCATACAGGCGGGCGATGAGGCCTAAATTCGCCGCTGCGACGATTAGCAACAGAGCGATCGCTGCCGACAAACGAGAATCGCGTTGGGGCATTGCCTTGCAGATTAGGGAAGGGTCACGGTTAACCTCTCAAGGATAAGGGCGATCGCTCCCACAGCTCATCTCACTGGACACTCTGCCCGCAGAATTCGCAACTGGTGCTCTGTCAATATTGAAAAATGGGGTCCGTGTAGGGTGGGCCAACGTTGCCTTAACCCAATCTGAAAATTTTAGCTTGACCCATCGCTAGGGGCTGAGTTCGTCTGCGCTCACCTCAGACACCGAGAAATCGGCAAAATCAACATAGACATCTTTGGGGGTCGACCAAGAGGCATCCCCGCCCCCAAAAAACGTCGAAAAGAACAGTCCATCAATCTTGAGGGCATCGACCGTCCGAAACTGTAGCCCCTCCTGATTGATCACCCGCTCACCATCCACCCAAACTCGCGCCCGGCCATCCGCTTGATCGGGTTGATTTAAGACAATTTCCTGTTCTATCCGATACCAGACCCCCGGCTCAAACGTCCACGCGCCGCGATCGAGGGAAGTGCCATATTTTTCGCTAGTGGGTAAATAGACATAGAGTTCTCCCGCCCCAGCGCGTCGCCACATCAGGCGCGTCGAAAACCCATCCGTGCCATCCGGAATCTTTCCCCCACTGTTGCCGGTACCGCCATACAACCCCGGCAGTTTGCCCCCTTTCACAAAATCAAAGTCTTCCGAAAAGCGCACCGCATAGCTCAGCCGCAGGGCCGTTTGGGCTGGTAGGTTCAAGTTGGCATAAAATTGCCCGCCCCCCAAGGCCACCCCCTGACTTCGAGATACCGATGGACTCGCTGAACCAGCCGGATAATACACCCGCAACACCTCAGAAAAAGGCCCCTCAGAGAGGGGGCGGACCTCCAGATTTTCGAGTCCCCAAGCGCCTGATTCCTGCGCGCCCCAAGTCTCTATCCAATCAGTTGCCGAGAGTTCTCCTCGCCAGAGCACGGCATCAGCGGTAGTGACCTGAGGCGACTCCGAAACTATCGGGGCCGAGGTGACGACCTCTACCGCCGAGCAACTCACTAGCAGCAGCAACAAGCCTGAACTGAATTTGCTGGCCCAACGCACCATGTTTCGGTCTCCCAAGATTCAGAGGGTTCAAAATTTCGCTCGTGCCCCTGCCCGATCAACTTGAGCGATGAGACCACCGTGGGCAGAGGCCGCCGGACCGATCGCCCAGTGCTGCTATGCAGGCGACCCAGGACTGGCGATCGCCTCAGGTTAGAGCATGGACTCACGATTAGCTCGCGCTTCCGCTTCTAGTTGAGGACTATTGGGCCGCTCATCCTCAATTGAGGGGACCGGCCTGCCGTCTGCGACGTACTCCACCCGGACATGGCCCGTTTGTTTCATCACCAAGGGTTGCCGAGTGCCGGCTTCGATCGCTAAATGGGTGAGCGCTCCTGTTTCCACACCGTCAACGACGATGCCGTCTACGGTCGACTCTTGGGCGATCGCGTCATTGGCCCTAACCAGCCGCAGGGTAAAGCCACTGAGGCGCACATTTTGCAACTTAGTAGACATTGCAGTCGACCCCTGGGTCACCGAGCTCGCCACCAATTGGGAGTCCTGAGGCCGAATGGTAATCACGGCATCAGCCGTTTCTCCACCAAAATGGGCTGTTAGCACGGTGCGGCCAGCCCCCTCGCCCCGAATGGTGAGGTTGCTGCGCCCAATGGCTAAGGGGGATCGCAAATCGATTTCGCCGATGGGCAAATTGATAATTGCTTCAGTTTGCGGCGGCAGTTCTGCCAGTAAGGCATTCAGGGCGGCGGCGTCATCCTGACCATCATTAGGTTGAATGCCGTGCTCCATGGCGTTGATTTGCTGTACGGATTGCTGCGTCGATTGGTAACTCAGCAGCAATCCCTGTAGGTCCCAACCCGGATTAAGCGCCCCCGAAAACCAACCCAGAAAAATGCCAAAGCAAAAGAGTTGAGTGACCAAGAGAAACCGCGCCGTACTGCGCTTCGCTATCCGTTCAAACCCAGTGCCCGCCGCCGAAATACTTTGATTCCCCCGGTTTGCCCACTTTTGCTGGGCCAAGTTCATTTGCGTCCAAATTTTGACCAGGGACGAACTCCACTGCGATACCAGCAACAGCGGAAAGTGAATGGGTTTAATCTCCGAAGACCGCCCCCAAAAAATGAGATGAAGCATCAGCGGACGGCTAAAGCACAGCCAGGAAATGACCACCCCCATGCCTATCCAGTTGCCCTGTAGCAGCGCCGCCAGCAAAAAGCCAGGGGTGATCAAACAGGTCCAATAGCTGATGCGTTGATCGATCAGGCTGTACCAAATGAAGCCGCCCGTCGTGCGGGGACCGAGGGCGATCGCCCGGCTGCTGTTGCGTAGCATGTTGCCGTACCAGCGGCGCATGTTGTTGTAGGCGCGATCGGTCACTGAGCCCGAAATCGTCTCAATGGAATACACGATCGCGTCCGGCACATAGAGCATGTCGTAGCGATGGCGCAGCAGCCAATACCATGTGCTTTTGTCATCTCCCGAGAGGAACTTAAAGCGACCCCAAAGCCAATCATCGAGAGAATCGTTTTCCAATTGGTCGGCAAAGGAAGGGGCCAGCGCCGCCTCCGCTCGAAATAGCGAGAACCGCCCCGTCAAACACATCACCTTGTGGGAAAGACTATCCGAACACATTTGCGAGTGCCGTTGGGCAAACCGCATGTGAAACCATTCAGAAAAGAGGTACGAGCCGTTAACCACCGGAATTTCGTCCGTCGTCAGCGCCCCCATCTTGGGAAACAGGCGGAAGAACGGCAGACACTGGCGCAGGGTGCCGGGCTCCAGTTCCGAGTCGCCATCCATCAGGGCAATCACCGTGTCGGGCGGCAGGTCTAAATCCGCGAGAACTCGCAGACCGTCAGCCATCGCCTTCCGCTTCCCGTCCTTTTGCGTCATCCAGATGACCCGCATGGTTTGCAGCCCCGGATCTTCCGCTTCTAAGAGGCTGCGGATGAAGGCATTTTCGTCATCGCTACTGCTGTTGACCAACACCGTGATGGGTTGGGCCAGGGTTTTGGCTTCGTGGGCGATCGCTCGAAACACCCGCTCCGAGATCCACGGCTCTTCCTTATAAGTCGGCACCAAAAAACACATGTGCGGCAACGCGGCCACCGGCACCTGATCCGCCGTCCGTCGCCAACGGGGAAACACCCAATGGAGATAGATCCGGGCGCGCATCATCCGCACGATAAACCACGACCAGCGCCAGATCCCGATCAGGCCCAAGCTAATCAGGCCAAAGATGTTCCATACCGCCATTTGATCCGGACTTTGCAACAGATAAAGGCCCAAAAACCCACATCCCGATAGCGATAGAAACAGGATGCTATTGAGGTGAGCGGTCATGGTCTTGGGCGGACGGGGGGCTGCGAGTTGGGTCATGGGAGCTTTTCCTTTTGTGATTGAATACAGTGCGAAGACAAACGATTAGGCAACAAGCCTGTCAGTCAGGGCTCTGACCCTCATGGGATGAGCCAGCGTCGGGTGAGGTCAGGGCGATCGCTCCGGGCAGAGGGTGACCCCGCCCAGCTAGCGATCAGGGAAAGTCATACAGGCTTGCTAGCGATCGCCAAACCAGCGCATCCCAAACGTGAGCTGAGCCGACTGACCTACTCCACAAAATTGATGCGATACCGATTGCTCTTGAGTCGGCGGGATCCGCACCCGTACTCGAGCCAGCGGCTGCCCCGACAACTCGGGCGGAATCGCTGGATACAGCGCCTCGGCACGGGCTTGCGTCAGCTTCCCCTGACTCATGGCCTCAATCACCTCCACCTCGCCGACCACCGTGTCATTACTGTTAGCCAATTGAACTCGGACCGGTTTGTGGGGCTCGATGCGGTTGGCCCGATCCGCACTCACCAAGGTTTCGACCCAGAGGTCATTACAGTCAAGCAGCGATAGCAACGTCGCGGGGCGATTGACCTGTTCGCCAGCGTCATGCTCAGTGCCATACACAATGCCGTCAAAGGGAGCCTTGATTTCCATGGATTGGCCATCCCCATAGCGGTCTTGCAACTGACTGAGGCGGCTTTCCTCATCCCGCAGTTTCACTTCTAGGGTGCTGATCTGGCTGACCTGGTTTTGAATGGCTTGAATCAGATTGCGCCGCTGGCTCTGCAAATTGTCTGACCCAATGGACGTCACCGCCCCCTGATCCACGGCGCGGCGCGTAGCCTGGGCCGAGTCGCGCTCCGCCGTTGCCGCCTTGACGGCAGCTTGGGCTGACTTCCAGGTGGCCCTGAGCTGATCCACCTGTTGCTGCGACACCGCCCCTTGCTCTGATAACTGCTGATAGCGTTCGTAGTCAGAGCGCGCTGCCTGCTCTTCAGCGATCGCGGCATCGAGATCCGCCTGAAAGCGATTGATATCTTCCGCCGAAATCGCCAAGCTTGCCGTCGCCAACACCTGGCGTTGGCTTTCTAAACTCTGCAACTGTTGCGTCATTACATCAATCGCCTGACGAGCCGCCGTCATCTCGGCCTGATAGGTCGCGATGGTCTGTTGCGCCTTCACCAAATCGGCATCGTCTTGAGGCAAGGGTTCAACGCGGACGAGCACTTGACCCGATTGCACTGGCACCCCCGAACTAGCATAAAAATCTTGAATATTGCCATCAATCGGCGTTTGCAAACGGACAGTGCGACCATTAACTAACCCATCTTTTACAGTCATGTGGGTTAAGCGATAAGAAATCGAACCAAAGCCCACCGCCGTGGCGGAAAGGCCCAGGAATATACAGACACCCCCGATCGCGAATCGTCTCCAAAGACTTGGACTCGGATTGAACTCTGGCAGCTTATGTGGCAATTCATGGGGTAGGGATAGTTTCTCGGCTTGAACATTACGGTCAAGGGGACTCACCATGACTAAACTCCCTATTACAGCGGCAAAATATGCGGCGACTTAAGTTGTCAGTCAAAGAGACAAAATCAACCTTTAGCGGATTTCGAACTCTTACAACACCCAGCACTAGTCACTCATTTCGGCATTTCTCTAACAAAAGATCTCCCTAAAGATAGATGCGACCCAAAGATATGTAGATATCCAAAACCTTGCTTAGACAGTTGTAGATCTCTAGCTCAGACTCAATATCCTCTCTGGCATTGACGCCAGAAAAGCACCTTTGAAAAATCAATAGTTGAGGAAAACTTAGACATCAGTAGATGCAGAGACGGTCTTTTCTCAAATGACCGGGTCTCACCCCTTTGAAACCCACTGCCGATCGTGATTCACAGCAATCAATCGTTGACTACCGCACCAAAGACTTCATGCCTTTGTTCTCGTTAACCTTACTGAATCTTTTTTTTGCTAGTCAATAATTGGATTTTGATTGATAGTAAATTCACGCAATTTATGACTATGTGAAGTTGATATGATTATTTGGAAATAGGTAATATTAGCGAGGATAAATCAATCTTTAGATAGATGCCGCTCAAATGTCTAGAGTTGTTGACACCAAAGGATCAGGAGTTATGGGGGCAGCCCCTTTGTAGACTCCATCTTTCGATAGACAAACAGTTGATGAGATTATTTGTATGCCTTTATACACAAGCTAAAAAAGCGCGTTTCCCCATGGCTTGATCCCTCAAGACGAAACATATTTGCCCTGTCAACCAAAAATCTTTAATCTATAAAATGCTGACGGTAGAACATGGAGCCCCCCTCAAGTTTGAATCTGATTGAGTCGATCAATCAAAAAAACAAGAATTGTTAGGAAAGCATACTCATTCCCGCTCTACACACGGACGGTAAGCCAAAGAAAGCGATCAGGAATTGTCTTGTTTCCGCCGACGCATTGAAATAAGTCAGTTAGCGCACGGAGATCGCTGAAAATATAACGAGGCACTACGGTTTGCAGTTGAAGACCCAACCCCAACTCTGATATATCGACATATATCAATGAGTGCATCCATGATGTCGAGAAAAGCCTGTGATGCAAACCTGCTCAAAATTAGTGAGGCTTCGCACAACGGGCTTAGGATCAGCGCAGGCGGACGGGCGATCGCCCGCCTGACCATGCAATTTATGCTTGAGCTCGCATCGTGCAAACGGACGACAAATTCCCAGGCAAAGGGGGCGCAGGGGCAAAATCTACCGTTGGGTTAGCTTGCAAAACTTTCCACTTATATTGCACGTCGCGACTGCCCGCCGCGATCGCCCGCCTTTGCACATCCTCCGCCCACCCCAGGGGCATCCGTTGTAAGCGCAGGGCATGCAGCCTTCCCGAAGCTCGCTTTTGCGCATACTCCCCATTTAGCCGTTGCAACGCTTGCTCTAGGGCAGGCAGTAGCGTCTGCTGGACCCAGCGATCGCCCCGTTCATCCCGCCATTCCACATAGATGTCATAGTTCATCGCTGACAAGTTGGGCACCCACTGATACAGGCCGATCTGGAGATCAAACTGCCGCTGCACCTGCTCCATCGCCAGCAAAATCTGATTGACATGCAGCTTTTCGCCCGTCAGGTTGCTCATATCCTTGCCCTTGCGGACAAAGGCCAGCAGCGGCGCTTGATGATAAAAGCCCGTGACCTCCACCACATCATTAATGCAGTAGCGATAAAGGCCGCCAGGCGTGGTCAACAAAATGCTGTAGCGCTGCCCAACTGCGAGTTCATGACTCAGGTAAATCGGGGGCTCATCGGCATCCTCTGCCCCTTCAGGGACGAACTCGCAGTAGTTAAGGGTGAGATCCAGCACGCCGCTGGGGGTGTGATCTTGCAGGGGCAACGTGACCCTCGCCTCGCTGGCTAAGTAGCCCAAATCCCGCAGCGGCACGGGGCCGTAGGTTGCTGCCAACTGCCGGGCCTGAAGGCCCACACTGCCCCCCAGCCAGCAGCCCATGGCCTGTAACTGGGGCCAGCAATCTTGGGGATCAAGGCGACCTGTGGCTTTGACGATCTGCTCTAAAATTTGGGCGCGATGCGGTTGAGGACGGAGCCGGGCCTGCAAGCGTTGCCGCGATCGCCCATCCAGACCACTCGTTTCCCAGTCCATGCCCAGACTCCCATCGTGAATCGCGCGAATCAGCTCAGCTTTGTGGTCATTCATCACCGCCGCCAACCGCAACAGCGTACTGGGATTGGGCGTCCCCAAAAACGAGACCGAGCGGGACAGGGCAAAGCGGGCGATCGCGCGATATCGACTGTCGTAATCCGCCATCTCAAACACGTCATAAGGTACGGCATAAGCCCGCCGCACGATCGCGGGGAGCTGCTGATAAATCCGCCCCGATACGCTGCCATAGGGAATGCCGCTGGGCGTCTGCCCCTCTACCGCCGGACTCACAATCCCCACCAAAGCGCCGGTCAAACTTTGGGGATGAGCCGCCTGCAAGCGATAGAGCCACTGCCGCATGAGGGCCGCATTCCGCGCCTCTGATGCTGCCGTCACCGGAATGTATTTGGGAGCCCCCGTGGTGCCGCTGGTCATCGTAAACATCGTCACCGGGTCGCTGACCAATACGTTGTTTTCCCCTTGCATCAGGCGCTGCACATACGGGCGCAGGGCCTCATAATCATGTATGGGAACTGCTCGCTGGAAGTCCTGAGCTGTGCGAATCGTGGCAAATCCATGTTGACGCCCAAAAGCGGTGTGTTGGTGTCGTTGCAATAGGTGCTGTAGACAAGCCTGTTGCGCCAGGGCGGGATTGTGGGCGGCGGCGTCCAAGCGGTGAGCCAGCGAACGCCCCCGCCACCAGAGCAGGGGCGGAATGAGGGATGACATGTTAGTGACCTTAAATAAATGTGCGTTAGGCAAGAATGCCAGGGGTCCCCAGGCGACGGTTGCAGCGGCATTCCCCGAAGCTCATGCACTGCTGCGCGCGCTTTTTGATCAGGTGAGCGTCATTGTGCGGTGGGCAAACGCCCTCAAAATCTCGTCTCTGACGGTCACGCCCAAGCCAGGTTGGGTAAGGACCGGGGCGCGACCTTGATAGCCAAACTGGACCGGCGATCGCCCCACATCTTGACTGAGCAACAGCTTGCCGTAGGAACCTTCGACAAATTTCACCTGGGGCAACCAGGCCGCCAAGTGACGCCCCGCAGCGGATAAAATGGCCGTTTCCCCCACTTGGCACCCCACCTGCACATCGATGCCAGCCGTCGCGGCCAGTTGGGCGATCGCGATCGTCTGCGCCAGTCCTCCACATTTCGACAGCCGCAGGTTGAAGGCCCCACAAGCTTGGGCCGCAATCAACTGTCGCGCATCCTCGACGGTAATTAAGGACTCGTCCGCCATTTGCGGTATGGCAGTGGCGGCCTGTACCTGGGCCAGGACTGCCGGATCACTCCGGGGCATCAGCTGTTCAGCACTGTCGATATTGAATGCGGCCAGGGCCTGACAGGCGGCGATCGCCGCTGCTGCACTGTAGGCCCCATTGCCATCAATCCGAATCGACGGGCCAGCGCCCACCGCCTCCCGAATAGCCGCCAAGCGATCGCGATCGTCCCGTCCCGTCACCTTTACCTTGAGATGCTCGATGCCAAATTGGCGATAACGCTTCGCCATGGCCACCGCCTGACGAATGCTGCCAGAGCCGATCACGCCGCTATAGGTCACGTGAGAACGCTGGGGCGGGAGAAGCTGGGAGAGCGATCGCCCCTGCGACTTCAGCCAGCAATCCACAATCGCCAGTTCCCAGCCGGTGCGGGCTGCATGCCAGGCAATGACTGGAGTTGCCACCGGGCGACTAGGAGCCACCGCCACTGAGCCCGGCTCAGCCCCTAACCGGGCAGATTCGCCGACCGTGGCAACTGGGGAAAAAGCCGCCGTCAGTTGATAGAGCCAAGCGATGCCCTCCGTCGCGGCGATCGGAGCCGCCGGAAAATCCC
>Ga0081526_100537_pt1 | contig 15184 bp, 14 predicted proteins | sample HotLakmasection2_FD_70991 | JGI IMG/M metagenome (GOLD analysis project Ga0081526, IMG submission 70991) | Hypersaline microbial mat communities from Hot Lake, Washington, USA - Section #2 (SPADES assembly) (version 2) | ecosystem: Environmental > Aquatic > Non-marine Saline and Alkaline >... | reverse complement strand
CGGCACCTCTCCTTCTCAAGGAGAGGTTTGACAAGACTCTGGTTCCTCTCCTTTGAAAGGAGAGGTTAGGTGAGGTTCTGCCCGATCATACAAAACTCCAGTTCTCAACTTAGACGGGGTTTATCCTTCAATCTTGTGGTGGGAAATAGCTGCAAAGTTATTGCGGTTCTCATGCGGATGAGGTGCAGGGCAATTGCCCAAGTCCATAAACTGCAAGGCTTTTCTCAGTTGGGTTATACCTCATGCGTTTAGGAACCGCTATATTTACAGCAATAGTCCGGACACTTTTTTGATCAAGCGCCGAAACCCTTGATTTCTCGTTGGTCAGGCGACTGTGGAAGAGGACTGAAACCCGCATGCTACCCTTGACCATCAAAAACTATCCGGAGTGTTGTTACAGGGTATGTTTCTAAACAAACACTGATCTAATCAAGTCATGCGAGAGTGGACAAAGGTACAATTCATCGTTTTCTTTTCTGCCTTGATTGCATTGGCGATTATATTGGGCTTCGCAGTGCCAATTGCAAAGTGGTTAGAACAGTGGGCGTTCATCAAAATTCTTGATGCTGCGAGTAAATTAGGTGTTCTCATTGCAGTTATTGCGTTTCTTGTAGAAATTCCCAAACGAGAGGAGAAGCTTCAGGCTGAGCGCAAACGAGCACATTTTGAATACTGGCGAGTAATTGATTCTGCTGCCGCAGCGGGAACTCCTACAAGTAATGCCCGAAAAATTGCTTTAGAGAATTTGGCAAGTGAAGGAGCTTCGTTGCGAAACATTGATCTTCCAGAAGCAGAACTAAGACGGATAAATTTGGCAGGTGCAGATTTAGTGGGAGCACGATTATTAGAAACAGATTTAACAGATGCCACTTTGAATAATGCCAATTTATCCAAGGCTAATCTTTATCGCGCACGATTGTATGGCGCAAGTTTGATAGGTGCCAACTTGGAAGGCGCAGATTTAAGAAGAGTCTTGTATGATGATCAAACTGTGTTTCCGAAAAATTTTAATCCTGAGCGATCAGGTGCTTATCTTATTGCCCCTCATACATCCCTTGTAGAGGCGCAATTACCCAAAGCTATATTATGGGGTGCCAACTTACAGCACGCAAACTTGCAAAGAGCAAACCTTGCCGAGGCAAAATTTCACGGTGTTCAATTACAGCAGGCAAATCTGCAAGGAGCAAATCTTCAGGGAGCAAAATTTCGAGATGCAAATTTAGAAGGAGCTAACTTGAAGGAAGCAAATATTCAATCCGCCACTCTTGGTGAAGCAAAGGGATTGACTATTGAACAAATTAAAGCAGCACAGAATTGGAAAAAGGCAGTTTACAGCGCACAATTGATTGTTGCACTGGGATTAAGCAATGCAAAGGATAACAATTCGGGTGCAGCGGATTGACTGAAGCCGATTGGGTGCTTGTTAATGGTGTTGGCAACCGCTGACCCGAATTGTTAGGTGTCCGTAGCTTACTACCATCTGCCCAAGCCCTCTTCCTGTAAACTTGTACTACAACCTGTGGAGTAGTCGAGAGAACTTCAATGGCTCAAGTGACATGTTTAGAAATCTGTGCTGGTGCTGGCGGTCAAGCTTTAGGGCTGGAGCAGAGTGGGTTTGAGCCTCAAGCACTAGTTGAGATTGACAGCGCTTGTTGTAATACTCTCAGGTTCAACCGACCTCAGTGGAATGTTATAGAAGGCGATTTAAGAGGCTTTCAGGGTAAATCTTTTGCGGATATTGATTTGCTAGCAGGCGGTGTACCTTGTCCACCATTTTCAAAAGCAGGTAAGCAGTTAGGCAAAGAGGATGATCGAGATCTTTTTCCCGAAGCACTCCGGTTAGTGGATGAATGCAGACCTCGTGCTGTCATGCTGGAAAATGTTCGAGGATTTTTGGATGCTGTTTTTGAAGACTATCGAGGTAACTTAAAGCGGCAGCTTGAGAAGTTGGGATATATAACTGATTGGAGGTTGCTGAATGCCTCTGATTTTGGTGTGTCGCAACTAAGACCCCGTGTTGTGATAGTAGCCATACAACAAGATTTAGCAGGTAGTTTCTCATGGCCTAAATCTTATAGCCAAAATCCACCGACAGTCGGAGAGCTTTTATATGAGCAAATGGCATCAAGAGGATGGAAAGGCGTTGATAAGTGGAAACAGCAAGCTGATGATATTGCCCCTACCATTGTTGGAGGCTCGAAGAAGCACGGTGGGCCTGATTTAGGTCCTACTCGTGCTAAGCGGGCTTGGTCAAGTTTAGGCGTGGATGGCATGGGAATAGCCAACGAACCGCCTAGCAAAGATTTCGTAGGGATGCCCAAGTTGACGGTTGAGATGGTTGCCAAAATTCAGGGTTTTCCTGATGATTGGCATTTCACTGGTAAAAAGACCCCAGCATATCGCCAAGTAGGCAATGCTTTTCCACCACCTGTAGCTCAGGCTGTCGCACAAGAAATCTTCAATTGTTTGACCTCCAAAAGGATATTTGCAATTGCTAGTTGAAAAAATGACTTACAGCGTTTCCCTGCCTGGTGAGGTACACCTCTTCACCTATACATAAGGGGGTGAGGCTATCATATGTACCTCATTGGACTGAGAACCGCTATATGCCAGCTAAGAAAGGTGCAAGGGCAAAACTTAGAGAACACTTCCTCAACAACATCGGAAGAGTTATGGATTCTGATGAACTGAGAGAGGTAGCCGGAGGCATCACAGAATGGGCAAGACGAGTGAGAGAACTGCGGTCAGAGGAAGGGTATCAAATTCAAACCCATAATGACAGGGGTGACCTAAAGCCTGGACAATATATTCTTGAAGATCCGAAGCCGATTCCTGCCTTCGAAAGAGCGATTTCAAAGGAGATTCGTGCGTACGTTCTTGATAGAAATGGGTTTACGTGTCAAATGTGTGGGGCTGTAGCAGGAGAACCACATCCCTATGATCTCACAAGGAAAACTCGGTTGCATATCGGGCATATAGTGGACAAGTCCCAAGGAGGGACTGACGATCCATCCAATCTCCGTGCAATTTGCTCTGTGTGTAATGAAGGCGCTTCAAATTTAACTTTGGAAAGACCATCAAACCTGAAACTTTTAGCACAGGTTAGACGGGCTAAAGGCAGTGATCAAATTGAGCTTTTAAAGTGGCTTGCTCGGAAGTATCCAAAGCAAACCAAGGAGTTCTTGAGTGAAGAAGACACCTAATCGGGATAGGGAGAATCCTCACGAATCCCCCCTCCCACACCACCCGGCAAGCGGGTCCGCACAGGGCGGTTCCTCAGAAAGTTTTAGAAATCAAAACCCTCTTGGCTTTTGACCCCCAAAGCTGGCTACACCCTTAAGCGCCGTTCCGATCGCTCCCCCGATCTAATTCAATGCTCAGAACGAGCCCTGGTGGCTCCTCTCTGCTTTCCATGGTTCGGCCCAACACCAGAGTCCGGCCCATTACAGACTGGCGTTGGGCTACTATGGTCTCGGCTGACTTCTGCCCCCTTCGCCGGTTGTTGCCAACCGTCGGGCCGTCTCGATGGCCTTAGGGTTCTGTGGCTTCTTGGCCGTTTCCCGCCAGACCTCAGTCAGACTCCCATCGCGCTCTAGCCTGTCAAAGGCGCAGATCTCCCCAGATAAGAACGTGAACTTTCCCTGCACAACCGCGTCATTTACCGTATCTCCTAAACCTTTGGGCTTCGTTGTGTTGTGCCAACTCGCCCCAGAGACTCGGCCTTCTATGACGTTTCTGTCCGTCGGCTCGCAGTTTTGCCGCTGGCTTCCTAAGCCTTTGGCAGCTGCGCCAACAGACCCTTCCTCGCGGAAACGCCCTTGCCTTAAGCTAGTCGTTGTCGTCACTCGGCTCCTATGACTTGCGAGCATTTGGACGCTGGTTCTCCCACAGGGGACTTTCACCCCATGAGTTCACGCCCATGCTCGGCGTACACACTGCGTTGGTGCGGGCGGAACAGAGGTTACTTGTGAGTACCCGAGGTTGTCTGCCGCCGTACAACTTCAACGTTAGGTAACTTGAGCGATTGAGCGGGTTCTGAGCCAACTTCCACCTATCTCTGTCAAGAAGCAGCCTTTACATGAAATGACCGCGATCGCCAAGCAGGTATCTGAACTTCGATTAGTTGTAGGATGCGGATAGGAATGAGGATCAAATAATATCCAAATTGTTAGGGCAGGCATCTTGCCTGCCTTGGGACAGCCGAGACGGCTATCCCAATTTATTCAATTCTCATTCCTTAGTGTTTACATGAGTGAAGCCGTCTATATCGAAACGAGCATATTAGGCTACCTCACTGCTCGACCCAGCAGAGCTCTGGTTGTGGCTGCTAATATTGAGATAACCAGGGATTGGTGGGATGTACGTCGCAGTAAGTTTCAACTTTACGTCTCAAGCAGTCATAAAGGAAACTTCCCAAGGTGATGCTCAAATCGCCACCCAGAGGCTTGAAATTATTCGTGATTTTGAATTGCTCGAACTGAATCAGTCTGTCCTTGACCTGGCAGAGCAATTCCTGGAGCGTAGTAGTCTTCCTTCAAAAGCTGATGTTGACGCTGTTCATATCGCAGCCGCAACAATTCATGGAATGGATTATTTGCTCACCTGGAACTGCAAGCACATAGCTAATGCCCAAATTCAAAGAAAATTGGCAGAGATCAGCCTTGATTCTGGGTACGAACTACCAATCCTTTGTACACCCTATGAACTACTCGGAGATTAATTATGTATCAAGATGAAATTGTAGAAGAAATTCACAGAATTCGTGAAGAGTATTCACGGCAGTTTAACCATGACCTGAAAGCGCTTTTCGCTGATCTGCAAAAGCAACAAGCTGAGGGTAGCCAAAAAGTTGTGAACTTATCGGGGAAGCGTGGTTTAAAAACACGTTGGAGCGGGCGGTCGAAAGATATTGGCGAGGATGCGAAGGATGCTAATCGCCGCACAACTTCAACGTTAGGTAACTTGAGCGATTGAGCGGGTTCTGAGCCAACTTCCACCTAATCTCTGTCAAGAAGCAGCTTTTACATGAAATGACTGCGATCGCCAAGCAGGTATCTGAACTTCGATTAATAAAATTAACTGTGGTGCCGCATCAGCAATGTCTCAACTAAAGACTGTGCTGTTTTCAAGCGGTTAGGATCATCCGACTGGGCAACCCAGGCCGCTAAATCATTCAGCGAACCATTGACTAAGTGAGCAAACCCCTCTGCATCGATCGTCTTGAGCTCACCCTCATTGACCGCGATTTGAATGGACTCATGGAGCAATGCAAAGCCATACTGATCTATTTCAGTCAGATCATCTGCGGCCAAAACGGCTGGAGCTTCAACGAAAACCAAACGCCGGAGTTCGTCTTGATGAGTGACTTCTAGAAAGGCCTGACAGCCCACGATGAGCTGTTGCCAATTGGTGTCTAGGGGCTGAATTTTCGTTTGGATGTAGTCGGTGATCTCACTATAGGCTTCAACGATGACAGCCTTAAACACGCCCAACTTGTCGTTAAATTGGTGATATAAGGCTCCCCGTGTAATGCCTAATTCGCTGATGATCTCTTCGGTTCCCGTAGCGGCATACCCCTTTGTGGCAAATAAGTGACGCGCTCGATCCAGAATGGCGCGACGAGTCCGACGAGTTTGTTCCGCTTTAGTCAACTTGGCAGGCATCGTGAATTGCTCAGACTTAACATTCAGACAGCATGTATCTTGACAGGGGAGAGCGCTTTCTTTATTTTTAAGATACATGCAGATTGTATCTTTAATGAGTGGTTTCCTCAAAGGAGCTGTGATGTCAACCCCGCTAAACACCCGCCAAGCGACAACTGCCGACATTCCATTTCTGGCCCAGATTGAGTACGAGGCTTCTTTGCCGCCCTTAAACCACTGCTTTTGGGAAGACCTGTTGGATGGCACTGGCACCACTGCCTTGCAGTTTATTGAGGCAGAACTGAAGGCCGATGCTTCGAATTGGGGCAATGTGGCGGATTTCCTGATTTTGGAGGCTGAGGGTAAACCCGTTGCCGCTGCAGCAGGATATGTACCGGGGACAGAAGATTACTGCCCATTATGTCTGTCTCGGCTGGAGGCGATCGCCCAGGAATTGAACTGGCCGGAGGAAACCTTAACCACTTTTCGCGATCGCTATCTGGTGCTTTGGGGAGGGGATTTGCGACCGTTTTTCCTCACCCCCCAGGCAACCTGGATCATTGAAAATGTGGCCGTGTTGCCAGAGGCGCGGGGACGAGGCTTTGGTAAAGCATTACTCAGAGCTTTGCTGGAGCAGGGGAGATCACAGCAGCACGACTTTGCCGGAATCATGGTTATCAATGGCAATGACATAGCCCGCCATACCTACGAGTCCATTGGGTTTAAGCCCTATCAAACCTTTTATGCGGATTACTTCTCAGAACAATTCGATATTGAGTTTCCGGGAGTGACCAAGTTTGGTCTGCGCCTCAATGAACGGGAGAAAGGCAATGTCCTTTAAGACCATTCTGGTAGCAGGAGCAAGTCGCGGCATTGGACTTGCAGTTGCAGAACATTTGATCGACCAATGCGATCGCCTATTGGCAGTGTCTCGGACAGTGGCTCCGGTGGGCGAATGGGTACAGGCAGATTTGTCTGACCTGGCAGGAATAGAAACGGTAGTCAACGCGATCAGAGATGATTCCTTAGATGCGTTGCTGTATATGGGTGGAACCTGGGAAACCCACGCATTTACCCCTCAGTATCGCTTTGAAGCCTGTGCTGATGAGGACATCATTCGCGTGATTGCCGTCAACCTGGTTGCTCCCATTCGATTGGTGAAAGCGTTACTGCCTGCCCTACGGCGATCGGATAATCCCAAAATCATTTTTATAGGGGCACTTTCTGGTCGAGATAATTTCCCAGCACGGGAAGTTGCCAATAGTGCATCGAAGTTTGGACTGCGGGGAGTGGTGCATTCCTTACGGGAAGAATTGCGCTCGCAGAAAATTGGTGTCACCGTGATTAACCCTGGCAATGTTGGCACACCCGAAGTTTTGGCAGATCTCGCGGCAGCCAATCTGACGGGTGGTGAAGCCATTCCTCTCAGCGATCTTCTTTCCATCGTTGACTGTATTCTCTCTTTGTCACGAGCTACTTGTATTAAAGAGATTGATTTACCTGCAATGCTAGGTAAGGGAGCTTAATGGAGCTTAAATTTATGACACTGGCGATTAGTAGGGTGCGGTTAGGCGAAGCCGTAACGCATCATTCCATATGGATTTGATGCGTTACGCTGGCGCTAACACATCCTACAAATAATTAAGCCCATCTACTTACGGGCGAGTCTTGGCCTTGCTAGCAGTTCCCTAAGGTCAAGAGTTGAAGGGAATATTGCGTTTGGTCGACACACACGGCAGCGATCGCCCCAGGGCCAGGCTGCCACAGTTGGACGCCCCAGGGTAAGACGGGCTGACCAGGGATGTGGGCCGCTCTCATAATTTGAGGCGTGGGCTGTAAGGCGACTTGCACGGCTTGCAGAGAATAGCTTAACCCCAGCCCGATCGCCTTTAAATGGGCCTCTTTAATCGTCCAGTAGCGGAGAAAGATTTCTAACTGCGCGAGCGGGTCCGGCGGTAGTTGGTCACGTTCTGCCGCCGTCAAGCAGCGCTGCATGAGCCCTGATAGGTAACGCCGGGGCTGCAAAGTTTCGACATCGACGCCAATATGAGGGCTGTGGCTAAAACCCCAGATGACCCAGTCACCGCTATGGGCCACATTAAAGTGCATGTTCGCGGCGTGGGGAGCCCGCAAATAGGGCTTGCCGTGCGGCCCATAGCCCAGTTGGATGGCTGTGGGGGCAATGCCCAAATAACTCGCTAGCAAATAACGCAGTCCGCCTCGGCCCAGGATGAAACGATCGCGATCGCGGGGATGGCGATATTGTTGCGCGCGATCGCGCTCCTCTGGTGAGAGCCAGGCCTGCCAGTGCGATCGTGCCAATTGCGCCGCCGCGCAGGGGAGTTGCCAGACCGGCACAACGCCGGGCATCGGTAATGCCAGTGGCTGGGGAACCGTCAAATCCATCTGCTGGTGCACCCGCTCCCGTCTCCCTCTGCGGCGAATTTGCTCATCTTCACCATAGCTCCACCCATAGCTCCACAAAAGAGGCATCTGCCCCGATCCGGACAGATGCCTTTGGCCCATCGTCGGCAGGTCATGTTCCAAACCGACCCACCCAATTGCCCATGAGTGCAGCGACAATCCTAACTACTTGCGCCAGCGGGGAGAGATTGGGCCACGGGTAATCCCGCCTCATTCCAGGCCAGCATACCGCCGCGCAGGTTGGCCGCTTGCTCAATACCGGCTTGGCGCAAAATCACTGTGGCTTGCCCTGAGCGGCTGCCGGACTGGCACACCGTTACCACCGGCTTGTCCTGAGGCACGGCGGCAAGCCGCTCCCGCAGTTCACTCAGGGGCACCAACTGAGCCCCAGCGATGTGTCCCAGACGGTCATTGAATTCATCTGCATCGCGCACATCGATAATATTGATCGCGGTGAGGTGCTCGGCGACCCATTGTGGGTCGATCTCGCGCAAACCACCGTAGGTTTGGCGCACGGGAGCCCAGGTGATTTCTCCGGGCAGCTTGCCATCTTCGGGACGACCACAGCGACAATTGGCGGGAATAGCAATATCAATTTTTTTGGGATGGGGTAAGCCCAAATTATCCATATACCCGACAAAATCTTTTTCGGTCGCGGCACCGCCAATGCGGGAGTTGTAGTGATTTTCTTCCGCTACGGTGGAAACGGTGCGACCGCTATAGTCATGGCCGGGATACAGCAAACAGTCATCCGGTAGAGATAAAATTTGGTCTTTGAGAGAGCGATACATGACGGCCGCGTTGCCCTGCTGAAAGTCGCAACGCCCCGCCCCGCGAATGAGCAGGCAGTCGCCGGTAAAGGCCATCGACTGGTCATCCAGCACATAGGTGATGCAACCGTCGGTGTGACCAGGCGTTGCGCGCACGGATAGGGCGCGATCGCCAAATTGAATCGTATCTCCATGGTCGAGCAACCGATCTGCGCCACTCACCATGTCGCCATAGCGCGCCGAGATGGCAATTTTGGCCCCTAAGGTCTGCTGTAGTAGCCAGGCTCCAGTGACGTGGTCGGCATGGCAGTGAGTGTCTAGCGTGTAGAGCAGCGTGAGCCCCAGTTCTTCAATGAGGGCGCGATCGCGATTGTATTGTTCAAATACCGGATCAATCAAGACGGCGGCTCGACTCTCCGGATCTGCCAATAAATAGGTATAAGTCGAAGACGATTGATCAAATAATTGCCGAAAAATCAGTGAATTTCCCACGACGAGCTCTCCCCAGATGAGTATATGACTGAATAGTAGTATAACCCTTTTCAATATCTTTTGGCCCGAATGTCAATTGCTCCATCAATGCGGGGTGGGCGTTTCCTCAATGGCTTGGTGTTGACTGGCTCCCGGCTTTCCGGTGAAAATCACTCGCTCTCCCCGACGCAGAAGATCCGCGTGATTCTGCAATTTCGGGTTGACAGAATGATATTTTGTTATTCGGCGCTGTCTAGATACGTGCTGAGGGCATATTGAGAACAACACATTAAATCGCGATCGCCGATGACTAAAGCACCGCAATTTAGCTGTCTTGCTCAAGCTCCTACCCCCGCCCCGCCAACCCGCTATGGGTGGTGATTTCATCGTGGGTACTGCTCTTGAGATCCATCAGTTTAGTGATATTTAATCCTGTTACGACTCGCTTATGATTACTGCTCTTGCATGGCTTCCGCTGCTTCAAACAGTTGCGATCGCGCCCCCTCCTCAGATGCCTCCGGTGGTGGCGGCAGTGCCAGCGATCGAAGGTGAGGCCCTCCCGCGCATTCCAGATGAATTTACACGCTACCAAGACGTCCGCCCTTTGCCCGGTCAGCTCAACGAGATACCGGTTTTTAACAGCAACAGTCCGGAACTCATTCAAGGAGACGGGATTTTGTTGTCCACCTTTCCGGGTGACAAAATGGCGAATGCTGAAGCCCATCTCAATTTCCCCTTCGAAGGGCGGTTTGATTTTTTTGCGCATCACGTTGCCCGTGGTGTCGCAATGGACGATCGCCGGACGATCTTTGTCGGGGGCATCATTTATAACCCCAGTTCTGAACCCGTCACCCTCACCATTGATCAGGGCGTCAGCTACCTCAGTCAAGAGGCTCCCTTCAACAGTTTGCCCGCCCTCCGGTTCAACCCCGACGGCTCCGTGTTTGCCGGACCTGGCAGTCGGACGGTCACCGATATTTTGCAAGAACGTCGCCAATCGCAATGGCCCCGGCAGATCGTCATTCCCCCGGAGCAGGCCTATTTGTTGATGAATGCGCCCATTCCCCTGCGGCGCTTGCCCTTTGCGGCTGATGCCACGCTGCCCCCCGGTTCGATTTTGCCCGGTGCCCCCAGTACCTTCAGTCCGCCCGTGGCCTCGGTAGTGCCCCAGGGGGGCAGTCTTCCACTACCTAGCAACGGGCGATCGCTGTTGCTGCAACTGTCTAGCGACGGGCCGGTGTATGCGGCTACCCTCGCCATGTATGCTCCGCGCACCTTAGACGGTCAAGAGCGGGCTCCGACCCTGCAAGAGTGGCTACGCCTGTTGGTAAATGGCGATCTCGCCGGCCCTCGCGACATTCCCCCCACGAATCCGGAAGAATACGCCAAAAGCAATCGCGAAGGTCGCTTCTTTTATGGACGGGTGGCCGGCGTGGCTCAGGGTTCTCGCTGGGAGGCGAGCGCTCTGGATGCTCCCGACGCTGAGCAGCTCACTATTCCCGCACCGGGCGAAGCGATTTCCTATGTGATTAGCACCGTCGATTACAACACCTTTGGGACGGGGCAAATTCAAAGTGCGCCGATGTTGGCCCGTTATGCCGATACGGCGTTTCGCGCCCACGGCAACTACGGGGTGCATTACAAGCTGCGGTTGCCCCTTTACAACAACTCCAATCGTGAGCAGCGCGTGGCCTTAAAGCTGCAAACCCCTTTGCAGGATGAAACCTTGAAGCAGGGGCTCCGGTTCTTAAAGAACCCAGTCGATCGCGTCTTTTTCCGGGGCACGGTGCGGGTCCGGTTTGAAACCGCCGATGGGCAACAAAGTACGCGCTATGTTCACGTTGTGCAGCGCCAGGGCGAAGAAGGGGAGCCCATTTTGCGCCTCGCGTTGCCGCCCAACTCACGGCAAGAAGTCATTGTGGAACTGGTGTATCCCCCGGATGCAACGCCGCCTCAGGTGTTGACCCTGTCGACGCTGGGCAATGCCAATGCTCGCAATGCTGCCCCCGCCATTGGGGATACGGCTCCGGCTGCAGCCCCCGACGACGCCACCGCCCCCCTCGGGCCTGCCGAAGCTGCTGCTTCCCCCACTGGAGAATCAGCTGGCCTCCCTGTAGCCGATGAGGGCGATCGCGAATCCATCACGGCGGACCCAGTGCCCACGATGATGGATGAGAGTTTGGCGGAATAAGGCGGCTGAGGGGCGATCGCCCCGCTCGCTTTCCCCACTGCCTCACCAACGCCCCCCTACACCGATGCCGCGATCGCCACTGTCCTGTTCGCACCGCTACCGTCGCCAGCTATCGGGCAGACAATGACAGCCATTGATAAGTAAGGGTAATCAGCCAAAATGGGCGAAACCGTTCATGTTGGTTCCAAAAGGTGGAAGAGTATTGTTAAGATTTACGCCATGCCTTCTAAGAATTCCTTAGAAGCAATCCGTTTGAGCGGGTTTTAAGTGGGTGGGCTAATTGAAATGTAGGATGGGTTAGCAATCGCAAACCTCATGCGGGCATTGGGGTTCGTGCCTCAACCGCAACCTCCATCGTCTTCTATTGGATTGCGCCTTCCTACTTACGACATTGTCGAACCCAGCTATTGCCGCAGGCGCAGGTTAGCGCTTGTGGCGGAGCCGCAATTCACTGTCTACTGATCGCGGAATACATGTCCTCACTCCCGGAACTTTCGTCTCTACAGGCCCTCTCTCGTCGTAGTGTTCTCAAACTATTTGGATTCAGTACCTTAGCCGCTGGTGTCGGCTACTCCCGCTTTAGCAAACCCCAGCCCACCGTCCACCATCAGGATGCGCTCACCCTGCCCCGTCAGCCCGGTCGCCCCCTCAAGTCAGTGGTCATCGGTGGCGGGTTAGCAGGCCTGGCTGCGGCTTATGAGTTGAGCCAGCGGGGTGTGCAGGTCACCTTACTGGAGCGATCGCCCCAACTGGGCGGCAAAATTGCGAGCTGGCCCATTCAGGTGGGTGACCAACAGTTCATGATGGAGCATGGCTTTCACGGCTTTTTTCCGCAGTATTACAACCTGTTTGGCCTGGTTGAAGAGCTGCAAATTCGCCAAAATTTCAAGCCCCTCAACTACTACTCAGTGGTCTATAAAGAGGGCTACCAGCCGGAGGTGTTTCGGCCTAGCCATTCTGCTTTTCCGTGGAATGTGATTGATTTGGCGATTAATTCCCCCAATCGGCTGAAATGGGGCATCAACCTGGTGAAACTCAAGCACCTGCAAGTCTTTCGCGAAATCACTGGCTTCCGCACGCCCCAAACCTTCGATCGCCTCGACCAACTCTCGGTCGCCGATTGGGTCAAGGAAGACTTTCCCCAGGGGCTATATGACCTGTACTTCCTGCCGTTTGCTAAATCCAGCCTCAACGCGCCCGATCGAATGAGCGCTGGGGAGTTGATGCAGTTTTTCCACTTTTATTTCTTTGGTAATCCTGAGGGGTTGGCCTTTAATGGCACCTGTCAGGATATGGGCCGCAGTCTGGTGGATCCGATTGTAGCCGCCATTGAGGCTAATGGGGGGCAGGTGATTACCGGCGCAACGGTGAGCCAGCTCGATTGGCAGGCGGGCAAAATTCGCCAGGTGACTTATCACCAGGGAGCTGTCGCCGCTAATCCGGTACCCTTTTGGGTCGAGCGCAATCCCCTGCTGAGCACCCCTGACCTGGAATATTTTGGGGCGGGCGATCGCGTCTTTTGTCATCAACCGGGGACCCAAGAGGCCCTCTCCCTCACCTGCACTCACCAGGGCTGCACTGTCCAAAAGACCGGGCAAACCAGTGCGGCGGGGGGCTATGCCTGTCCCTGCCATGGGGCGGTGTATGCCGACGACGGCCAAGTATTAGGCGGTCCCGCGCGCGAAAACCTCACCCGCTATCGGGTGGTCGATCGCCAGGACGACCAGATTCAGCTATTGGCGATCGCCACCACCCAGACTGCCCCCCCCGCAACCAGCCTGGAAGCCGACTACTACGTGCTCGCTGCCGACATTCCCGGCATCAAACATCTCTTTTCTCTCTCCCAGGGGGAGGTGGCACCCACCCTGGTGACTCAGGTGGAGCAACTGCAGGTGGCCGATCCCTTTGCGGTCGGGCGGTTTTGGTTCGATCGTGACTTTGCTTGGGAGCATAGCTGGTTCACCTCGCTGTCCGGCTATCGTCTAACCGACAGCATCACCCTCTACCACCGCATTCAAGACGACTACATCGACTGGGCCCAACGCACCGGGGGCAGCGTCGTCGAGCTCCACGCCTACTGTTATAAGGAAAAGGAGTTTCCCACTCAGCAAGCGCTTTTGGACACCTTTCAGGCAGAACTGTTTGAAATCGTGCCCTCGTTGCAAGACGCCAACCTGCTGCACAAGCAACTCGTTAATCAGAAAAACTTTGCAGGGTTTCCTCCCGGTAGCTTTGCCGATCGCCCCGAAACCACCACCGTTGTCCCTAATCTGATGTTTGCCGGAGACTGGGTCAAGATGCCCTTTCCCTGTGGCCTGATGGAGCGGGCTGTCAGCAGCGGCTTACTGGCCGCCAACGCCATCTTGCAGCAAGAAGGGGCGCAACGCCGTCCTCTCTTGTCAGTAAACCCTGAGGGAGTCTTCAAAATTTAGCTGCTAGGATTAGCCACACACATCGACCGGCCCGATCGCCCTTCGTTCTGAGGAGTTACACACGCTATGGTTGCTCTGCCCTCTCAATCCACTAGCGAGACTGCGTCCCCCACCGCTGGCCGTCAGGATGTGCGATCGCTGGGCATTAACCCTAACCATTGGTATGCGGTGGCTCGCTCGGACGAGGTCATTGACCAACCCCTGGGGGTGAACTTATGGGGGGAGGCGATCGTCCTGTTGCGCGATGACGAGGGCCAGATCCAGGCGTTGGAAGATCGGTGCCCCCATCGGCAGGTCAAACTCAGCGAGGGCGCAATCACCCACGGCGAGGTGGAATGTATCTATCACGGCTGGCGCTTCAACGCTGCGGGACACTGCACCCACGTCCCCTATCTCGCCGACAACCAACAACTACCGAGCTGCCAGCTCAAAACCTATCCCGTTCAAGATCGCGATGGCTTTGTGTGGTTGTTTCCCGGCGATCGCGATCGGCTCACTGCCGACAACATTCAACCCCTGGGCCTGCCCGAGTGGAATCACATCAACTACATCGCCAGCGTGGCCCTCATCGATGTCGAAGCCCACTACTCGTTCCTGATCGAAAACTTAATGGACATGTACCATGGGCGCTTGCACGACGACCTGCAAGCCTGGGCCGACCCCGTATTGGCGACCTTAGAAGCCACCGAGCAGCGGGTAGATGTGCTCTACAACGCCCAGAGCTACTACCGCATCAACAAAATCTGGTCCGTCTCCCAACTCTTCTTTCCCGCTCTGCGGCAACTCCATCCCGAAGAGCTGCGCGTCAGCTACGTCTATCCCCATTGGATTTCCACCCTGGGCCAAGACTTCAAAATCTGCTGCCTCTTCTGCCCTGTCAGTCCGACTCATACCCGCGCCTACCTGATTCACTTCACATCTCTGCAAGCCTTTCACCGTCTCCACAAGTTGCCCATGCCCTTTCGTCGCTTTGTGAAGAACCGCCTGTTCAATGCGGCTAAAGGGCTGCTTGAGGGGCTGGTCGCTCAAGACGTGCTGATGCTCGAGCAAGAACAAGCCGCCTATCTCAAAAATCCCGCTTACAAAGGCCCAGAACTCAATCGCGCTCTGACCAGTGTGCAAAAGCTCATCCGCCAGCAAGCCGAGCCAGAGTAAGTAGGCAGTTGTCATTAAACGTAAGACGCCGTAGGTTGCGGTTGAGGAACGAAACCCAACACCCGCATGGGTTACGCTATCGCTAACCCATCCTACAGT
>Ga0081526_100536_pt1 | contig 15191 bp, 10 predicted proteins | sample HotLakmasection2_FD_70991 | JGI IMG/M metagenome (GOLD analysis project Ga0081526, IMG submission 70991) | Hypersaline microbial mat communities from Hot Lake, Washington, USA - Section #2 (SPADES assembly) (version 2) | ecosystem: Environmental > Aquatic > Non-marine Saline and Alkaline >... | reverse complement strand
AGTTTCCGAAGAAATACTTAGATTCAGGAATTACGTTTTTCTACTGGTGTCCCTGCGATCACCTACTAAAATCGCTATCAATAAAGCCTGTAGCTTCAACATCAGCGTGGGCGATCGCGGAAGTTCCCCAGAATTCCACATATTCGCGCTTCGTATATAAAGATACCTGAAAGTTGAGGGTGTAACCACGCACATCAAATGTCTACGAAATATACTGGGGACATGTTGATACTCAGTGGAATCTCCAATCATGCTTCCTACATTTACTAAGTCCGCATTAACCGTTGGTACTGCTGCTGGTACTCTTTTATTGGCCGCAAGTAGCGCTAGTGCATTCTCATTCACGACCAATTTTAGTAATCAGCCGAGTCCGGGTGACATCTTTTTGGAATCCGTGAAAATTGGGAATACTGTCATCTATGATTTTGCTCTAGTAAATGACGTACTCTCCCTCGATAACCCTAATTACGTCGGTGGTAACTCGGGTGCCGCAAGTTCGGATTTAGATGACGATGCCACTCCCACTACCGGCGTCATCGCTGAAGACCCAACCCTGGAGCAAGTCGAAACATCTCTCGGTAATCGTTACCTCACTAGCATCATTGATACTGAAGACCAAGGTATCTTCGAAATGACGCTGCAGTTTGACAGCGCTTTTAACACGCTGCTCTTTTGGGAGCGAGGGCTGAATAGCGACCTGGGCGTCAGGATTGGGACTGAAGAGTTCATTATTGACCGTTCGTATTTTGTAGATGCTGGTTACGACCTTGATACGAACGAAATCACTTCTTCCCAAAATGTCGGTAGCTATGGCCTCAAGTTGTCTGACCTAGGTATTTCTGGTAAGTACACTGGTCCGGTCACTCTGTTCACCTCGCAAGGCTTTAACGGTCCTGACTTTAAAGTGGTCGGTGCAACGGTGCCTGAGCCGGCAACGGTGCTCGGCTTGACGGCGATCGCTGGAGCTTTCGTGGCCAGCCGTCGCAAGAAAGACCAAACTGCGTAAGCTAGCTGACCTTGGGGGGCGATCGAATCCTTGAGCGATCGCCCCTCAGGAGTGCTCAGTTCCCCCAATCAAAATTCCCCGTCAGGTCTGGACAGCCTGACGGGGAATTTTGCTGCAATAAAAAAGGTTAGGAATCTTGAGCCGGGGGCTGGCGGTTTGAGCGACCCAGTCGTTTCATCCGCTTGCGCTGCTCGGCCCTTGCCATCGCCTTATCCACTGGAAAACCGGCGATCGGAATGACCTGATGTTGCCGCTCCTTCTCTAACTGTTTCAGCTCGGAGTAATTGACCCAGTGAATGCAATCAACCGGACAGGTATCGATCGCTTCTTGAATGACGTCATCGGAGTCGCCATCCTGACGGATCGCCCGAGCCCGACCATACTCTGGCTCGATATAAAAAGTATTGCGAGCCACATGGGCACAGTGACGACAGCCGATACAGGTCAGTTCGTCAACATAGACGCCTTTTTGACGTAAAACCCCTCCTAGCTCCGGCTCGAATCCAGTGCGGTCTTCGTGATCTCTAAGATCACCCCCCAGCTCTGGCTCTAGCCCACTCGGAGAGGTCTCGATAGAATCGTTGGCTTCCCAAAAAGCCTCATCAAACTGTTGGGGCATTGAACTTCCCCGGTGAACAACTAAGCCCAGCGCTGGACAACCAGACGAATCGCCCCGTCTTCCGTAGTTTTTTGCTCAGCAACCTGAAAACCTTGCTGGGAAGTGGCTTCTAAAACCGTATGAAAAGCGTAGCGCTGGCTAATTTGGTTGACAAAACCATCAACGGAAAGCGGCTGCTGCCAATACTGGAAGTCAGCTACGAGTTCGTAATCCTTGGTTTCGGGGTTTAAGCGAAAACCAATATCAAACCCGTTAGGCTGCCCAATAACAACTTCAGCGGTCTCAGTCGCCCCCTGGTATCCCCGAATCGGGGAGGGGCCGGGCTTCCAATCAATGCCCAGATCAGTCAGAGCTGACTGCAGAGAAGATAGGTTACGGATCTTGGTCCGAATCTGGCTAAAGTGTGACATGTTAACCGTGCGTAAACGAACGTTGAACTAACCCCAATCGCTGTGAGTCGCTTGGTTCTGAGTATCGGTCGTTGCCGTTTGCTGAACTGGCTGAGCATAGTATTCAGACGTATTTCCGCGGCTGACTACGGTGCCTAACTGTTCCTCAATCTTGCGCGTGACCTCTTCACAAGAGCGACCGATGATCCCCGTCACCATCTCCTTGACACGACCGTCGGGATAGATGATGAATTCCAAGGTTTCCATACAGCGTTTAAGGAATGAATGATTTCGTCAGTCTGAAAAACAGACAGAATGCAAAGGGAGGAAGGCGTTATACAACTTTATCCTACTAAGCATTTCTGAGGGGCGGCGAACCATCACATAGCAAAAGTTTATGCAAATTATTGATAGTGAGAGTGCTCGCCTCAAACTAGGATTAAGTGTTACGTAATCTGCCGGTTAGCGTCAACCTGTCAATGGGGGTGCAAAGGCTGAAATAGAGGGTTTGACGCTGACTCTGTTCAAAAAACTTTGCAGTTCTTTACGACTTGAGAAAGATGGCAGTCCCCATTCTGCCGGTTGTCGGGCTACCGCAAATTGCCTGTATGAAGGCGACGCGATCGCCGGATAATGATGAACTGTGATGTAAACGGATAACCCCATGAATTCTCAACAGTTGTCACTTCAGTCCCCGATTGCTGTCGGCGTGCTCGGCTTTGGGGGGTTAGGGCAAGCAGCAACACGGGTGCTGATGCCAAAGACGGAAATGCGGTTGGTCGCCGCCGCTGATAAACAAGGCTATGTCTATGCCCCAGAAGGACTAGTGCCGCAGGTCTGTATCGAGACCTATCGCGATCGTGGTTCGGTGGGCTATGTCGAACCGGGTGGCGTCCTCAGTCAGCAGAGCATTGCTGACGTGATCAAGGCAGCCCCAGGCGTCCAGGGCTATTTTTTGGCTTTGCCCAACTTACCTAACACTTTTATGGCCTCGGTGGTGCGCCAGTTTATGGAGTCGGGCTGGCAGGGGGTGCTGGTCGATGCGTTGAAGCGAACCAGTGCCATGGAGCAGATTTGGGCCTTGCGGCAAGATCTACAAGCCGCTGGCATCACTTATATGACCGGCTGCGGGGCGACCCCTGGCCTGTTGACGGCGGCGGCTGTCGTTGCGGCGCAGAGCTACACCGAGGTGCACAGCGTCAAGATCACCTTTGGGGTGGGCATCGCCAATTGGGAAGCGTATCGCGCTACCATTCGCGAGGACATTGCCCACATGCCCGACTATGATGTGGACTCGGCTCGGGCCATGACGGATGAAGAAGTGGTGGCCTTGCTCGATCGCACCCAGGGCATTTTGCAACTCGAAAACATGGAACATGCGGATGATTTCATGCTGGAACTGGCAGGCATTTGCGATCGCGACCAAGTCACCGTCGGCGGCATTGTCGACACGCGCAATCCCAAGAAACCCCTCAGTACCAACGTGCAGGTGACGGGGCGCACCTTTGAAGGCAAAATTTCGACTCATACGTTTACCCTCGGCGACGAAACCAGCATGGCGGCGAATGTCTGTGGTCCGGCGTTTGGCTATCTCAAAGCGGGGGTAGCGCTGCACCAGCGAGGGCAGCACGGTCTTTACACCGCTGCCGAAGTGATGCCGCAGTTCGTGCGCTAGCCAGCGTCAACGCCCAGCCTGGGGCGGCAAATTGTCAGCCCAAGGAGAGAAAAGCATTGCCAGGTAGGGGTGTGGCCCTGAAGATGAGGTTACAGTTGGTCTGTAGTGTGAATCATCTCCAACCCTCAGCATCCTATGGCAGAGTCCTCATCTAAAGTCTCGATATATGCGGCGATGGTCGCTAACATGGCGATCGCGATCGCCAAATTTGTCGGTGCTAGCATTAGCGGCAGCTCGGCGATGCTTTCTGAGGGCATCCATTCTGTAGTGGATTCAATAAATGAAATCTTGCTGTTGTATGGCCTGCAACAGAGCGAAAGAGAACCGGACGATCTGCATCCCCTCGGCCACGGTCCAGAACTTTACTTTTGGTCGTTGGTGGTGGCGGTGTTGATTTTCTCTCTGGGAGGCGGATTTTCGATTTATGAAGGGGTGCAGAGCTTTCAAGACTCCGAGCCCTCGGCAAATCCCCTGGTCAGCTATAGCGTGCTGGGGGTAGCGGCCCTGTTCGAAGCGTTGGCCCTGACGGTGTCGGTGCGGGAATTTAATCGACAAAATCCCAACCGCAAGGGCAATCTGTGGACGGCAGTCAAGCGCAGCAAAGATCCCAGCAGTTTTATCGTGATTTTTGAAGACGCCGCCGCCCTGCTGGGGTTAGGCGTTGCCTTTACCGGAGTTTACCTCAGTCAGATGACCGGCAATGCCATGTTTGACGGCATTGCGTCCATTCTGATCGGGCTAATCTTAACGGTGGTCGCCATTTTGTTGGTGTCTGAAACTAAGGGCCTGTTGATTGGCGAAAGCGCCTTACCCGAAACCCAGGAAAGTATTAAAACCATCATTCAAGCCGATGAAGCAGTCACGGGCATGGGACCACTGATCACCTTTCATCTCGGCCCTAAAGATGTGATGCTGGCGCTGAATATTGAATTTGTAGATGCCCTCGCGGCTGATGAAATTGAGGCGGCGATACGGCGTATTGAGCAAAATATTCGCAACAATCATCAGGAAGTAAAACGGATTTTTATTGAAGCAGCTTCTACTACACCAAGCACAGTGAAAATTGACAGTTGAAACCAGCGATCGCGGTTCGAGAAGTTGCTCGGGCGACCACCAGGAGGAGGGTGATCTACCGATGTTTGCCCTGGTGAGGCTTGCCCCCACGTATGGTTAGTTACGAGAAAGGTGGCCCTAGCAACAGTTGGGTCGCAGCGTCCGGAGCAATCGCCGGAGCAAAATGATACCCCTGCCCAAACTGACAGTTATTTTTCTGTAGGTAGACCAGCACATCATGGTTTTCGACCCCTTCGGCCACGACTGCCAGATTGAGGTTGAGGGCTAAGTGAATGATGGCTTTGACAATTTCATAATCCCGAGGGGTCGCTTTGGGAGAATTGAGATTTAGAATGAAAGATTTATCAACTTTGAGAATGTCCACGGGAAACTGATGTAGATAACTCAGGGACGAATAACCAGTCCCGAAATCATCCATGCAGACCTGAATGTTTCTCGCCCTAAATTCATTCAAAGTTTGCACGGCTAGACTGCTGTTGGTAATTAATATGCTCTCCGTAATCTCCAGCTTAAGATATCGACCATTAAGGTGAGCACTCGCGAGGATGGTATCAATTTGCTTGATGAGATTAGGTTGTGAAAACTGCTTACCGGAAAGATTGACGCTAATCGTCAGGTCAGCAAACTCTGGGCTTAATTGATGCCATGCATTTAACTGCTGGCACGCTTGTTGCAGCACCCACAAGTCAATGGCGGCAATCAACCCGGTATCTTCAGCAACATTCACAAAAGCATCTGGATAAAGTAGCCCTCGGGTTGGATGTTGCCAGCGCACCAGCGCTTCAAATCCCGCAATCTTGCCTGTCGAAAGCGTCACAATCGGTTGAAAATAAAGTCTAAGCTCACCTTTTTTGATGGCATGGCGGAGGTCATTTTCCAGGTTCATCTGCTCTAGCGCGATCGCATGCATAGAGGCATCAAAAACTACATATTCCTGGTTATTTTTTTTCGCCTCATACATCGCAATATCCGCATCCCGCAAAATTTGCTCGGGAGTGTTGTAGTAGCTCGTGCCAAAAGTAATGCCGATACTGGCGCGAATGAAGACTTCGCGCTCGTCCAGAAAGATGGGAACTTCTAAAATACTGTGAATGCGGTGGGCAATATCAATAGCAAACTGTAAATCGGTCAATTCTTCTAATAAGATGACAAATTCATCGCCCCCTAGACGAGCCGCAATGTCAATTTCACGCAGGCAATCAGTGAGGCGATCAGCCACTAGCTTCAATAATTGATCGCCAAAACTATGGCCCAGGCTGTCGTTAATGATCTTAAATCGGTCTAGGTCTAAGAATAGTATCGCGAATGCCGCCGGTGCCAGGGTGACATCAGCCGCGATCGCGGTCTGCTGTTGGCGTCGCTGATAGCGCTGTAGCGCTAACTGCAACCGTTCCAAAAAGAGGGCACGATTGGGCAAGCCCGTGAGCGTATCATGCAACGCATCGTATCGGAGCTGTTGCTCAAGGCGCTGACGCTGACGAATTTCGGCTTGGGCCTGTTGATAAAGTTCGGCTTGTTGAATCGCGATCGCCAACTGATTGGCCACCTGTTTAATTAACGTCCGTTCGTCCTCAGTCCAATGTCTAGGCACAGGGTTTTGTACACAGAGGATCCCCTTCACCTGATGTTCATGGCGAATCGCCACCGCCAACATCGCACTGATATTGAACTTTTGAAAAAATAACGTCGCCTCCCCCTGCAAACTCGGCTCGGTGATGACATTGCTAGTTGCTACAGGAGAAGCTTGGCTTAACACCTGCTGAACAAAATGGTTATCTTTGATCGGCACTCGCAGACCTCGCAGCGAGGCAATGCCCGGTCGCGATGCCGTCGCTAGATATTCCAAATAATTATCATCTTGATCACAGAGAGAAATGATGCAGCGCCCTACCTCAAAAGTTTCTAGCAGTTTTTGAGTCGTGCGTTCCAAAATCTTTTGCAAATCTAAACTGTCGCGAATATCGCTGATAATTTCGTTGAGGATCTGCTCTCGCTGCACTTGAATCTTCGTTTGATGCAGCAAAAGTGCCTGCTGAATGGCAATTTCAACTTGTTCAGTAATTTGCTGAACAAACGTAATTTCGTCCGGTTGCCACTGACGCGGCGATCGACAGTGGTGAATGCACATCACGCCCCAAAGTTGCCCCTCAATCGTCAGGGGAAAGGTGAGCATCGCGAGAATGTCATACTGACTCAAATAAGGCTGATGGCACTGAGCCTGCATATCATCAATTTGCAGGTGTTGGCCTTGTCTGAATTGCTCGTACTGGCTCGGCGCAAAACAAGGCTGACGCAGGCTATGGTCAGCAATGCGGGGCCGACCCGGCTCAGTTGATTGGACAATGATCTGAGCTTCCTGTTCGGGATTCAACCGATTGATCAAAACCCGATCCGCCTGGAGGAAAACGCAGACTTCGTGAGCCGTCGTGGCGAGGATGGTTTCCAGGTCTAAACTGCGGCGAATATCCTGCGTGATGCGGCGACGGAGGGTTTCGCGCTGGGCGCGAATTTTCTCTGCGGCTAGCAAATGAGCTTGTTGAATGGCGATTGCGACTTGGTCGGCAAGCTGCCGCACGAAGTCGATTTCTTCGGTCTGCCAGTGGCGTGGGGCCTGACAATGATGGATGCACAGGAGGCCCCAAAGCTGCTCGTTCACCACCAAAGGCATAACCAAATTGGCGCGGACTTGATAACTACGGAGAAAATCGCGATAGCAGGGGGCGATCGCGGCGGTTTCGATGTCATCAATTTGATGGGTGTGGCCTTGTCGATAAGGTTCAATCCATTTCTCCGCAAAACACGGATCGCGCAGGGTGCTATCGAGAACGACCAGCCAGTCTGCGCCGACTGACTCAACGGTGATATCGCCGCTCCAGTCAGGGTTGAACTGATAGATCAACACTCGGTCAGTCGCTAAAAATTCGCGAATCCCCGTGACTGTGCTGTCCAAAATGGTTTCCAGATCCAGACTACGGCGAATATTGCCGGTGATTTCCCGGAGGAGATGCTCCCGCTCGGCCTGTTGGCGCAGGTGGTCTTGAGCGGTGACCAGTTCGGTAATGTCGGTGGCAATGAGGCCCAAGAGATTGGGCGCATTCGGTCGGGTGAGCACCGGAAACAGCACCGACTGGAGGATCCGGTCTTCGCCATCGTCGCCGCGGCGACGGAGGCGGTCTTCGACCACCATGGGCTGATTAGTGGCCACCAACTGGCGGATCCGGGCCATAAAGAGGGCGGCGACTTCCGGCGTATGAATTTCGTCAAAACGCCGCCCTTCGATCGCCTCAGGGGGGAGACCCAAAAAGTCGCTGGTAATCGAGTTGATTTTTTGATAACGACCCGTTTCATCGTAAAGTTCGATGATGGCGGGGGAGTTTTGCAAGAGGGCGGTGAGCAAATCATGGGCTTCGGCCAGAGCCTGCTCTGACTGTTTGCGATCGCTGATATCCTCGTTGACCCCAACGACCCGCACCACCTGTCCGTCAGCATCCCGGATAAAATAGCCATAAGACTCGATGTGCCGCACTTCGCCCGTAGGCCGCAGGATGCGAAATTCCGAACGGAAGCCGTCTTCCCCTTGGTTTAAGGCAAACCCTTCGCGCTCCATGAGGGACAAATCGTCGGGATGAATGGTTTTAATCCAGTCCGCATGCAGGCCAGAATAGGTTTCTGGAGTCGTGCCGTAGATTTCGTGCATGCGCTGATCCCACAGGGTGCGATCGCTGGCGATATCCCATTCCCAGATACCGAGTTGGGCCGCTTCGGTCGCTAGGGTGAGCCGCTGGGTGGTTTCTTGCAAGATGGCCTCATGGCGGCGGCGATCGCTGATATCCCGATTCAGGCCGATCAATCGTTGCAAGCCCCCCTCGGCATCTCGCACCGCTGTGGTGTGCGCTTCGATGTAGCGCATTGAGCCATCGGGCCGCACCGCCCGAAATTCGAGCTGAGTATGCTCGGCCCCCTGGCGCAGCGCAGCTTCCGACTGCTGGATCGTCTCGGCATCTTCCGGATGAACGCAGGTGGCTAGCCAAGTCGCAAACGCAATGGACGACGTCACGCCGTAAATCTCATACATGCGCTCATCCCAAGTGACCTCCCCGGTGGTGTAGTCCAGTTGCCATACGCCGATCTGGGCAGAGCGCGTCGCCAAGGAGAGGCGCTGCGAGAGTTCAACAATTTGCGTTTCTTGGCGTTTACGATCGGTGATGTCTTCACCAATGCTGGTGATGCCAGAGATCTCGCCTTGGGTATCGTGCTGGACAGTGTTGTTCCAGGCAATCAGACGGCGATCGCCCCCGCGCGTCACAATTTCATTTTCGTAATAAGTCGGAAAATCCTGACCAGCTACCATTTGCGCCAATATGGCCAGCAGGGGCAAACGAATTTCATCCGGCAGGAAGAGGTCAGCCCAACTGCGCCCGATGACCTCTTCGCGTTGCCAGCCCGTCAGCGACAATAAATAGTCATTGCAAAAGAGAATATTGCCCTGGGCATCCAGCATGATGGCAACCATGGTCAGGGTTTCGAGCACATTGCGAAACCGCTGCTCGGAGAGCTGCAGCGCTTGCTCCATCTGTTTGCGCTCGGTGATATCGCGCCCGATGCCCACAATGGCAGTGACGTTACCGGCCTCATCCACAACGGCGGTGTCGGCCCAGGCAATCCAGCGCCAGCCCCGGTGGGTTAACACCCGCTGCTCTATCCAGCAGGTGTGGGGTGGCTGCCAGAGGGCGGCCATCGCGGTTAACGTGGCGTCGCGATCGTCCGGATGCACTAGTGGCGTAAAGTCTTTGGACAGCAGCGCTTCAGCAGTCTGGCCAAAAAACTCGCAGTAGGAGGGGCTGACAAATAAAAAGTGGCCATCAACATCAATTTTGACCACCAGGTCAGACTGATTTTCGACTAAATGCCGATATTGCTGCTCGCTCTCGGCCAGGGCATGGATGGCATGGCGGAGGCTGGTCACATCACGCTGCACGCCAAAGTGCCCCGTAATGCATCCCTGCTCGTCATACAGACAGATATAGTCGCCTTCGATCCAGATGGGGGTGCCATCGACCCGCTTTTCACTGGTGTCAACGTGCAGCCGACCTTCGTCAAAAAATTGTCGCCACACGGCTCTGCCAGCGATCAGGTCATGGGCAAAAAACTCGTTGGGGGTGCGGCCCAAAAAGTCCGCCTCGTTGAACCCGTATTGCTCCAAAAAGGCTTGGTTGGCCTTGGTAACGCGCTGGTGGGCAAACACGTAATCCAGCGCGGCTTCCTTGTCGATCGCGTCATGCCACTCAATCGGTTCATCCAGCATCATGAAAAAGAAGCCGTCGAGCGACTGGGTGAAAAAGAGGTCGAGGTGGTGCTCGCGATCGCGGAGGGCCTGCTCCGCCAACTTAAACTCGGTAATATCCCGACCGCTGGCCTGGATCTCAATCAACTGGCCCCGTTCGTCAAACACGCCCTGGTTAATCCATTGGTGCCAGGCGACTTGCCCAGTCGGCAGCACGGACGAATGCTCATGGATCATCACGGCTCGATCAACGGTGAGTTGTTGGAGTGCCGCAATCTGTTGCTGCACCTCGGCTTGTTGCTCGGGCGGCACCAGCGCTAAAAAGCTTTGCCCGATCAATGCCGTTAAGGGGCGGTCAAAAAAGCGACAGTAAGCTCCGTTGACAAAGGTGAGCACCCCGGCTGGTGTAAACCGACAAATCAATTCGGTTTGGGTATCGACGATGCTGCGGTATCGCTGGTCACTCAACCGCAAGGCCAAGTTGACCTGCTCTAGGGCCTGGGCATAAATGTTGATCTGGGCGTTGAGGGCTTGCTGGCGTTTTTCTGCGGCTTTGCGATCGGTAATATCTTGCTTGACGGCGATAAAGTGGGTGATTTCCTGCGTCCCGTTGTAGACCGGGGTGATGGTCATCTCTTCAACATACTGGGTGTGGTCTTTGCGGCGGTTGACCACCTCCCCCCGCCACACCTGACCCGCAAGGATGGTTTGCCAGAGTTGTTGAAAAAATGCCTGCTCTTGCTCACCAGAGTTGACCAATTCCCTGGGATTGCGGCCAACTGCCTCGGCGGGGGTGTAGCCGGTGAGTTGCGTAAAGGCGGGGTTCACCCACTCGATGATGCCGCGGCGATCGGTGATTAAAATGACATCGGCACAGGCGTTGAGCGCCACGTTTTGCAGGTACAACTGGTCGGCGGTGTCGGCCTGGGCAGCCTTGGTCCCGGCGATCGCTGGCGGCAGGGGCGCAGCCGTCCCCTGAGCATCTGCCAGGGCGGCACCGGGAAAGGTTAGGGGCACGACTAACCAATGGACGGCGGGGCTGACCTCGGCTAACAGCCCGAAGGGATAGCGGGCAGTGGTTGCCACACTCTGGAGGGGCGTTAAATAGCCCTGACAAGACTGTTGAATGGGGAAACTTAAAAGCTGATTAGTCGGGTGTACTTCTAGCTGGCACAGGGCTGGCAGGTGCTGCTGCCCCAATTCCTGCTGAGTCATCTGAAACAGGCGACAGGCGGCATTATTGGCGGCGAGAATGCGACCTTGTGCGTCGATGAGCAAAACCGCCTCAGAAAGGTGGGCAAATAGCGTTTCCAAATTTTCTTTAAATGAAAAAGGGTCGAATGAACCGAGGAATGCACGGCGTCTGGCAAACTCAGAAGCGGACACGATAGAGGACGGACAGTCGCGATCAGAGCTAGACATGAAAGCCTACAGGACGATCTTCAAATCTTCAGGCGATCACCTGAAGCTGACTTCATGAAAGTTTTTTGACAACAAAAAAAATTAGATTGCTGCTTGCCACTCACATTAGCATTCCCAAATTCTAGAACTGGTGCCATTACGGGGTCGCCAATCCTTAATTTTTGTTGAGTCTAATAACGATTTATCGGCTTGATGAATAAGGTCGATATCGCGCCAAGGACAATTGCAGCAATCGTTCAAGTCGCCTACCCGGCGATCGCAGTCCCACGACTCACTGGGTTGCCCCGGTTAGGCAGTTCTCAACAGAGGGTTCATGACATCTTTATTATCTGATGCCAATCGCCGACTCGAACAGGCGCTCAAACATGTCCGCATTTCTGAAGATGCCAGCGAGCGCTTGAAATATCCCAAAGCCAGTCTGAAGGTGTCCATTCCCGTGCGGATGGATGACGGCTCGCTGCGGGTGTTTGAGGGCTATCGGGTGCGCTACGACGATACCCGGGGACCGACCAAAGGGGGCATCCGCTTTCACCCCAAGGTGACGATGGACGAGGTGCAGTCGCTCGCCTTTTGGATGACTTTTAAGTGCGCTGCGGTCAATCTGCCCTTTGGCGGGGCTAAAGGCGGCATCACCCTCAACCCCAAGGAGCTGTCAAAATTTGAGCTGGAGCGGTTGAGTCGGGGCTATGTGGATGCGATCGCGGATTTCATTGGTCCTGACATCGACATTCCCGCCCCGGATGTCTACACCAACCCCATGATCATGGGCTGGATGATGGATCAGTACAGCATCATTCGCCGCCAGTTGTGTCCGGCGGTGATCACCGGCAAGCCCCTGGGCATGGGCGGCAGTGAAGGGCGGGATAGCGCCACCGGCACCGGGGCGTTTTACGTGCTGGAAGCCATGATGCGCCACTTTGACCGGCGGCCGGGCGAGACCACCGTGGCGGTGCAGGGGTTTGGCAATGCCGGTAGCGTGATTGCCCGGTTGCTGTTTGAGGCGGGCTACAAAGTGGTGGCGGTGAGCGACTCGCGGGGCGGGGTGTATTGCGATCGCGGCCTCGATATTCCCAGTTTGCAACAGTTCAAAACGGCGACTCGCAGTTTGCAGGCGGTGTATTGCCAAGACTCGGTGTGCAACCTGGTGGATGGTCACGAAACCCTCAGCAACGAAGACCTACTCACCCTGGATGTGGATGTGCTGATCCCCGCTGCGTTGGAAAATCAAATTACCGACCAGAATGCGGCGCGCGTGCAAGCAAAGTACATTTTTGAGGTGGCGAATGGGCCGATTTCGTCGGCGGGCGATCGCCTGCTTGAAGATAAAGGGATCTACGTCTTTCCAGACATTTTGGTGAATGCGGGGGGCGTCACCGTCAGCTATTACGAGTGGGTGCAAAACCGCAGCGGGCTGTATTGGTCGGAGGCGGAGGTGAGCGATCGGCTCAAAACTAAACTGGTGGAAGAGGCGGAAAAAATCTGGCGCATTGCGCAAACCCTCGATATCTCTCTGCGCACCGCTGCCTATGTCCACGCCCTCGAACGCCTCGAAGCTGCCCACAGCGCCCGTGGCACCCGCGACTATTACATCAGCTAACGTTTCCCAACACCCCGGCTGCTTGAAGCAGCCGGGGTGCTAAGCAATTAAGGGTCGACTTATGGCGGCAGCGGTGTAGCTTAGGAATGAGAATTGAATAAGTTGGGATAGCCGTCTCGGCTGTCCTCAGGCAGGCAAGATGCCTGCCCTAACAATTTGGATGTTATTTGATCTTCATTCCTTAGGGATGGGAATTTAATTAAGTGTGGACAGCCGTCTTGGCTGTCCAAGAGCAGGCAAGATGCCTGCCCGACAAAACTTGGATTTTATAAAATCCTGATTCCTTAGTAAGCAGATTTATCGCGATCGCCCCTAATTTCCATGACCTCCCTACGCACTCCCCTTTACGACCTCTCCGCCGACCTCAAGGCTCGCTTTACGGAATTTGCCGGTTGGGACATGCCCGTGCAGTACAGCGGCATCAAACACGAACATCACGCGGTGCGGACGGCAGCGGGCATGTTCGACATTTCCCACATGGGCAAGTTTTTTTTGCGGGGGCAGGGGGTGTTGGCGGCATTGCAAAAGCTGGTGCCGTCTGACCTGAGCCCGCTGCAACCCGGCCTCGCGCAGTACACTGTGTTGCTCAATCCCCAGGGCGGCATCATTGACGACCTGATCATTTACTACCAGGGCACCGACACCGATGGCACCGAGCGGGTGGCCGTGATTGTGAATGCGGCGACCACTGACAAAGACAAAGCCTGGATGAGGGAGCATCTGCCGGCGGCGATGGAGTTTGAGGATGGGTCACGCGATCGCGTGCTCATCGCCGTCCAAGGTCCGGAGGCGATCGCCCAGCTCCAACGGGTTACGGCAGAAGACCTGGCTCAAGTGGGACGCTTCGGCCATATCGCAGGGACGGTGCTGGGGCAACCGGCCTGGCTCGCCCGCACGGGCTATACCGGCGAAGATGGCTTTGAGGTGATGGTGGCAGCGGCAACCGGCCAAGCCCTTTGGCAAACCCTGCACGAAAACGGGGTCACGCCCTGCGGTCTGGGAGCCCGCGACACCCTGCGATTGGAAGCCGCGATGGCCCTTTACGGCCAGGACATCAGCGATAACACGACGCCTTTGGAGGCCGGACTCAAATGGCTGGTGCACCTAGAGAGGGCGGGCAACTTTATGGGGCGCGCCGTGTTGGAGCGGCAGATGACCGAGGGCCTGTCGCGGCGGCTGGTGGGCTTGCAAATGGCCGGGCGCAATATCGCTCGCCATGATTATCCGGTTGTGCAGGCGGGGGAAGCGATCGGCATCGTCACTAGCGGCACCCTGTCACCGACCTTGGGCTACCCGATCGCCCTCGCTTATGTCACCTCGGCATTCGCAAAAGTCGGACAAACCCTCGCGGTAGAGATTCGCGGCAAAGCGTATCCGGCCCAAGTGGTAAAAAAACCTTTTTACAAACGCTCCAGTTGATGAGTTGACACAACTTCGGTTGATAAATACGCTATCAGGCGTGCGACACTGGCAACAGCGCGTGATTACAAGAGAGTACGGTCATGGCCCTTGAGTTTCCCGATGATTTGAAATACCTGGACACCCACGAATATGCCCGCGTGGATGAAGACGAGACGATCGTGACGGTCGGTATTTCAGCGTTTGCCCTCGATCAGTTGGGCGACATTGTGTTTTTAGAATTGCCGGACGTGGGCGATACCGTAGAAAAAGGCGAAACCTTTGGCACGGTGGAATCCGTCAAAGCGGTGGAAGATCTGAAATCGCCTGTAAATGGCGATGTGCTGGAACGGAATGAGGCGATCGTCGTGTCGCCAGAACAAATTGCGGACGATCCCTATGGCGACGCCTGGCTGATCAAAATCAAGGCCGACAATTTGGAAGATCTGGATGATGCGATGTCGGCGGATGAGTATCGGGAGCAGGTGGAGGGCGGTTGAGGAGTGGCAATGTGGCAGGGTTCGTGATCGTTGTTTACCCAACTACGTAGAAGATTTCTAGAACGCCGATTCAGAACCCTGGTTCTACTGCTGGGATAGGCCACATCTCGTACGCTAGTACAGTGCGGCGTAAATTTGCACACCCTTAGCCCTCACCCTAAATCCCTCTCCCAACTTTGGGAGAGGGACTTTCAATCGGTATCGAGACTTAAGCCGCACTGTACTAG
>Ga0081526_100531_pt1 | contig 15283 bp, 12 predicted proteins | sample HotLakmasection2_FD_70991 | JGI IMG/M metagenome (GOLD analysis project Ga0081526, IMG submission 70991) | Hypersaline microbial mat communities from Hot Lake, Washington, USA - Section #2 (SPADES assembly) (version 2) | ecosystem: Environmental > Aquatic > Non-marine Saline and Alkaline >... | reverse complement strand
GTAGGTGACATAAACAAACAATGTTGTAGGGTGCTGTGAGGCGAAGCCGTAACGCACCATGCCACAGGGATTTGATGCGTTACGCTGGCGCTAACACATCCTACAAATAATTAAGCCCATCTACTTAGCGCCGCCATGCCCGAAGAGCTTTACCCCTCCGACAGTTGAATCAGCCCAGCTACTTATGACGATCGCGGTGCAGTCACGTTGGGCAGCGAGTTAATCCCGAAGTGGCAACGTAGTACTCCCCAATCGGGGCAAGAGAGTCAGGGAAAAGCCTTTGTCGCGGTAACTCAAAGCATCGATAGGAAAAGCGATCGCCCCTTGCCCAGACCTGCTTGGGTGCGGCTGAACTGAGAGCGCACCATCAGACTTCTCGCCCAAAAGCGATCGCCCCAGCAGCCACACGGGTATGATCAGACCAGCCATTCCGAGCCCCATCCTATGAGTATTCGCTGGCGTAGCGCATTCCGATATCCCCAAACGACTTTTTTGCTCGTGGGGGTGCTGCTAGGCTTTGGCGTGCTGATGGTGTTTGGCGGTTTCAAGCTCATCAGTCTCGGGGTCGGCGCTGCCATTGGGTTGGTCATGTTGGGGGCCTGGTTTTTCCAATTTCGGGGCGATCTCCTCGACACCACTGGCAACCTGCTGGATCGCACCGTCATGCTGGAGCACCTGGACGCGATCGCCGCCAAATTTCCGGGGCTAGACATCCAAACGCCCTGGGCAGATGCCTATCGCTGGGCTAGCGAGAGTCAGGCCGCCGCTGCGGAGATTGCCGAGCGGGAGGCCACCCTGGTGCCCGACCTCCTGGAAGCGCTGTACACCGTCGAGGGCTTAGCGGCCAATATTGCGGGGAGCACCGTCGCCCTGGAACAGGTGCAAACCGAACACTATCGCACCCTGACCCAAACCCAGTTGCAGACAAGTTGCGATCGCCTGCAAGCCACCCATCATCAGCTGCAATCCCTGCGCGATCAGATTGTGCTGGCTCAGCTATCGGCGGATGCCAACGCCAGTGCGGCCCTGCCCGATCGCCTGCAACTGCTGATTGAAGCCAATAAAACCACCTTGCAAACCGCTGCCGAAGACCCGTCTTAACCCCTGTCTTATACCCATGTTGATTTCTCGATTGTTTGCCATGCTTAAGCGCTCGTTTATCCTGAGCCTCTTGGCAGGATTCTGCCTGACGGTGCTCTGGGGCTGTTTCGCCGCTGGAATTCCCGCCGTGGAGTCGGAGGCAGAAGCCGAAACGGTGCTGCTAGAAACGGTGTTGCCCAACATCGACCAGACCGAAGAGTTCGTATCAGACGCCGTCGCCAGCCGCTATACCACTGACACCATCAGCGAGCCGCTGCCGCCGATTGAGGACTTTCCGCTGTACGCGGCAACGCCGCCCACCGATGGGCAAACGGTCTACCTGGAAATTTTTAGCTCTTCTGAAAAGGCCAACGTCGATAAGCAAAATGAACGCTGGCTAGTCGAAGTGGCGGAACGGTTTAACCAGCAGGGCGTTACCACCAGCGGCGGACAGCCCATTCAGGTCGGCATTCGCCAGATTCCCTCTGGCACGGCAGCGCGACTGTTGGCGGCAGGCACCGTACAACCGGCGGGCTATTCTCCCTCCAACGATCTCTGGGTGCAGATGGTCAATAGCGAGGGCGTCAACAGCCAGGTCGTGCAGCCGCGACTGGTGCCCAACACCGCTGGCTTGGTGTTACAGGGCGATGCTTACGCGGCGTTGGGCGGCGAAGTGACCTTTGAGCAAGTGCTGGACGCCATGATCTCCGGGCAGTTGACTGCGGGGTATCCCAATCCCTACACCAGCTCCACCGCTCTGAACCTGCTGTATAACTTGTTTTGGCGATCGGCTGACCTCTCCGGCGAGGCCCAATTAGCCGTCGCCAATCTGGAATCGCCGGAAGTCAACTCCGTTTTCAGCGCCTTTCAAGAACAGGTGTTGATCACCACCACCACCACTCTGGACCTGCAGGAAATCTTCATTCGCGACCCCGACAAACTCCAGGCCTTCCCGCTGGAATACCAGAACTATCAAACCCTGGTGCAACTCCCCGGCTTTGAGAATGTGCGGTTCGTCCCCTTCGGCATTCCCCACAACAATCCCCTCGTAGGGTTTGACTGGAACTCCGCTGCCCAGACAGAAGCGCTGCAGCGATTTGGGGAATTTGCCGTCGCCAGCGAAATGCAGGCGTTGGCTGCTCAACAAGGCTTTGAGCCGACCCCCTATCTGGAAAGCGGCAACGCGCCCCCCATCCCCTCAGGAGAAGTGCTGACAGCGGCCCAAACCTATTGGAAAGCCCGCAAAGATGGCGGCCGCACCGTGTATCTCATGGCGGTAGTCGACACCAGCGGTTCCATGGAAGGGCCACCCCTTAATGCAGTAAAAGAAGGCTTGCAGGTGGCTAGTTCGGTGATTAATGCGGGCAACCAGGTGGGGCTGATTACCTTTGGCGATCGCGCCGTTTATCGACTGCCCTTGGCCCCCTTTGATCAGCTCCAGCACCAACGGCTGCTCGCCGCGGTCGATAATCTGCGAGCGGACGGCAGCACCGCCATGTACGACGCCATGCTGATCGGCCTGGGGGAACTGATGAAGCAGCGCCAAACCGATCCCGATGGCCGCTTTTACCTGTTGCTGCTCACCGATGGCGAAGCGAACCGGGGCTACAACTTTCGGGATGTGGAAGATTTGATTAGCTACAGCGGCATTCGCGTCTACCCCATTGCCTATGGCGATGTCAATGAGGAGGAGTTGGCGGCGATCGCTCAATTGCGCGAATCCACCGTCAAACAAGGTTCTACCGATAACGTGCAGGATCTCCTCAAAGACCTCTTCCAAACCAACTTGTAATCCCAATTCTGCCCAGCGAAAAATTCTGGAGAAGCGTTTTGCCGTTGCTGGTAGGGGCTAATCGTCCGAAATATTGGCGATTCAGAATATCTGTTCGCGACCCTGAAACGGCCCTGCGGATACCAGGGGAGTTGGGGGCGATCGCTCCGAAACGTCTAGGCGTCATCCTGGTCGGGTGCATTCGCCAAGGAATGCACCCGATTTAATCACGATTTTCTGACTCTCGTGCCGCGTCCTAAGCGATCGGCAACACCTCCTTTTTGAGGATGCCGTGGACGCCCCAGTTACCATCCACAACCTGGGTGATGCCAAAATCCGCCGCCACCGACATGAGCGACACCGCTTCATCTTCGGTGAGGCCCTGAGTGGTCATGAGGAAGTGCCGCATTTTACGAAAGGCGTCGCGCATGGCCTTGTCGATGGATGAGTTACCGTAGATGTCTTGCTGCGCCGTTTCGCCCAGGTCGGCTAGATAGTTGGGATAGCTGAAGCCATGGACGATATAGGCATCCTCAGTCTCCAATAGCGGATAGTAGAGATCTTCGAGGACGGTGTCGGGCAGTTCATCCTGTTTGTGCACAGTGATGCGGAACGTGCCTGTGAGGGAGGTTTCGATCGCCGTTCCGGCTAACTCCGAGTCGCCCTGAGCGGCGTGGGGATCGCCCATCGACAGCAACGCCCCCTCAACGGCGACGGGGTAATACATGGTGGCTCCTTTGCCGATGCGCCAGTTGTCGATGTTGCCACCAAAGTAGCTGGGGGGCACCGAATCAACGATGTCAGCTTCCGCCGGGGCCAGCCCAATTACCCCAAAGTGCGGACGAATGGGCACCGTAACGCCCTCCAGCACTTCATAGTTCTCTTCAACGGTGTCATGGTCAACGGGCACCCCAGGATAGTCGATGATCTCGTGCACCACACCAAAGGGATCGGTTTGCGGCGTCCACTTAAAGTTGTAAAGGGCGGTAGCGTAATCCTCTTCCCCTGTGGAGTCCAGTTCGTAAATGGTGATGACTTCGCGCGACTCGTCGAGCATGTCGTTGTAATGGAAGCCCCACCAGGCGGCAGCGTTGCTGCCAAAGGTGCGCCCTGCGTAGTCGGGGTTGGCACTGGGTCGGGGGGCCACATCGAGAATTTCGACTTCGAGCACATCGCCCGGTTCCGCCCCGTTGACGTAAATTGGCCCTGTCATAATGTGGACACCAGCTCCTTCCCCGGCTCCGACGGTATACACTTCCGGATCGATGGAACCCGCCCCGCGCCGGTCAACCCCTTTGAAATCTTCCGTCCACGCATAGACGCTCTCGGCCCCCGGATCACCCATGACCATTAGGGAGGCGTCATCGTTGGCGTGGTGGGTCAGGGTTTCCACGGTGACGGTCTCACCGGAATCAATCACCAACTGCGGTTCTAAAGCCTGGCTGAAATAGCCCCAGTGCACCGTGTCGGCGGTGGCGGCCAGATAATGGTCGGCGGTGGTTTGGGCGATCGCTCGTTGCCCCAACGTCCCATTACTCAGGCTCGCGATCGCTAGCAGCACGGCGGTCGCGCCGAGACTCAACAGGGCAAAGCGCCCCTTTCGACTGATTCCCCACACCATCTACAGTTCTCTCCTCTCAATGAAATGACTCAATGTGTTTCAGATCACAAGAGTGACTGTATGAGGGGTTGGGCCTTTAGTTTGTATTCATCAAAACAAACTGCTTGGAGAGTGAGGGGATGGGGGTCGGTGAGGGTCGGTGGGGTTGTGGAAATGGGTTAGTGATCGCGTGACCCATGGGGGCGTTGGTTTATTGCCTATTCCCTACAGCAAGGCTGCGTCAACGGATCTCAACCGCAACCTCTATCGTCTTAGGATTTGGTTGCGCCTTCTACTTAGAAGGGCTTAGGAATGGAAATTCAATCGGTTGGGATAGCCGTCTCGGCTGTCCCTTCTCAACTAAGGTCTATGCTTCACGGAAATTGGATGTTAAATAATCCTCATTCTTTGGCATCTAAGATGGGGCTGATCCCAGAGCGAAACTGGGTTACATGCTCGGCCACTCGGGGGACTCAGATTTTGGGGAGCGGGTCGGGAGTGGGTAGATCGGGGGTGTCGGTTAAGGATTGGGCGTTGGCGACCAGGCGCGGGTACAGCAACAAAAAGAAGCCCATCCAGATCAGGATTGGCACTGCCACGATCGCCGTGACCCAGTAGCGGTGAAATAGGAGCCAACTGCCGCCGATGATGCTGATGCCGGTCAGCAGAATTGACCAGGGCTGACACCACCAGGGTTTGTAGTCCCACACGGATGTATCTGAGGAATGTGTCATAGCGGTTGCGATCGCGCTCCATCGTTATTCTAATCATCCCACTGCGATCGCCCAATCAGCCGAAAATCTGGCTACACGCCCTTGTAGAGCACCTGTTCGCTCAGAGCGGCAGGGGAGGGTGGCGGCGTGGTCCGGTTGAGCCGCTGCAAGCCGATTTGATTCAGCCCAATGCCGACAATGATCACCGTACCGCCGATGTACTGCGCCAGGGTCGGGATTTCGCCCAAAATGAGGTATGCCGCCAACACCCCAGCCAACGGCGAAAAGGCAGTGGCGAGGGAAATTTCACTAGCGGTGCTCAGTTTGAGGCCGCGAAACCAGGCGAGTTGACCGCCCACGACAATCACGGCGCTGTAGAGCAGCATCCAGCGCCACAAAAACGGCGAAGTGACATCCATAAAGTGGCTGGGGGAAAAGAGGATGAGGGTACTCACAAAAAAGAACAGGGTGCCGACCAAGGTGCGATAAAGGTTGAAAAAGCCGAGGGGCAAGGTCTGTAGACTGATTTTGCTGATGAGATTGGCGATCGCCTGGAAGACCGCCGCCAGCAGCACAAACCATTCCCCTTGCCCCAGGGTGAAGCCCATCGCCGGGTTAGCCGTATTGGCACCGACAGAGGGCAGCAGCACCGTCAAGGCCACCCCGATAAAGGCCACCACCGCTCCGCTCACCACCCACCCATTGACCCGCTCTCCCCCCACCCAAACGGCCAAAGCCAGCGCTAACGGGGCATTGATCTGGCTGATCAGCACAACGTTATTAACGGCAGTGATGGTGATGGCTGAAAAAATCAGCATCGGCACGATCGCGCCACTTAAAATCGCGATCGCGGTCAGAATGGCCCACTGTCGCCCGGAAATTTGGCGCAGTAGCGATGGGCGCAGCTGCCCCGGATACATGAGCAGCAGCAGGCCCAGGGCACACACATTGCCGACAAACAGCACGTTGCAAGCCGAAACGGGGTTGTGTCCATCGACATAATTGGCGGCCCCGAGATCCGTCAGGCGGCGCGTTACCGCATTGGCAGCGCCAAAGATCAGAATCGCGATCATCAGGTAAACCCGACCCGAGAGCTGAAAAAATTGGCGCTGCCGGCCCATAAAGTCAGTCATGCTGTCGTTTTGTAGAAATTCAAAGGTTTACATTGGCATGGCCAGGGCGATCGCCCTGAATCCATCCAGACCTTACTCATTCCTCAAGGACGATAGATGAGAGTTTCTTAAGAATTCATCGGTTGAGGTCAATGGGCCAAAACGCGATCGCGCCACTCCCAACGATGAACAGCAGGCTTCGGCTTGCGGGTTGGGGAGAGTGGGTCGTATCACCTGCCAGCTACCCAGCCACTCAATTTCTCGTCACTTCCTAATCGACCCAGCCAATTTCCTCATCGGAGAGCATCTTGTTCTTTTGCTCACCGTGATCGATCGCATAGTCGGGAATATTTTTGTACGCGGGCAGTCGCCGACCGCTGGCAATATCGCCCCCGCTCGATTTGTAGGACGGGAGCCGCCGACCGCGATAGATATCGCCACCGCCGGGGGGCATTTTGACCGCCAAAGCCGGTTTGGTCTCTAGCTCAGGAGCCGCAGGCGTGGGTTCGGGCGGAGCGGGGACGGGCGCTGATGCTGGGGTGGCCTCTGCCGCTTCGGTCATTTTAAGGATGACGGATTTGGCTTCTTCTAACTCTTTCGTGACTTTCTGCAATTTGTCGGCGTCGGCCTTAGCGTCTTTCTGCGCCTGCTCCAGAATATCTTTCAGTTCAAACAGGCGCTCTTGCTGCTTGTCCAGGTCGGCTTGCAGCCCTTTGACTTGTTTACCCAGATCGGTTTCTTTTTTCTGAGCGGTTTCGAGGCTGGCGGTGAGTTGGGCCACCTGCTTTTCGAGGTCAGCTTGGGTTGCGCTAGGACTATCATCGGCGGCTGAGGACGAACTTTTAGCAGTAGCTTGAGGGGCCGCACTCGCCTTGGTCGAGCTAGCGGCAGGCGACTTGTTGGCCGCTGTCGCTTTGCCGCGAGGGGTCGAAGATTTGGTTTGAGTCGAGGGCTTTTTGGCCCGTGATGACGGGCCGCGATTGGTCGTCTTTTGCGCCGTCGTTGATTTCGCCGTTGAAGACTTGGCGGTTGAAGATTTTGCCGTCGAAGCCTTAGCCGCTGTTGATTTGGCGGGGTCTGGGGTCGATGGGGCTGGAGCCTCAGCTGGATTAGCCGAAGAGGGATCAGGACCATTGGCCTCTTCTTTCAGCAAGTCAGATAGGTTTTTCTTGGTCATGATTGGCTCCAGTCTTGCTGTACTTCTTGGGCGACACGGTAGTAGTCGGCTTGCGCTTCTTTGGCATTGGCTCCACGCCAATGAATGACGGGTACCCCCTCAAGGGCGGCCCGTTCGTGGGCTTTGTAGGTGCGAATAACGGTCTCGCAGGCCGGAATATTCAGGCTGTTGAGGGTCTGCTGAGCATCGACGGCCTCGGACAAACTGCGCGAGTCCACTTTGGTCAGCAAAACGCGATGGGCCACCCCTGACGGCGCGATCGCCGTTTTGATGGTGTTGATGAGGGCTGCCAGATCCATGGGGGCTGGGGGCGTCGGCAACAAAATATAGTCGGCCACTGGCACCACCGCCGCCAAGGCTTCTGAATTTAAAGCCGGAGGGGTATCGACCACAATCAACGCATAATCGTTCACCTTCTTTAGTTTGCCTAGAAGGTGGGCATCTGTCTCGGTTGTGATATCAAACGTCACGGGTTGAGGATTACGTGACACCCACCAACTGGCCGACGCTTGGGGGTCAGCATCGACCAACAAAACAGACTGAGATTCCGACCAAATGGCGGCCAGGTTGACGGCGGTGGTCGTTTTGCCGACGCCCCCTTTGCCGTTGAGCACAGCCAACACTTGGGGAGATGAGCCCTTGCGCTTAGCTGCCAAGGCAATACTCCTTTCCTGCGTACGGAAAGTCCAGCGCTGGCGTGGCTAGCGGCGGACTTGTGACAGCATGACTATATCGCAGATGCGATCGCCCCAACGATCTACCCTGCCGAATTTCTGGCTAAGGAATGAGAATTGAATAAGTTGGGATAGCCGTCTCGGCTGTCCCAAGGCAGGCTACGGTGTACACATAAGTCTTGGGTCTGTCTTTTCCGGCTTGATGGCCCCCTTTTCTGGTATGCCCGGAGGGCTTTAAGCCCCCGATGCCGGGGGACTTTGCCGTTATGTCCCCCAGAATTGGGGGGCGGAGGGGGGCAAATGCAGGATTTTGGGCTTTCATTCACGATGTGTGTACACAGTAGCCCAAGGCAGGCAAGAGGCCTGCCCTAACAAGTTGGATGTGATTTGATCCTCATTCTTAAGCGGGCTGACAAATCTGCATTTTGGTGGCGGTTTTGTCTCTGCAGAGAGGGACTTCACCTGTACATAACGACAGAGGGGTATAGCCGCAATGCCCTACAAATTGTCGCTTTCGGGCGATGTCGAGCCCCCTGGTTGCCCCCTAAAGTTTAAACAGTTATCAGCCAAGCGGGAGTGAACCTTATATGGCTACTCAAACCCCTCAAAATAATGAACCGATTCGGCAGCCGTTGACGCCTGAAGAGGTGTCGCCCGAGCAAACCGCAGCCCATCGCGAGGCGATCGCCGAAGGGAATCCGACGATCAACCCTGGCGACGTCGAACACCCAGAAAAGTCACTGCAAGAGAAGTCTCAGCAGGTCGCGGTCAACGCCCCAGACATTACCGGGGACCATATTGTGGTGCCCACCTACTTTATCGTTGATGATCCGGAAGAAGGTCAAAAAGCCTTGCACCACGTTCATGACGCCGAGGAAATTTCGGATGTGATTCGGCAGGCTCGTACCGACGAAAATGGCAATCGCACTTGGTGGTAAACCAAACCACCTTTCCAAAAAAGCTTTTTCAGCTCAGCCGTAAGCAGTGATAACAATGCTTTTACGACGTTTACTGAGATTTATCAGGCGATTTTTGAGAAGAGCGCCCAGTTTATAACTGCATGCTCTTGACATCCGCCTTGGTAGATCGGCTTCATAACGATCCAAGTATCAGGCCCAGGAATTTTTCTGGGCCTTTGATTTTGCCTGACCTTGCCAACCCCAAAATCGCTGCCCAACCCCCCAAAGCTATGACTAGCAAACCTTTCAGGGCCAGCAACCCAGACGATATCCCGCCATCAAGTCGCATTTCACCAACAGCAGCGTCCAAGAGTTGAGAACCAATTGTAGCGCTTGTAGTACTTGTAGTATATAGTGGATCAATTCATACCGAACTCATGGAATGATCATGGCTAAGTTCGCCGACGTTATTCGATACTACAAAAATTACAGAGCGATCGCGATCTTCAGCATTGTCGCCAGCAGTATTTTCGAGCTGCTGGATTTGGTGGTGCCCTACGCGATCGGCCAATTGCTCAACCTGCTGTCAGACCAGCCGGTTGATCGACTGGCTCAGGGTTTGGCGGGTGGGCTGGCGGGACTGGCCGGGGTCGCGGTGACGCGATCGCTGATCCTGAGTCTGCTATTGGGGATGATTTTCCTCGTCACCGTCGTCCGGGCACCGATTGAGCCGTGGCTGGGGGTCTGGTTTCACTGGGATGTGGCCCTGCGGAGCCGCCGCGACCACTCGGTTGAGGTAGTGAAAAAGTTGCTCAGCTTGCCCCTGGGCTTTTATGACGAGCACAACCCCGGACGCATCGCCGGACGGGTCGCGCGGGGTTTGTCCAACCACACCTGGACTTATCCCGAAATTGCGGGTCAGCTCTTCCCGAAGCTGGTGCGGGTGGCGGGCATCTTTTGCATCATCGCCATCATCGACTGGCGCATCGCGGGCCTCTTCTTCCTATCTTTTGCGGCCATCCTGACGTTCAGCATGCGCGACCTCGTCCGGCTGAATCGCAAGGAGCAAGCCCTCGATCGCTATATGGAAACGACCGAGAGCCGCACCTCGGAAATCATCACCAACATTAAGACTGTCAAGGCTTTCGCCGCTGAGCATGACGAGTTAGAGCGGCAGCGACAACGCTTAGGGCGAGAGCTGACGGTGGTGGAACAAATCATCCATAAAGGGTACGTGGTGTTGATGACCTGGCAGGAGCTGTTCATTCAGACCTGCGTGTTCGGCGTGTTGGTGCTGACGCTGGTGGCGACCCTGCGGGGCAACATCTCCCTGGGGCACTTCGTCACCACGTTGACGGTTTCCAGCATGGCCTACGCTGAGCTAGAGCCCATCAGCAACCTGGCGGAAATCTTTGCCCGGCGCTATGCCTCGATGCTGCGCTTTCACGAGTTTTTGCAGCTCCCGACCGGCATCGAAGCGGCGAGCGTGGCAGGACATCCCGACGCCGTTACCCGCTACCAGTTCACGGGGAAGGTGCATTTTGAGCATCTGAGCTTTGGCTACGATCGCGATCGCCCCGTCCTCAACGACATCGATCTGCTGATTCAGCCGAAGCAGACCGTGGCGCTGGTGGGCCGTTCCGGTTCCGGCAAGTCCACCCTCGTCAAGCTGCTGTTCCGCTATTTTGAGCCGCAGCAAGGCCGCATCCTGATTGATGGAGAGGACATTCGCAAGCTGGATATCACGGGCTATCGCAAACAATTGGCGATCGTGCACCAGGAGGTGGATGTCTTTAACGGCACGCTGATGGATAACCTGACCTACGGCAATCCCCACGTGACGCGGGAAGAAGTGGATGAAGCCTGTGCGATCGCGCGGGTAGACGAGTTCATCAATCTGATGCCCCAGGGCTATTCGACAGTGGTGGGGGAACGAGGCGTGCGCCTCTCGGGAGGACAGCGCCAGCGGCTCGGCATCGCTCGCGCCCTGCTGATGAACCCCGATGTGCTCGTCTTTGACGAAGCCACCTCTAGCCTCGACTACGAATCGGAGCGAGCCATCCAACTGGCGATGCGCAGCATCCTCGGCACCCGCACCACCCTGATCATCGCTCACCGCCTGAGCACCGTAAGGGATGCTGATGCGATCGTCGTCCTCGATCAGGGCCGCATTTTGGAGATGGGCAGCCACGAAGACCTGCTCAACCACGGTGGTCTCTACCACCGCCTCCACATGCTCCAAGAAACCGGGGATTTGCTGGGGTAGAACCTCACCGCCTGCGGCACCTCTCCTTCGAAAGGAGAGGTTTATGGCCGTTTCCGGTTCCTGGATGCCAACCTTTGACTAAGAAAGCGACCTCCAAGAGCTTCCGGTCCCTCTCCTTGCCAAGGAGAGGCTAGGTGAGGTTAGTACACGTAAAAGCTCCCAACTCGCCTGCCCAAGGGGATAGTTGCCTTAAAGGTTTCTATCCCCTTGTCTTTATGAGTGGTCAGAGCCACCAAAGCTAGGATTAAATGAGGCAACCTGCCCGCAGCGCGAATCCTCAAGCAGTCTTCTTTACTAGCAACCCTCCCATGCTTAACCCTCCAGAATTACGAGAACAGGTTCATAACTATGTGGAGCAACTGTCTCCCGATCGCCTAGCGATCGCACTGGATTTTTTGGCTTACCTGGTTGAGCGGGCAGACCATGACGCCACCGCCGAATTACTCGCCATTCCCGGATTTGCCGCTGAGCTAGAAGCCGCAGAACAGGAAGCTAATGCAGGCGAACTCACTGACTGGCGCATGATTCGCAAAGATGTACAAGGTTAGGTAAAGATGTCAAATCTACTCGAAAGAATCACGATAAATCCGAGACAGTGCGGAGGACGCCCTTGTATCCGAGGGATGCGCATTCGAGTCTCTGACGTTCTAGATTTGATGGCGGCAGGCTTAAGCGCCGAGGAAGTTTTAGAAGACTTACCGGATCTGGAAATGGAGGACATCCAAGCATCGCTAGTCTATGCAGCGCGTAAACTCAATCATCCTGTTTTGGTCGCATGACGACGATCTGGGTTGATGCGCACCTTTCACCCGATCGCCTCTTGGAACGACCACTGCTCATCGCCCAGCAAAAATACCCGCATCCGGCTGCACTTAAGCGCATGAGCTGACTCAATGAGATGTAAGTCATGAGATTGCCCCATGAACAATGCAGAAAGAGGAACTTTTCGGGAGTGCTTTGCCATAATAGAAACGTTCTGGCGAGCTTTTTGACCTATGACAACGTTGATGAAGATTGAAGCGGCAATTAAGCAACTGCCAGAGCCAGAGGCTCGAAGATTGGCGGCTTGGCTTCAAGACTATTTAGACGATGCTTGGGATCAGCAGATTGCGGCAGACGCTGCCGCCGGAAAGTTAGACGGGTTGATTGCTCAAGCTGAGGCTGACATCGCCAGCGGCAACGTGAGGGATTTAGATGAAGTCCTTCGCGACGTCTGATTTTTGGCATGCCTACGCCAAGCTTTCACCCAAGTTACAGGGACAAGCAAAAAAGGCTTACAAGATTTGGCGCGAAAATCAAGCTCATCCATCACTGCACTTTAAGAAAGTGAGGAAAAAATTGGATTTATAAGGATTAAAAACCTAGACTGCCCAATTTTTCTGGAAAATTGAATTCATTAGGCTTAAAATGGACAATACTACAATCATTTATAACTCCATTCAAAGAATATATAGAGCTGCTTTAGTACATCTAATACGTTCCACTTTTGAAACTTCTAATGAAAGGGGAATCAAGAAGATTCAGGAGCTTTTTGGCAAAAAGGATTTTTCCGGCAAAACATATTGGGAGACCATCAAATCGGCGGCAGAGGAAAGAAGATCTGGTGGCACAGGTGAGCTATCTACTCCAATAAAAGATGAATACGAAATTATTGGCGTTGAACACTTTTCTAATATTTTTGAAAAATATTTTGATCTCTTATGTCCAATTCACGCTTCAAAGCCCAAAAAAGAAAAGTCTCAAGCACGTGAAACATTACTCAGATGGATGAAGCAAATAAAAAATATTAGAGATCCTGTTTCACATCCCACTACAGATGATATCAGCTATGAGGACTCATTTAATGCTTTATATTGTGCGAGAAAGGTTCTAGATTTTTGTCAGCTTCCTGAAGCTTCTTCTCAGATACTACGTCTTCAGAGGAATCTTGTAGGTGGATTTTTTCTGAATGAAGAAAGAATTGCATCTGAATTACCTCCGCCTGACGAGGTGGTAATGGAGTTTGTTGGTAGACATCACGAGCTCGCCATTTTGAACGACTGGGTTAATACTCGTTCATCACGTCGTTGGGCTTTATCAGGCGAAGGTGGAAAAGGTAAGTCAGCAATTGCTTATGCATTTGCCAAATCAATTGCTAATAGAGAAGATCATGATTTACAAGGCGTATTTTGGATATCTGCGAAACGGAGGCGTTTTGTAGAAGGTAGTACAGTCCTCGTCGATAGACCAGATTTTCACAACAAAGAAACTTCCATATCTGCGATTCTCGGATTTTTTGGTATTGCACCTGAAGATGCGAGGGAAGAAGATTTGTTTGATTTGCTGACAAATTCTCCTTCTCTCCTAATCGTCGATGATATTGATACTGTAGAAACTGAAGGCGAAGACGCTATACAGTTTTTGCTAATGACAATCCCAGAACGTACAAACTCACTAGTTCTAGTAACATCTCGAAGAGCTATTTTCGGTATGGCGAACGTTACCACTCAAGTCACAGGACTTTCGCCTCAAGATGCAGAAGATTTCATCAAGTCTCGTTGCCATTTAATGGGAATTTTTCCTGGCTCAGTACTTGAGTATAAGGAAAAACTACTCGAAGTCACTGATGCATCACCACTGTTCTTAGAGGACTTGCTTAGGCTAAGCCAAGCTGGTTTTTCAATTGAAAAAGCTATTGGGCTATGGGCAAATAAGCGTGGGAATGAGGCTCGGGAATATGCTATTCGGCGAGAATATGATCAGCTAAGTGATGATGCAAAGCAAATCCTTTTGGCGCTAAGCGTTTATGGGCCATGTGATTCCGATCTCCTTTGTCAGGGACTGGATTGGGACGAGGAGAGGCTATTAGATACTCTACAACAGTTGCGCAAAATGTTTCTGATGCCAGGCCAACAACTCGTCGGCGGAAAGCAAGAGTTTATACTTGGGAAAAACACGCAAATCTTAGTAAAAGATGTGTTTAGCAGTACCCAAGCATATCGGCGTGTAGAACGCTTGATGAAAGCCGCAGCAGGAAGATTACAGACAACTAATTCAGAGGATCAAAAAGTAAGCAGGATATTAAAGAGAGCTCGAACCTTAGTTTTTCAGAATCATGATTTAGAGCAGGCCGAACAACTGATAGAGGATACAAAAAATCAATATCCAGGTAGGTCTGACCTATATGCAATACTTGCATGGATTCAACGTAAGAATCAAGACTACGCATCTGCAAGAATGAATTTCAGAAGAGCTCATGATTTAGGGACTTGCAATGCTGATGCTTACTGGCATTGGTCTGAAATGGAAGCATTAAATAATGAATGGAATTCATCAGCAGACGCTGCTTTACTCGGCATCGAAAAGTACCCAGAAGATAAGGGCTTATTATTTCGCATCGGCTATGCGCTTCAAAGACAAGGGAAAGAGTTGTGCAAAGATAACGATTTAGAAAATGGGTTAAAGTCCTTGAGGAAGGCTGGCAAATATCTAGAACGTGCATTAGATCATGACAATCTAGATAGAAGAAACTATACCTTGAAATCTAAAATTTTCCGCTCAATAGCTCTCAATATAGAAGCCTTGGAGATTTTTTCTGATTTGCCAACTCTCTTTTCCAGATGGGAGAAAGAGTGTCCAGATGATTATTATATGGATAGTGAGAGGGAAAGACTAAGTCAAAAGTGTCCGGAACTTGTCAAGAACATGAATTGTGATTGATTTACTTCTCTTGGATAACATCGTTGACAGGATTAGTGTTTTATTTTTAATCTCACTTCTTTCATGCTCAAAAAGGTGACTCCTTTAACCCCCTATTTGAAGCTGGCAAAATGAGGTAGCACCAAAATTAATACAGTGTAAAACAAGTCTCAAGAACAACTTCCCCATGCCAATCGCTGACGTGATTTGAGAGCGATCGCCCTAATCGCATCCGGGTCACTGTGTGCGATCGCGCCCAAGACATCGGCCATCTCCTTGAGGGTGTTATCTTCAGAAACGATGACCCACCCGA
>Ga0081526_100530_pt1 | contig 15347 bp, 19 predicted proteins | sample HotLakmasection2_FD_70991 | JGI IMG/M metagenome (GOLD analysis project Ga0081526, IMG submission 70991) | Hypersaline microbial mat communities from Hot Lake, Washington, USA - Section #2 (SPADES assembly) (version 2) | ecosystem: Environmental > Aquatic > Non-marine Saline and Alkaline >... | reverse complement strand
CTCAAAGCCCCTCGGCAAAAGAAGAAGAAAAAGAAACAGCCGCCCAAGTATGACCCGAAACACCCTCATGTCTCAACGGCTAGGCTTTTATCTGGCGGCTAAATAACACCTAGACAGGAATCGCCGCAGATCCCTAAGTTGATCGATGAGTGGATGTACCTGGGCGATCGCTGCCCAACGCTCACAAGGGAAACGCTTCTCAGTGCCAGCCTGGAGACGGAGGTGTTAAGGTGACGGCAGTTTTTATGCCAAGTTATGCAACGATTTCAAGAGCCTCATGAATCCTGTTATTAACCGTATTCAAGAAAGTCTGCTCGAAATTTTGGGAGACTTGGTTGAGCTGTTGCCAGGTATCATCGCCGCCCTCGCGATCCTGCTGCTGACGGGCTATGGTGCGCGGGTTGCCCGCAGGCTCGCCAATCGGGTCGCTGGGCAAGTGGTGAGAAGCCGTTCTCTGCAAATCCTTCTGGTGCAGACCGTGCGAATTGGAGCCTGGGTTTTGGGCTTTACCCTGGCAGCGATCATTGCCTTCCCTGGGCTGCAACTGGGCGATCTGATTGCTTTGTTGGGTTTGGGTTCAGTGGCGATCGGCTTTGCCTTTCAAGACATTTTCAAAAATTTTCTGGCTGGGATTTTGCTGCTCATCGAAGAACCCTTCCTCTTGGGAGACGAGATTGTGGTCGAAGACTACGAAGGGACGGTCGAGACGGTCAACATCCGGTTCACCAAACTGCGAACTTATACCGGCGAAGTGATTGAAATCCCCAATTCCATCGTGTTCACCAGTGCGGTGAAAGTGCTGACCGCCAATGATTGTCGGCGAACCGATTTAGACATTGGCGTGGACTATACAACACCGCTACCGATGGCACAACAAACCCTGCTCGACACGGTGAAACAGGTGGAGGGGGTGTTGTCGGAACCAATGCCAGAGGTGGATTGCGTCGGTTTTGGAGATAGCTCGATCGATTTCAAGGTGCGCTTCTGGACGGCTCCCCAAATTGTGGACGTGCGGCGCACCCAGTCGCGGGTGGCGATCGCCCTCAAAGCCGCCTGCGATCGAGCCAACATCACCATTCCTTACCCCATCCGCACGGTTCACTACTTTGACCAGCAAAAGTTCAACGAGAGCGAACCCTATCCCGGAAAGCCAGTCGGGCAGGGGAATGGGCAGGGCGATCGCAAAGGAATGTAAATGAGGACATAAATTACGAAATGTTGCAGCGTTTCCAGGCAAAGCCGCCAAATACCGCACAATAAGTTTCGGAAGTAGTGTGAGGCGTTTGGTCTCCCAGTATTTTCACCCCGTTCGTTTGGGCGAGGGTAAGGGCTGAAGGTGTTCCCGGTTCCCAGTCTCTTCTGGTAAGAGCTTGGTAAACGGTTTAAGGCACAGGGCTGGCTTGTATCAGCTCATTCAGTCTGTTTAATTTGACAAATACCAGTTATTTTACGTCTGGTACATTTTTGCTTTTGGAGGACTCCATCAATGAGTATTGTCACGAAATCAATCGTGAATGCCGATGCTGAGGCACGCTACCTCAGCCCTGGTGAGCTGGATCGCATCAAGTCTTTCGTTACCTCTGGCGAGCGTCGTCTGCGGATCGCTCAAGTTCTGACCGATTCTCGCGAGCGCATTGTGAAGCAAGCTGGCGACCAGCTGTTCCAGAAGCGCCCCGATGTGGTTTCCCCTGGTGGCAACGCCTATGGCGAAGAAATGACCGCTACCTGCCTGCGCGACATGGACTACTACCTCCGTCTGGTCACCTACGGTGTGGTTTCTGGCGATATCACTCCCATCGAAGAAATCGGTATTGTTGGTGTGCGTGAGATGTACAAGTCTCTGGGTACTCCCATCGATGCAGTCGCTGAAGGTGTACGGGCAATGAAGTCCGTTGCAACAGGTCTGATGTCTAGCGAAGACGCTTCAGAAGCAGGTTCCTACTTCGACTACGTAATCGGCGCAATGCAGTAGGCATTGTCCTCGACGCTGAACGCGGTTTCGCGTTTGGTTGAGTGTTGTCTTTGAATTCATGTTTTAAGGAAATAACCATGCAAGACGCAATTACTGCTGTAATCAACTCTTCGGACGTTCAGGGTAAGTACCTGGATGGTTCCGCAATGGACAAGCTGAAGGGCTACTTCGCAACGGGCGAACTGCGCGTTCGTGCAGCCACCGCCATCAGCGCCAACGCTGCTGCCATCGTTAAGGAAGCTGTTGCTAAGTCCTTGTTGTACTCCGACATCACCCGTCCCGGTGGCAACATGTACACCACTCGTCGCTATGCTGCTTGCATCCGCGACCTCGACTACTACCTCCGCTATTCCACCTACGCAATGCTGGCTGGCGATCCTTCCATCCTGGATGAGCGTGTGCTGAATGGTCTGAAGGAAACCTACAACTCCCTGGGTGTACCCATCGCGGCTACCGTTCAAGCGATCCAAGCCATGAAAGAAGTCACTGCTTCCCTGGTGGGCGCAGATGCTGGCAAGGAAATGGGCGTTTACTTCGACTACATCTGCTCTGGCTTGAGCTAGGCTCTGGTTCGTTTTTTGGGGAGATTCCTGCAGAAGTGCCGCTTCAGGCGTGAGAGCTTCTGAGGGCGATCGCCCAACCTCAGTCCGGGTAGTCTGGAGTGAGTCTTGAATGGTCAGCACTCATGGCAAACCGTCTTGAGTAACAGCGATTTTCGATTGACTCTAGGCTCCCGGCATATTTTTGAATCCTCTGGGATAAGAAAAACCATTAAGTTTAGCCTGGTTGTGTTTTCAGGCTGTTTTATTGAGAGAATGAGTGGCAGACAGCGGTGAATTAGGGTCGCAGCATTTCAGTCAAGCGCTCTTAGTTCGTTCTAACCTGCCGTTTTCATCACTTTTTGATCCGCCTTCAGGATCACCTATCTCGTTTAGAAGTTGTATCGGCTTTTTGCCAGTCAGGAGAGAAGATTATGCGGATGTTCAAGGTTACAGCCTGTGTTCCCAGCCAGACACGCATTCGGACACAGCGTGAACTGCAAAATACATTTTTTACCAAGTTGGTTCCTTACGAAAACTGGTTCACCGAACAGCAACGCATCCAAAAAATGGGTGGCAAGATCGTTAAGGTTCAACTGGCAACTGGCAGACCCGGCACCAACACTGGGCTGAAGTAATTTCTAAGGTTTCTTGGCAGGTTCAGCCATTTTGTCTGAGCTATGACAAAAACTAAGGGAGGGGCGATCGCCCCTCCCTTAGTGCTTTCTGGTTCTGTAGGGCAGGCATCCTGCCTGCTCTCGGACAGCCGAGACGGCTATCCTACAGATGCTCAATCATCTCCGATTTGGGATAGCGCACCTTCTTGAGGTCAGCGTACTTGTCATCCTCAGCCCGATAACCCGCCGCACAAAGGACAACAGAGCCATAGCCTTGCTGCGTGAGTTCCAGGGTGTCATCCACTTTCGCTGGAATGAACCCCTCCATTGGGCACACATCAATTCCCAGCAAAGCAGCACTGGTCAGAAATTGACCGACAGCAATGTAGGTCTGGCGGGCTGTCCAGGCTTCAATGTCCATCGGATAGGGTGGCGATTTGAGGAAGCCCTTGATCATAGTGCTTAACCCTTCAAGGGATTCCACAGGCGTGTTGCGCACCTCAGCCATGTAGTTGACGTAGCGATCGACATCCGCCTCGCCTACCTCAAGCTTGCGGGCAAAGACGACCAGATGGGAAGCATCAACGACTTGCGACTGTCCCCAGGCATGTTCTTGCAGGGTTTTACGCAGATCTGGATCGGTCACGACGATGAACTTCCAGGGCTGCAAGCCAAAGGAGGATGGGGCCAGAACGAGGGCGTCTTCGAGGGTTTGCCAGGTTTCCTCAGGAATCTTCTTCGTAGCATCGAACTTCTTGGTGGCATAGCGCCAGTTGAGTTGCTGCAAAAGCTGCTCAGATGAAATGGGGGAGTTACTCATTGGGGTTTCTTTAGAGAGTCACGTTGATTTTAGGAGGTGCGATCGCCCCAATCAATCATCCCTCTGTCTGAAGTGTAGAACTGAAGTGTAGAACTGAAGTGTAGAACTGAAGTGTAGAAGTCTGAAGTGTAGAAGGCACAGTATCCTGAATGTGAATTGATCGAGGATTGACCTGTGGATTCTGTCAAAGTTTCGTCTACCGATGCCCGCTACACCCAAAATATCCATATCCGCCAGTTTGACCTGGTAGCGGATGAGCCAGCGGATTTGGATGGCGATGATGCAGGTCCAAAGCCCACAGAGTTGCTGCTGGGCAGTTTGGGAGCGTGCAAAGCCATCACCCTGAAAATGTATGCGGGGCGAAAGGGTTGGGCGCTAGAGCGGGTGGATGTGGAGTTGACGGAGGGGAAGGAGGGCGATCGCCCTCAAATTCAAGCGGCGCTATACCTGGAAGGCGATCTGTCCGATGAGCAGAAGCAGCGGTTGCTCATCATTGCGGATAAGTGCCCCATCCACAAAATGCTGAGTGCGAGTGTGGATATCCACACCATTCTGGTAGACGAGTAATCCCACCCTTCTAAAAACCAGAACCAGATTTTAAAACGCCTGCTGAGCGGGCGTTTCAAAATCTGGTTCTGGGTTTTAGAAAAGTGCTGTAATTAGAAAGTTGCTGTAAGAGGACGCAGGTCAACGCCGATCAACCTGGATCAAGCCGATGCCTGATGTTTTCTGTCAACAGAGTTTTTCGGTAGGGTGATACCCGCTTTGGGGTGATGCTTTTAAGATGGAGATCAGGGAAAAGGAGCGCAAACTGACTCTCAGGGTCTTTGCTGGAAGCCGAGTGCGACCTATTATATAAGGTTAAATTCCTCGGTATACTGCTCTAAACGGTGATGGATTTCTTGCCATTGTCGAGTTGCCACCATCGAGAGCACCCATCCTTCTTCCAGATTTGTAATTTTATCGGGTCGTATTGATCATGACTTCCTACGTTACTTCTGCTGCTCGTGCGGATCTGAGTGAGTTGCGCCGTCTCAAGTCGTTGCTGCCGCCCGAACTGCGGAGCTGGGTCACGATTGAAGCGGCAACCTCTGCTAATCCCCCACTCATCACCTCCGAAGAGATTGGGAAGGATCAGATCGAAGTGCAGGTGGATTTGATCAAGTGGGAGTCTTTTGCCCTCGACCAGCGCAATCTGCTGTTTTGGCATGAAGTGGCACGGATTCAAAATGACACCATTCCCCGCGACGGTTGGGAGATGGCAGCCCTGGCAATCGGTCTGGGCGGTGCTGTTGGTGAACTGTGGGTGCAGGACGGCTTGCTGCTGATGTTGGCGCTGGCGCTATGTGGTGTATCCGGCTGGCGGTTGTATAAGCGCAACAATGGCGAGAAGCGCCTGGTGGAAGCGGTTGATGCAGATGAGAAGGCGATCGCCCTTGCCACCCGGTTTGGTTATTCCCTGCCCAATGCCTACAAGAGCCTCGGTAGTGCCCTCAAGATTTTGATTGACCAGTCGCCCAAGAAAAATGTGCGTCGCGGCTATGAGAAGCGTTTGGATGCCCTGAAGAAGAGCGCGGCTCGGGCAAAATCCCGTGCCAAGGGTCAGGCGGCATAAGCAAAAAGACTTATTCGTTCCCACAACGGAATTCCTGTTGCATAATAAGAGAAGTTAAATTTTGTAACGGTTTGGTGTAACGGTCTGGCTGGGTAAGCTGGAACTACCCTGTCTGGGGTTCCAATTTCAGAAGATTTGGACATTGGCTTAAGGTGCGCTGTATTCTGCTGCGCTCGTTACGTTCTTTGTTCGGGGCGATCGCCCATCTGCTCTGAACCCACCAACCGTTTGTCGTTCAGGTTTTCCAAACGATGTATTTAACCTATCTCGATAGCAACTCCTGGCTAATTGATCTGGAGCATACGCGAATTTTGCTAGATCCCTGGCTGGTGGGAGATCTGGTATTCGGTGGAGCCAAGTGGCTGTTTCGAGGATTTCGGCAAGCGCCCCGTCCCATTCCCAAAAATATTGACCTGATTTTGCTGTCGCAAGGTTTGGAAGACCATGCCCATCCCGAAACCCTGAAGGCGCTCGATCGCTCTATCCCCGTCGTCGCTTCTCCCAACGCCGCTAAAGTAGTGCAGGGGTTGGGTTACGAGAGTGTGACGGCACTGGAGCATGGGCAATCCTACGTGTGGCAGGAGAAGGTCAAGTTCAAGGCGTTTCCTGGTTCCCCTGTGGGTCCGTTGCTGACGGAGAATGCTTATCTGGTGACGGATATGGTGGCTGGCAAGCGGTTGTATTACGAGCCGCATGGGTATCACGATGCCACGCTGCAAACGGAACCCCCGGTGGATGTGGTGATCACGCCGCTGATTAACCTGGAACTGCCGCTGGTGGGTCCGTTTATCAAGGGGCAGGAAAGTGCGCTGAAGGTGGCGCAGTGGCTCAAACCCCAGGTGATGCTGCCCACAGCGGCAGGGGGCGATATTTCGTTTGAAGGAATGCTGATCTCGGTACTGAAGGCGAAGGGGAGCACCGAGGCGTTTCAGCAAATGCTGGCGGAGAAAGGACTGAAGGTGCGGGTCATGGAGCCAGTGGCGGGCGATCGCACTCCCCTCGACCTGGAGCCATCTATCGTTTAGAAGCGCTTCAAATAAACTTGTGAGATCCGGTGCGGCGGTGCCGCACCGGATTCTATTAAGCCGCAGATCCCTAAGTGCGTAAGTCCTGATAGAGAAAGCTACGGACGAAGGAAGTGACAGCGCCTACAATTGAGCGTGAACGATTTGCTGACTTCCTGTGCTGAAACGTATGCTGAACGCTGTTGTGAATTCTGGAATGACCGCTGTGCTGCCGATGCTGCTGGCGATCGCCCTTCCCATCCTGCCAACTGTTGCCCCTCGTGCTGTTGCTCAGGAAGCGCCCCAAACCCTTGCCCAGGATGTGCCAAATCGAGAGGCGCTGCAATCGGGCGAGGCGGTAGTGTCGGGTACGGAGGGTAATTTTGTGGGGCAGGTGATTGTGAATGTGCCCGCTGAAACCGCCTGGGAAGTGCTGACGGACTACGATAATTTTGAGAATTTTTTGCCGGGAATCTCCTCCAGTCGGCTGCTAGTGCGTGAGGGCAATCAGACCATTTTTGAGCAGGTGAATGAGGTGCGTATTGCCTTCATCAGTCGTCGCTCCCGCGTTCGCATTGCCACCCACGAAACCTTTCCCCAGCGCATCGCCTTCCAGATGGTGGAGGGGGATGTCGATTCCGTGGAAGGGAGTTGGCAAATTGATACGCTGGATCCAACAACAGGACAGGTGATGATTACCCATCAGGTAACGGTAGACCCAGGGGATGACGATCGCGGCTTGTTTTTTAATGTGTATCGCAACAACCTGCGGGATACACTGAATGCGCTGAAGCGAGAAATGGAACGCCGGGCAGGAGTGTAGATGTGGCGCAAACATTGAGCAGCAGGGTGTCTAATATTCTCATGCCCGGTGCCCATGCCCTGATTACGGGTGGCTCTAGCGGGATTGGGAAAGCGACGGCGAAGCGGTTGCTGGAGCAGGGCATGAATGTAACGCTGCTGGCACGGGACGCAGCAAAGCTGGAGGCAACCCGTAGCGAGTTGGCGGCTATCACGCGCTCGGAGCAACGAATTGGGGTAGCGGTAGCGGATGTGAGCGATCGCCCCCAGGTTGAGCAGGCCGTGGCAGGGGCGATCGCCACCCTCGGCACTCCCAGTTTGCTCGTCACCTCTGCGGGGATCGCCCATCCCGGCTACTTTTCCGACTTGCCCATCGACATCTTTGAACGAACGATGGCAGTGAACTACTTTGGCACGCTCTACGCGATTCGGGCGGTGCTACCTGCCATGTTGGAGGCGGGGCGTGGTCATCTGGCGCTGATCTCGTCGGGGGCAGGGTTGGTGGGCATCTGCGGCTACACTCCCTACAGCCCCAGCAAGTTTGCCCTGCGGGGGTTGGCAGAATCCCTGCGAGCCGAACTGAAGCCGAACGGGATCGCAGTTTCGATCGTCTACCCTCCCGATACGGACACGCCGCAACTGGTGGAGGAGAATAAGACCAAGCCCGCCGAAACCAAAGCCATCACCGCGACGGCAGACACCTGGAGTGCGGATGGAGTGGCAGGGGCGATCGTGGCGGGGATCGCCCAGAACCGCTTCGCCATTACCCCCGGCACAGAAATGCGAGTGCTGCATCGCTTCCATAGTGTGCTGGCTCCGGCATTAAACCGCTATTTTGATCAGTTGATTGCTAAAGTAAGACGCGAGCAGGCGTTGAACCCCGATGGAAAAACTGCCGCTCAGAATGTGTCGCCGGAAGCCTGAGATTGATGCGGATTAGCGTTGAATCGAGTCATGCCGATGCGGGAGTCGCGATCGCCCGTTCTCCCTGGTGGTTTGCCAGCCTTGCCGTTCCCCTGTTCTACGGCATCATGTCCCTGGTGTTTGCCCTGCGTCCCTTCGTCATCCAGGACGATACCCGCCAGCACATCGTTTGGATGAAGCGCTGGGCAGACCCGGAGTTATTCCCCAACGATTGGATTATGGGTTACTTCCAGTCGGCGTCGCCGTTGGGGGTGCGGGCAGTCTACCGGAGCCTGGCAGCCGTGGGGATCGAGCCATTGCTGGCAGCGAAACTGCTCCCCCTCGCCCTGGCGCTGATTGCCAGCATTTTTCTCTATCGGCTAACCCTGCGATTGTTTCCCATCCCGGCAACCGCTTTTCTGGCGGTGCTGCTGCTGAACCAGCAACTCTGGTTCAACGACGACCTCACCTCTGCCACGCCCCGCGCCTTCTTTTACCCCATCTTCATGGCGTTTTTGGATGCCTGGACAGCGGGAGCGCTCCTGCCCTGTTTGGGGGCGATCGCCCTCCTGGGTCTGTTCTTTCCGCCGCTGGTCTTGTTAGCGGTGGGCGTGTTGTGGGTGCGGCTCATCAGTGTTCGCGGCTTTTCCCTGCGCTTTTCCAAAAATGCGGCAGATTATCGATTTGCGATCGCTGGCTCGATTGTGATGGTGATTATGTTGATCCCCTTCCTCATCGGGGGGCTGTCCGATTACGGTCCCATTGTCAGTGTGGAGCAAATGCGTGCCATGCCAGAATATGCTCCCGGTGGACGCAGCCACTACTTTGGGACACCCTGGTGGCACGCACTCTTTAAGGGGGCGGGGGGGATAAATTTACCCTATTTCCCAACGGTGGTGTTGCTGGGTTTGGCGTTGCCGTTTCTGCCCACGCATCGCTTTCCCTGGGGCGATCGCCTCCAACCCAGCATTCGCCTGTTCACCGATCTTGTGGTTGCCTCCCTGGGGCTGTTTCTGCTGGCGCATCTGGCATTGCTGCGGCTGCACTTTCCCAATCGCTACATGTACCACACCTGGCGAGCCATCCTGCCCCTGACGACTGCCATTGTGCTGACGCTGCTACTGGAGCGGGGCTGGCACTGGCTGGGGCAACAACGGCAGCGGGGCAGGCTGTCGCTGCGTGCCCGAAGCTATGTGGCTGGGGCAATAGCTATCCTGCTTACCCTGGCGCTGGTTCCGGCAATTCCGCCCCTGACATGGGTGTTCCAGAACTGGGTGGAAGGGGAAGCGCCCGCAGTCTACACCTATCTGGCGACCCAGCCCACAGATACCCTGGTGGCATCCCTGGCGGACGATGCCAACAATATTCCGGCATTTGCGGGGCGATCGCTCCTGGTAGGGCGAGAATTTGCCTTGCCCCATCATCAGGCATACTACGCTGAGCTGAGCCGCCGCGCCGAGGATCTGGTGCGTGCCCAATACACCGAAGACCCGGCAGAGTTGCGCCAGGTTATCGATCGCTATGGCATTGATTTCTGGATGCTGGATGCCGCTGCCTTTGAGCCAAACTATTTGCAGCAGCAGGATTGGCTTTTCCAAAGTTCTTTTCAGCCCACGGTGAAGGCGGCGATCGCCTATGTCATCGCAGGACAACCGATTGCCCTCCAAGCCACCCTGGAAGCCTGCGCGGTGGTGCAATCGCCCCAGCATTTCCTTCTCGATGCCCAGTGCATTCGAGACAGGGCGCGTTAGCGATGAGGTTGCACCACCCGGTTGGCAGGCGATCGCATCACATCACATCGCATCGCTAACCAGACCCGATTCCCGGATGCACACGGAGTAGAGCTGCACAGCATCATGGTTGGGAAAAATGCCGAGGGCTTCTTCTACCGACATCCCAGGGGCAGTGCAGAACTCAGTAACCACCCTATCGTACTGATCGGCGGGCCCCAGCAAATTATCCAAACGGTTGGGATCGTTCAGGTTTTCAACCAGTTTTGTTGCCACCCATTCAGAAAGAACCGCAACGGACTCAGGGCGATCGGGTAATTGCAAGCCACTGTTGAGGATGGCAGATTGCACAATGCTCTGCATCGTTTGCCGCCCTTCCTCTGTGGTCACAAAAACCGCCAGCATATCGGGGGTAAGCCGTGGCTCCTCGGCAATAGCCACTTGCATTCCCGTCAACGTGCTGGCAACCATCACATCGCCAACGGTTTCCAGGTAGCTTTCGTAGGTGATGCCTTCCACAATGCTGCCATCGCCACAGATAACCCAGTCCTCCAGACCTGCCGGAGCTGAAAGGTCTACCTTGCCCTGCTCCCAGCAAGCGGCAACGGTTGCCTGAATTTCGTCCGAAAACATCTCATTCAGGTCTTCCACGCTGCCCTGGGCAACTTCTGTAGGGGAGGCAGAGCGCGGGGATGAGGCAGGGGGTGTTGCTGCCAGTGCTGCACTCCAACTCAAACTGCCGCAAGCCATCAGCACTGCCAAAAAAGAACGCATAGGGCAACCTCTTGACCTATCTAAAACTGCAAATCTGATACTTCAATCTAAAACTGCAATCTAAAACTGCAAAGAAAACTTGTTGGATGCAGCGATAGGCAGAACGCATCTACCCGTCAGGAACCGACTCAATCGATCGCCGCCATCTGGTTCAGACACCGCCGCATTTGTTTCAGATGAGCAGGCAAATCGAGGCGAATGGCTTGTTGGATCAACATTGATGGAATGGGAATGGTCGGTGTTGCCTGCACAGAGTAGGTCAGGACGGTGCCATTTTCCCAATCTTCCAAATGCAAATCCGCTGAGAAATCGCGAAAGTCGCCCTGTTCCATCCGAAAACGCAGGAGGTGGCGATCGCCCAGCACAGTTTCAAAAACCTTGAGCTGAATGGATACATTTGCCTGAAACAGCACAAAATTTTTGCTGGCAGACTGCTGAATCCGTTTCCAACTTTTTCCCCGGTCTTCGACCACCTCACTGCGGGTGATATCCGAAAAAAACGAAACCCATCGAGGGTAACAGGTTAGCGACTGCCAAACCTGCGCCCGCTCGATGGGTAAATACATCCGTGCCGTTACCCCTGCACCCCAATCGGTATGGCTGCGGGTTTCAAGCAAAATCTCGCCCTGCTGAAGTCGCTGGCGATCGCCCCTCGAAAGTGTGGAGAGTGCAACAGGAGACGCCGATTTCGAGAAGCCTGAGGGGTAAGCGGTCTGTGATGCGATTCCAGATACCATGCTGATTCCTCTGAGACACCTAGCCGCGCGATCGCGGCTTCATTTCTGTCCTAATATGCCCCAGGAGGTCTGGAAAAGATAGGAGCTTCCGTAAAGCTTACACGAAGATTGCGTGACATCACCTTAAATTTCTCCCTAAGGAATAGTCATTTTGGCGACTGCGTGCCGGGTAATAAAAGCTGAAAGCCTGGCTTTGAAAAGATTTGGCTCTTATTTCTGACAACGATCTGATAACGATAAGTTGGAGATGTGCGAGAACAGGCAAACCATGACATTTGACATTTGGTAGGATTGCAAGGAAATGCGCTGTCGGCGCGAATTCCCGAAGTTGATGGAGCAGGCACCGTGGGGCAAAATCCCAATCTGGCAATTACGATTTTTCTCTATGTCACTGGTATTCTGCTGGTGATGATGGCGCTACTGCTCCTGTTCCAGGCATTTGGGTGGCTGCAAGAAATTCCCCGCGAAGCCATCTGGGCACTGGTGATGCTGGCGATCGGGGCAGGCATTCTTGCAGGGATTCGCAGCTCTCGCTAGTGCCAGGTCAGTAAATCTGGAACCCAGATGGATGCAGATAAGTACATGGTCATAAATAGAGCCAGTGGGGTGCGCCCCCCGCCGGGGGGCGCACCCCACCATAGCTTCGTTTATTTATGGCTACCCACTTAACCTGCTCCTCTTGCGTTACCAGTGTTTGAATTAATTTGTAGGCTAGTTTCCCTTTGACTCTGGGCTGGGCAGATGACCATGAAACTTGAGACACGGTTGTTTTTGGTATCCCTTGCCGTTTTGGTCGTCGTTTGGGGGCTGCGGGGGTTTGGCGTTCTCACCTTTTTTCCAGGGGGCGTGCTCTGGCTGTTGTTGCTGGTTACGATTGGGCTAGGGGTGTTTGCGTTGATTCAAGGCACGCGGCGGTGGTAAGGCGATCGCCCCAAAAAAATGGCGTAACGGCAGAGGGTTTGAGGCATGGGACAGCAGCTTGAAAGACAGAGGCGGAGATGGATACCACAGATACCACAAGGGTGGAAAGGGTGGAGACGGGCGATCGCCTTCCTGCTATGTCTATCCGTTTGTTGGGGAACGTTGAGTTTGGGACTATTTGGCAAGGGTGCGGGACGCGCCGCTGCCTTTGCGGCTCCTGCTGAGCCGTCTCCCGTCTCCGAAAGTTCCGATCCGCCTGCCCCGGCGACCAACTTTGCCACGGAAGACATTTCGGCAGAAAAAGTCAGTCAGTTTGTCCGTGCCTATTTGCAAGTGCTGGCGCTGGTGGAGGAGCGGGAAGGGGCTGTGCAGGCTGCCGAAACCCAACTCGAATCCATGCGGCTCCAGCAAGAACTGGAGACAGAAGCCTTTGCCCTCATCGAAGAGTCTGGTTTGACCTTGCAGGAATATTTGCAACTGTTGGGGCTGGCAAATACCGACCCAGAGTTTGGGGAGCGGGTGGCGACCCAGCTTCAAGAAGCTGCTTGATCGGGGAAACCATCGTCATAAGGATCACGGAAGCAATCAATACCTTCGCTATTTTTCTAAAACCCTTGATTTTGCGTGCGCGCCGCGCACGCAAAATCAAGGGTTTTAGAAAAATGGCGATCATGTTGAAGAAATAAAACCTGGAATTATTGATGAGAAGTCCGACCCTCAGGGCTTGCAAAAAGTAGCGCAGGGTGGTGGGATTTAAGAGGATGTTCGGCAAATGGTTGTTATCATTTGGCATTCACTCTTTTGGTTGGTGGATATATTTTTGGTTAGTGAATATATTTTGAATCCCAAACGATGAATACCGAACGATGAATATCGGCGGGTGCAGATTCATCCGGCTCGATTTTCAGTTTTTTGATTTATGCAGTTGTCATTGAAAAAGGAAAGGCGCAGTGCCCGATCCCCAGGTCATTTGTCTCGGAGAAGTGTTGTTTGACAATCTGGCTGACCAGGCTGGTAAGCCGCTGGAGCAGGTTGTTTCCTGGACGGCATATCCAGGGGGTGCGCCCGCGAATGTGGCGTGTGGGCTGGTGAAACTGGGGACTCCGGCGGCGTTTGTGGGCTGTGTGGGCTTGGATGAGCCAGGCGATACGCTGGTGAACCTGCTGGAAGATGTGGGTGTGGATGGGCGCGGGATTCAACGCCACCCCACTGCGCCAACGCGGATGGTGTACGTGGTGCGATCGCTGGGGGGCGATCGCGAGTTTGCCGGGTTTGGCGAATTTAGCGCCAGCGCGTTTGCCGATGCGTTTCTCCAGGCAGACCAGTTGCCCAACGAACTGTTTGAAAGTGCCAAATTTCTGGTGGTCGGCACCCTGGAACTGGCATACCCCGAAAGTGCGGCAGCGGTGCGGCGTGCCCTCGACCTGGCGGAAGCCCATTCCATGCAGGTGTTGATGGATGTGAACTGGCGACCCATGTTTTGGGAGCAGCCCGACGCGGCAAAGGGCGTCATTTTGGAGCTGCTGCCACGGGTTCACTTGCTCAAGCTTTCGGCAGAAGAAGCCGAATGGCTGTTTGACACCCGCGATCCTGCCGCTGTGCATCGCCAACAATCCCACCTGGTTGGGGTGCTGATTACCGATGGTGAGCGGGGCTGTGCCTATTCCCTTGCCGACAACACAGGCAACATTCCCGCTTTTTCCGTGGATGTGGAAGATACCACAGGGGCAGGGGATTCCTTTGTTGCCGGGTTCCTCCATCAACTCTGCGTTAGCGGAACAGATTCTCTGCAAGCGGCCGATCAGGCACGGCAGGCAATTACCTTTGCCAGTGCGGTCGGGGCGCTAACCACCACACGGGCAGGGGCGATCGCCGCTCAACCCAGTCTGGTGGAGGCAGAGGCGTTCCTCTACATGAATCAGCGTTAGCCGTTTCTTGGGTCGTTTTGCAAGTTGGACAAGGAAGGATCCGGTTGAGTAAGCCGCTACTGATTATCGGGAATAAGAACTACTCGTCCTGGTCGTTGCGGGCATGGTTGGTGGCACGCAAGGCGGGGATGGACTTTGAGGAAAAGCGCCTGCCCCTGGACACACCAGAATTTCTGAAGGAGATCATTCGCTATTCGCCAACCCGTCGCGTGCCCGTGCTGGAGGATGGCGGACGCATCATCTGGGACTCGCTGGCGATCGCCGAATACATCAACGAAACCTACGCCAGCGGCACACTACTGCCCCAAGATGCGGCAGTGCGGGCGATCGCACGGGCAGCCACCGCCGAAATGCACTCTGGCTTCGCGACCCTACGCCGAGCCATGCCCATGAACATCCGGGCGAGCGATCGCGCCGTCTTCCAAAACGACGCCCTCTCTGCCGACATTCTGCGAGTCCTGGAGCTATGGCGCTACTGTCGCCAGGAATTTGGCTTAGGGGGAGACTGGCTGTTCGGCAAATTCTCCATCGCCGATGCCTTCTACGCCCCCGTCACCTTCCGCTTCATCACCTACAACGTAGAACTGGAGCCTGCCGAGCAAGCCTACGTCAACCACGTCCAGTCCGATCCCGACATCCAGGATTGGATCGCCGCCGCGAAAACCGAAACCGAAGTTATCGCCGCCGAAGAAGTAGGTCTGCCAAATTAAACAGAACCACCAATGATCCCCCCACCCGTAGGGGCGGGTTTCGCGTCACCCTCCCGCACCCCACCCACCCCTCCCAACCAAACCCGCCCCGGCAAACATCGCCGAAACCACGGATCAAAAATGAATGCGATCGCCCACCCGTAGGGGCGGGTTTCGCGTCACCCTCCCCCCCCCCCCCCCCCCCCCCCCCCCCCAACCCCCCCCCCCACCCCACCCCCCACCCCCCCACAAAAAAAAAAACACACCCACCACCCCCCCCGGGCGGGCGTCGCCCAC
>Ga0081526_100528_pt1 | contig 15372 bp, 16 predicted proteins | sample HotLakmasection2_FD_70991 | JGI IMG/M metagenome (GOLD analysis project Ga0081526, IMG submission 70991) | Hypersaline microbial mat communities from Hot Lake, Washington, USA - Section #2 (SPADES assembly) (version 2) | ecosystem: Environmental > Aquatic > Non-marine Saline and Alkaline >... | reverse complement strand
CTCACCGCCTGCGGCACCTCTCCTTCTCAAGGCTGCCGCTTATACATAAGTTTCTGGATTACTCACCCAAAGAGGGTTTCAAGGAGCGATCGCGGTCGTTTTACGGTCTGTAGAACCTCACCTCACCTCTCCTCTCCTTCTCAAGGCTGCCGCTTATACATAATCTCAAAGATGAGCCATTGCCCAGCCTTCAAAGCGAGTATCGAAGTGCTTGAGACCTCTCAATAAGATCACGATGCCTGGTGGGCGCTGGCTAGCATAGCCGGACCATCCGCCCAATCGGGCAATCAGCCAGGTAGCCCAAGCCAAGGTGTAGGGTGGAAAGGGATTCTGTTGTTTGCGTGTGCGGCCATTCAACCGTGAGCCCAATTGCGCTAAAAATTGTTGTTGGGCCGGGTTAAAGACGAGGGTGGCAGAGCGGGAGATGTCCTCCCGTCCCTTCCAGAGCTGTAAGATCCGCACCGCTGCCCCTAGACTCAGCATACACAAGCGCTTAATAGCCGCCACCGACTCCAACTGAGTCGCTTCCAGGTCCAGGCCACTGTGCTTGAGAATGGCAAAGAGCTGCTCAATGTGCCAGCGCCAACTGTACCAACGAATGACCTCTAAAGCGGCTTCTATCGACCGGATGGGATGGGTGGTCAGCAACCGCCAGTGAATCGCGTTTGTCCCGGTGGGGGTTGAATTTCCCGCGCCTCCACCGCGTACAACGGCAGACTGGGGGGATAGTCAGTGGGCCGCAACCGCGGCGGACGTTGAATGGTCACCGGCACAAACCGTACTGCCATCCAGGCTTCGCGAGACTCCCGACCGTGGCGCGTATCAGCGGGCACCTGAAAGGCGTAGGTGCCCATACAGGGTGGCTCACTCAAGTAGGCATACAGGGTGTGCTGTGACTCGGCAATTTTGCGATTCCGACTAGCCCGAAACAGCGCCTGAGTGGTCGCGTTGGGAATGCGGGCCCAGACTTCGTAGATATCCCCTTCCCGGTCCCCGATATACGTCACTTGGCTGGCTGTCGCCAAACACGAGTGACTGTACTCAGAAGCATGCAACCACTTGAAGGATTCCTTATCTTCAATGTCTTGTTGCCTGTAATTGCGCGTGTGTTTATCCTCATGCTCGAGGGGCCGACTCCACAGATGTACATCGCTGAGCCCCAAGGGAAACCCATCTGCCGCATCTAACACCAAGGTTGGGTGGATGAAAAAGCCCACATCTCGATCATTACTCAACACCCCCAGGTCTGCCGGGTGGAGGCGACCGCGATGGGCACTCAGGTTGATCTCACTGCTATCGCTGATCGCCAGCACATGCCGACCACTCACCTGCTGCTGGCAATGATTCGAGAGACTCTGACGCAACTCGCCCAGCGTCACTTGCGCGTTGTGCAAAAACCGATAGTACCCCATTTGCTCTGACCAATTTTGCGCCAGGGTTTGGATACTCACGGTTTGCGCTGTACAAAGGGCCTCGTAAAGCGCCGCCCCCTTTTTGCCAGACGCGCATCCCCAAAGACACTGCCTGAAATTTTGGTCTCTTGGAACAGGATAGGATTGTCTGTCATGGTCATTACACCTCTTAAATCATGCTATCTAGCTTAAAAGGAACTTGTGTATAAGCGGCAGCCTTGAGAAGGAGAGGTGCCGCAGGCGGTGAGGTTTCCCACATGCCAAAACTCCACTTCTGAATCTGGATGAGGTTTAGAAGGGGATTGGGGGTTGGGTGGCGGGATGGCGTTAGGGGAATTGGCGCGATCGCACGTCATCGCAGAATTGTTTGACGGCCTGGATGCCCTGCTCGCGCAGATCGACGTAGCGTTTGGCAAAGGGAGGTTGCCAGTCGGAGAGGCCCAGCACGTCGGCGGTGACGAGCACTTGACCGTCGCAAAACTCTCCAGCCCCGATGCCAATGGTGGTGATGCTGAGGGTTTCTGTGATGGTCTTGGCAAGCTTGCTGGGGATGTGCTCCAGCACAATGGAGAAAGCCCCCGCTTTTTCGATCGCGATCGCTTCCTGCAAGATGCGATCGGCAGCTTCTGGCGACTTACCCTGCTTTTGAAAGCCGCCCACTTGGTTCACTGACTGCGGCGTGAGCCCCACGTGCCCCATCACCGGAATCCCTGACTCCACCAACGTCTGAATCGTTTTCGCCATGCGGGGATAGCCCCCCTCCAGCTTGACCGCCTGGGCACCGGCCTCTTTCAGCATCCGCCCGGCGGAGCGCATCGCGTCGGCTTCGGTGGTCTGATAGCTCAGAAAAGGCAAATCTACGACCAGTAGGGCATTTTTGACGCCCCGACGTACCGCCTTGGCATGATGCAGCATTTCGTCGAGGGTCAGGGGCAGCGTGTTTTCATACCCCAGGGCCACCATCGCCAACGAGTCGCCCACCAAAATCATGTCGGCTCCGGCCTGATCCGCCATCTGCCCCGACATGTAATCCCAGGCGGTGAGCACCGCCACTGGCTGTCCCTGTTGCTTCCACGCGGTAAATTGTTTGACCCTAACTACCATCTTGATGTCATCTCCCGCAAACTCGGTTGTCAGACTATCAAACCGATCCTTCTTATCATCGCTGACGGCGGGTGTTTGGGGGTAGAGGGAGGGGGGAGGGGTTGGGTGGATGGGTGCTGGGTGCTGGGTGCTGGGTGCTGGGTGCTGAGTCTCAAACCTTAGACGCCAAACCTCAAGTCTTATCCCTTGGCCCTAAAACCTAAAACTCATTACCTAAAACCTAAAACCCAGTACCCCAGACCTCAAAACCTTGTTCCCTCGACTCATTTTGGACGTTGACGTGGCCCTTGAGGAACGTACTCGAAATCAAAGTCCCGAATCCTCGCTTGAATTTGTCCCACCGACCCACCACCTCACCTACTCACCGACCCATCATTACCGGGATCTTATTTTCTCGCCGCTCCCTTACTGATCGGTGTCGCGGAGCCAGCCTTGGTAGCTGGGGGGATAGCCCTGGACGTTGTCGTAACCCCAGAGATGCAGGGCCATCACGCCCAAGCCGGTGCGGTAGCCAGTGGAGCAGTAGAGCACGACGGGGCGATCGCGAGGAATTTCGGCCAGGTGGTCGCCCAGCGATCGCAGCGGAAGGTTAACGGCTCCGGGAATGTGGCCTAGTAGAAATTCGCTGGGTTCGCGTACATCGACTAAGAGGGGATCTTCCGTCGCGATTTTGGCTTTGAGCTGATCGGTTTTGAGAATGCCATAAAAGCCGGGGGGAATGGCTTTCAGCGTGTCGTCGATGGCAATTGCCTCGGCGGGAGATTCATAGACGACGGCGGCAGGGGCGGGGGCGGCGATCGCTGAACTGACGCCATCCAAGCTCCAGATCACCAGGGTCAAACCAACCATGAACAGTAACTTTAGAGGGTTGGGTAAGCGCATCATGTTGACCTCCTAGAGGACTTCACAGAAAACATCGTTCAACTTATAGGGGCGGGTCGAGTGGTTAAAACCTGAACTGGTTCCATCAGGGTTGGGCTAAACGTGTCCCTACCGAGCCCGTACTGCCGGGGCATCCCCCTCAGGCAAAACCGTTTTGGTTAACCGCGATCGCCCTTCGAACCCATTAAATATCGGCCACCCATCCCTTACAGCGAGCCAGGATTACTGAATCCACCATGGGGCACCCCTCGGCCCGTCGTCGTGCTGACCCAGGCGAGCCCTTCGCGGGTGCCGACCCAAACCTTGTTGCCAGTATCGGGGGAAATGGCGAGGGTTTGGCGACCGGGCAAGCCCAAGATTTCACCAAAAATTTCGCCGTTGTAGGGGTTGAGGGTAACCAGCCCCGACTCCGTGCCGACCCACAGAGCCTGGTTGGGGTCAAACGCCAGCGATAGAACATTGCGCCCAAACATGGACCCGACCTGGCGCACGATCTGCCCATTTTCGGGCGTGACGACAAACAAGCCCTGTGGTGTGCCGACCCAAAGATTACCCTGGGGACCGAGGGCCAGCGCCTGCACGATATTGCCTGGCACGTTGCGCACCACGCGCATCTCTGCGCCACTGGCCGTGTTGACCTGAGTTAAGCCCGTCAGTGTGCCGACCCAGAGGTGTCCGGTATTGTCTAACTCCATGACCTTAGCGCTGACCCCTGAGAGCCCTCGGAGGGTGGTCATGAGCAGTCCCTGATCGGGGCTGACCATGGCTAAGCCTTGATCAGTACCCACCCACAAAAAGCCACGAGTGTCGATTTGTAATGACAGGACTTGGCTCGACGGCAGCGAAAAGTTGGTCGCCGTGACCTGATTGGTGCGGGGGTCGACGCGCACCAGGCCGGAGTAGGTGCCCGCCCAGATGCGCCCGACCCGGTCTTGAGCCAGGGCCTGCACGGTGCGATCGGGCAGCGGTACGCGGGCTTGTAACTGCCCAGTTTCGGGATTGATGCGAGCGATTTCGCCCCGCCAGGTGCCAATCCATAAGCTGCCGGTGAAATCTTTTTGCAAAGCGGGAATGCGATAGTCGACGCCCACGCGCTGACTGAGCAAGGCCGGGTCTGGGGTGACAGTCGGCGCAGGCGCAAGGTCAGTGGGGGATGCTGGTTGACGGGGGCCGATCGCGCTCAAGTCCAGGGCCGCGATCGCGTCAGCAGTCATACCGAACGTAGCGGCGATCGCTCCGCCAACTAACAGACCAGTTTTGAACCTCGTCATCTCCGTCACCTTTCCTGAACCACCTGATTTCTGCGCACCCATCCGATCAGCTAACCGATCGCCTTTCCGGCTAAAGGGTACAGCAGTTTCGCCGAAACGGAACTGTCAATCAGCGGCAATCGAGTTGTAACTTAACCCTGAGCGGGTTCCGGGGTCGTTTCAGCCGGGTCAGATGGAGTCGCCGCCAGTTCGCGCTCTTTGTCTAACCGGCGCTTGCGGGCATAAAACTGAATCGTCGCGGCCATCAAGAGTGTGAGACCAGCAATCAGCCAAGTGGTGGCATCTGTAGGCAAGTTGTTTTTGAAAATTACCAACATCACGATGACCACCAGCAGCAACGTGGGGGCCTCGTTTAGCGCCCGTAATTGTTTGCTGCTCCACTTACACTCACCCCGCCAGAGCTGCTTCATTAGCCGTCCGCAGTAGTGGTGATAGCCGAGGAGTACCACCACAAACCCCAACTTGGCGTGCATCCAGCCCTGCTTGAGCCAGTCCGGATTGATCACCAGCAGACCGATCGCCATCGCCACGGTCACCAGCATCCCCGGCGTGGTGATGATGCGATACAGCCGCTTCTCCATAATTTCGTACTGGCTTTTGAGAATGCTGGATGCGGGTTCTGGCTCGGCCTCGGCCTCAACGTGGTAAATGAACAGGCGCACCAGATAAAACAGGCCAGCAAACCAGACGACGACGCCGATGATGTGAAACGCTTTGAACCAGTAGTAGGGCATGGGAAATCGTTAAGGGTGGAACGTAAAATTGGGCCTTAAATGATGAAACGGAAAGTTGCGAAACGTAAAGGCACCGAAATCTATTGTGAGACAGGCGATCGCGATTTTGCCCCTCACCCCGCTGCATCTTAACGATTTGAGAAAATCCCCCTGCCCCGCGTCAGCCTAACTCCGGCAATCTCCCCTCTAACCAGAGAATCGCTAAAGCCAATCATCAAAGGCCAGTCCCATCATTTTCTTTCGATTCGAAGGGAAAATTTTTGCGATGTCGACTAAAGCAAGACTTTTTAGGGAAATATCTTATGATAAAAGGCATGGGATATAGATAAGCTTGGAAAGGAAAGGTAATGGCGATCGATGCTTTGGATTGGCAGATTTTGTCTCAGCTTGAGCGCCATGCCCGCATGACCTGGGCAGAACTCGCCAACCAACTGGGCGTCTCGCCGCCAGCGGCGGCAGACCGGGTACGCAAACTCGAAGAAGCAGGCGTCATTCGGGGCTATTTAACGCAGATTGACGCCCACCGCGTGGGCTACGACCTGACTGCCTTCATTGCCGTGACGCTAGAGCATCCCCGCGATCGCGACGGCTTTCTCGCCGAGGTCGACAGCAACCCCGCCATCCAGGAGTGCCATCACATCGCTGGCGACGGAGACTACCTGCTCAAGGTGCGCTGTCGCGGCACCCAAGGGCTGGAAAGACTGATCACCCATCAGTTAAAAGAGCTCCCCGGCGTCGCCCAAACCCGCACCACCATCGTGCTCTCCACCGTCAAAGAAACGATCGCCCTCCCCCTCTTCCCAGTCGAACCCAAGTGAAGCGATCGCCCCCCTCCACCCAAGCCCTCCGGGCAGGCTTCGCCAACACACTCAAGCCCTCCGGGCAGGCTTCGCCAACACACTCTCACACTCCCCACTCCCCCCATGCTCCCCACCTTCCCCACCGGCCTCCTCCTCGGCCTCTCCATCGCCGCTCCCGTCGGCCCCATCGGCATTCTCTGCATTCGGCGCACGCTGACCATGGGGCAGTGGGTCGGGTTGGTGTCGGGGTTGGGGGCAGCCACCGCTGATGGGCTCTATGGCTGCATTGCCGGATTTGGGCTCACGGCGATCGCTGATTTCCTCAACCATCAGGCTTTCTGGCTCCGCCTCTTGGGGGGCCTGTTTCTCTGTTACTTAGGCCTCACGACGTTTTTAGCGAAACCGCCGGTGGAGTCAGTCGCCGCTGCTCCAGTGCCCACAAACACGCCGGGGGCGACGGGGAATGCCGGGGGGGAGAGACCGCGATCGCTCCTCACGGCTTACGGTTCAACGCTGGCCTTAACCCTGACCAATCCCGCCACCATCTTGTCGTTCGCGGCCATGTTTGCGGGGCTGGGCATGGTCGACGAGGGGCGAAATTTTGCCGAATCGGGCCTTTTGGTGCTGGGGGTATTTCTCGGCTCGGCACTGTGGTGGGGCTTTTTGAGCGGTACCGTGAGCCTGCTGCGATCGCGTTTCACCCCTGCTGGTCTGCGCTGGCTCAACCGCATTTCGGGCACGATTTTGTTGGCGTTTGGCCTCGTGGCGTTAGCCGTTTGGCGGTAGCGGGGGGGCTCCGGGCGATCGCCCCTGGGCGCATTTACCAGACCGACTTTTGAGTTAAGTTGGAAGACCAGTCACCGGTGTCTCCGTTCGCATGACCCTCGCCGCTCCCTCGCCCCCAAAAACTGGTCAGACTGCCGTGGTCGGCTATCCCGTCAGCATTGCGCCCATGATGGATCGCACCGATCGCCACTATCGCTACTTCATGCGGCAAATTACCCAACGCACGCTGCTGTATACCGAGATGGTGACGGCGCAAGCGATCAAACATGGCGATCGCGACCACCTGCTGGGCTTCTCACCCGAGGAAAAACCCCTGGTGCTCCAGGTCGGTGGCGACGACCCAGCGCTGCTGGCGACCTGTGCCCGCATTGCCGAAGACTTTGGCTACGACGAAATTAATCTGAATGTGGGGTGCCCCAGCGATCGCGTGCAAAGCGGTAATTTTGGCGCGTGCTTGATGGCCCAACCCGAGCTTGTCGCGGACTGTGTGGCGGCGATGATGGCGGCAACAAAGATTCCCGTCAGCGTGAAGCACCGCATCGGGGTCGATGATCTGGACAGCTATGACCACCTCACAAATTTTGTGGCAACCGTGGCCGCTACCGGCTGTCAACGGTTCACCGTGCACGCGCGCAAAGCCTGGCTACAGGGCCTCAGCCCCAAAGCAAACCGCAACGTGCCCCCCCTTCGCTATGAGGATGTATATCGCCTCAAGCACGACTTTCCCCATTTGTGGATTGAGATCAACGGCGGCATCCAAACCTGGCAACAAACCCAGACCCATTTAGCACAGGTGGATGCGGTAATGATTGGTCGCGCCGCTTACGATACGCCATACCTGTTTGCTGAGGTCGATCGCCAGTTTTTTGGCGCAGAAGAAGGGAGCAAGACGCGATCGCAGGTCGTCCACGCCATGCTGCCCTACGTCGACCACTGGACCCAGCAGGGCCTCAAGCTCAACAGCATCACTCGCCATCTGCTGATGCTCTTTCACGGACAACCCGGCAGCCGCACCTGGCGACGCCTGCTCACCGAAAATGCCTGTCTCCCCGGTGCCGACAGTGCAGTGTTGCAAGCGGCGCTACATGCAGTTGAAAAAACAGCAGCCCTCACCCCCCTGTCTGGGTAATCTGAGGTCAGCTTACCCACTTAAACCCCATTGACGTGGCTATTCCTGACTATCAATCCATCATGTTGCCGTTGCTTCAGCTATCGGCTGACGGGCGAGAATATTCATTACGGGAAGCGATCGACCAGCTTTCCTCGCATTTCAAACTCAGTGAAGCAGAAACCCAAGAAATGTTGCCCAGTGGGCGTCAAACGACCTTTGATAACCGAGTTGGCTGGGCGCGGACATATCTCAAGAAAGCAGGATTACTTAAAGCAACTCGACGAGGCTATTTTCAAATTACTGATCAAGGGCAAACTGTTCTGAGACAGCATCCATCTACTATCAACGTCAAATTTCTAGAGCAGTTCCCTGAGTTCATAGAGTTCAGAAATTTGAAGCGAGATGTTTCGGAATCTGTCGATGAAATCGATGCTAGCCATCAGGAAAAAACGCCTGAAGAAGCTTTGGAGTCTCTGGTTCAAGGACTCGTACAAGAACTTGCTTCTGAGCTGCTAGACAGCATCAAAAACTGCTCTCCTAACTTTTTTGAAAAATTAGTGATCGATATTTTAGTAAAGATGGGGTACGGCGGCACTCGTAAAGATGCCAGCAAAATTGTGGGTCGAAGTGGTGACGGCGGCATTGATGGCACCATTAATGAGGATCGACTCGGTCTCGACATTATTTATGTGCAAGCCAAACGTTGGGAAAACCCGGTAGGCCGGCCTGAGGTACAAAAGTTTGCTGGGGCTCTACAGGGTTTTAGAGCCAAAAAGGGCATTTTTATCACATCCTCAAGTTTTACCTCAGAAGCTAGAGATTTTGTCTCTCGCATTGACAGTAAAATCATTCTCATTGATGGCCAAGCCTTAGCTCAATACATGATTGAATTTGGTGTTGGCGTTAGCGCTAAAGAGATCTATGAAGTCAAGAAAATTGATCTTGACTATTTCACTGAATAATTCTCGTGATTGAATTTCATCGCCCCTTTATCAAGGGGGCGATGTTTGGTTAACTTGTCATTTCCCCTGCTTGCAGAGTTGCCGCCAAAGCAGTCTGGATGCGATCGCACCCCACGCCCCCCTTCAACAAAAAGCCGGACCACGTAACCTGGCGTCACGTTGTCCGGCCATGTTGTTTAGAGCTTTACCCATGGCTGACCACTTTGCTGTAAGCGGTTGAACTTTGTTGATGTTCAAAGCCGACCGATTGGTAGAGCTTGACCGCCCCAGAGGGATTTTGGGAATCGACGCCGATGGTGGCCGTGGTCATTCCCAATAGCTGCAACCGTCGCAGACTTTCGGTCAGGAGAGCGCGGGCCAACCCCAAGCGCCGATAGCCCCGCCGGGTGCCCAGCAAGCCCACATGACCTTCTTGAATGCCCAGTCGGGCATTGCGTTCCGGATTGATGTGGCTATAGGCAAAGGCCGTCATGTGCCCCTCTGGGGTTTCGACCACTAAGTCGAGGTTGGCGTCATAGTCAGAGCGGTTGACCCAATGGGCAAACTCTTCGACGGTCGTTGGGGTGTGATTCCAGTGATCGATAAAGGTTTGGTTGAACATCTCAACCCAGCTGGCGGCATCCTCAGGGGTCACTGAGCGGATGTGCCACCCGGCGGGAAAGGCCGCTTTGGAAATGGGCGTGGTCAGCGATCGCTGGAGCCGCCAAAAAGACCGCTCGGGCTGAAATCCGAGTTGCTGCAAGAGCGATCGCCGGACCTCGACCGTGTCGCGACAGGACGAGTGCAGCACAATGGGCACCGACCCGTTTGCCCCCAAAGCCAACACCCGCTGCTCCGCCCAGGCCAAAATCTCCGCTGCCAAGTCGCGGCTGTGGACCTCGGGATGCATGGAAAAGCCTAAGTAGCTGATCAAGGCTGCCGCTGGGGGTTGTCGCCAGAGGTCAGCGATCGCCACCAGATTGCCATCCGCATCCTGCCAGAGCCGCAAATCCTGATCGATGTCAAACGTCGGATCAGCAAATTCTTCGCGGAGCTGAGTCGCGGTGGTGCGGTTTTCCAGATCATAGGCCGCCTGACAGGTGTTGATCAAATCCGCGATCGCGGATAAATCAGCCTCCCCTGCATAGCGGCGCGGCGTCAATATTCGTTCGGTTGTCTTCATCACTCCCGTCCTCGTTGTAGTATGCCGAGCGGTCCTCAATCTTCATCAAGTCAATACAGGCAAGACTTAATAAATTTCGGATGAATTACCTGTTTATACTACAAATACTACAAACAGAGCAACGGCCATGCAGCAAAAATAAATTCGGAACGAGTTTAGGGCGTTTCAGCCGATCAATGTCCCTCAATGAAGCTTGATCGGAACGAGGTATCAAGGGTTGCAGTCTCAAGAATTTTTGAATTTACAATTGCTGCAGCCCATGACGCGATCGCGACACTCCAAACGATGAAAAGGATGCCCTGGCATGTCCGTTGGGGAGGGTGGGTCGCATCACGTTCGGGTGGGTTGGGGTGGATCGCTGAGGGGCAGACCCACCCTCCGTCGGTCTGTTTTCAGCGTAATATTGCACGATAGCTACATTTTTATCTATGGCAACTCAAGGCCCCAAAGTCAGTGACCTCAAGCGGTATCTCAAAAACCGTTCTCAAGCTGAATTGATGAATGAAATCGCTGATCTCTTCAAGAAAATTCCTGCGGTCAAAGATTACTATCAGGTCAAAATCAATCCCCATGACGAGAGTGTCATTGCAGACAAGTACAAAGCCATTATCCGCCGTGAATTTGCGACGGAGGGAACCCCTGGCCGCGCCCGTCTGTCCGTTGCGCGTAAGGCAGTGATGGACTTTAAAAAACTAGCGATTGGTCCTAATAGCGTCGCCGATATGATGCTGTTTTACATCGAACAGGGGGTGGCGTTTACGGCGGCATTCGGCGACATTGATGAGCCTTTCTATAGCAGCATGGAAAGCATGTACGAGCAGGCCGCTCAGTGGACGACCAAATATGGCTTGACCGATACCTTTATGCCGCGTTTTCAGCGCATCGTCGATGATACGGATTATATGGGTTGGGGATTTCACGACACGCTGACCGACATCTACGGCAACTTTTTCTCCGATGCGGATAGCTGACCGTTTTCAAGGGCACCCAACCGGCTAGAAACAAGGGATAGTGCCGATGTATTATCAGAGAGCCAGGTGATTCCTGAACAAGAAAATCCCAGTGGCTTAGGGGCGAGTTTGGCTAAAGCTGCACCGGCAAGACCGACAGCATTCAGCTAAACCCGCCCCTACAGATACGTTTGCTGTTGGGAATCGCCTGATTGTTCACCGTTGGTGAGCGATCGCCCAGCCCCTGCCTACGTGCTTGTTTATGTCTGCCTCTGCTCAACCGCCCCGCCTGCGTCCTTATCAGGTCGAACTGATCAACGACCTGTATCGCAAGATCAACGAAGGGCACACCAAAATCGCCATCATTGCGGGTACCGGCGCAGGCAAAACCGTCATTAGCGGCCAAATCTGCGCCCATGCGGAAGCGGCGGGCAAGCGGCTGATGTTCCTCGTGCATCTGGACGTATTGGTGGGGCAAACCTACGACAAGATGCAGTCGTTTGGGTTGCACTGCGGCTTTATCAAGGCGGGATGGGAAGAAAACCGCGACGCGCCGATTCAAATCGCCAGCGTGCAAACGATGGCCCAGCGCAAATGGTGGCGCAAGTGGCCTGCCGATGTGGTGTTCTACGATGAAGCACACACCACCCTGTTCAGTCAGGTGGGCAAGTCGGTGCTGTACAAAACGCACCCCCATGCTGTGCACCTGGCGATGACCGCCACGCCGGAGCGGTTGGGCAAAGACCAACTAGGCGAGCACCTGGACACGCTGGTGTCGGCCCCTTCTCCTAGCGAGTTGCAGGCCATGGGCTTCCTGTCCCAGATGAAATATTTCAGTATGCCGCCGGATGGGGTCGCTGATCTGAAGGAGGTCAAAACGGTGCGCGGCGACTATGACGAAGCGGGGTTGAAAAATGCCTGCGATCGCCCCGAACTGGTGGTCAGAATCGTGCAGGAATGGCAACGACTCGTCCCCGGCAAGCGCACGATCGCCTTTTGTGTAGATATCGAACACGCTCGCCACGTCGCTGAAGAGTTCCGTAAGGCGGGCATTCCCGCTGACACGGTGGAGGGCGGCACCCCGATTAAAGAGCGCCAGCGCATGTACGCCGATTTGCGAGAAGAGCGTATCCTCGTGCTGACCTCCTGCAACGTCATCAGCATCGGCTTTGATGAGCCGAGTGTGGAAGTCGGACTGCTGCTGCGACCGACCCAATCCAGCGCTCTGCACATTCAGCAAATTGGCCGGGTGATGCGCATCTCACCGCAAACGGGCAAAGCCTGCGGCATCATTCTCGACCAAGCGGGCAATCTAGAGCGGCTAGGCTTTCCTGAAGACATTGACGAATATTTTCTTCCTACTAAAAAAGATAGTGGAAGTGGGGGAGGTTCTCCACCTCCCATGAAACCATGCCCTCAATGTGGGTATATGGTCCTAAGCTTCGTTGTGAAATGTCCTGAATGTCAGCATGAATGGATTACTGAGAGACAAGTAAATCTTGCTGAAATGGTTCAGATTTACTCTCGTGAACAAGCTCAACAAATCAAGGATCCCCGAATTCTATGTGAGATGTTTCATAGATTTCGTAAAAGTGCATTCAAATCTAATACAGCGCCTACTTATCCAGAAGGTGAATTCACGAGATATACCAATAGAGAACCTCGAGATGATTGGTATCTGGGTTCGATCTTTGGTCGCCGCCCCACCTGGGAGCAAAAGCAGGCGTTTTTGGAGTACCTGCACCGCAGCGCCCGCCGCTTGGGCAAACGGGGCGACTGGATCAGGCGCGAATTTGAAAAAGAGTTTGGGGCGGGTAGTTGGGAGCAAATGGCTCGGATGATGCCGCAACCCCAGAGCGATCGCCGGTCGCCAGACACCTAAACGGTTACAAAATCAACAAAAAGCAACAAATCAGGGACGCCGCAGCGATTTTGAGGCACGCTAACACCATCGACCCGTTGTATAGACGTCTAGAATAATTAGTCTCACTTTTTCAAAGGAAAGGAGTTAACCCATGGTTGTTGCCCGTACCGTAGAGCTGTTTTCGACGGTTCCTGATGATTTGGAGTATCGAGCTGGCGACATTATTTTTGCAGCGGGGGATATCGGCGGCATGATGTACGGCATCATCGAAGGCACCGTCGAGCTGCAGATTAATGGCCGCGTGGTCGAAGTCATCGAGGAGGGCGATGTCTTTGGCGAAGGGGCGCTCGTGCAACCCAGTCATTTGCGGGCATCGACCGCGATCGCCCAAACCCCTTGTAAGCTCGCCGCGATTGATGAAACCCGACTCAAATTTTTAATTGAAAACACCCCAAACTTTGCCCTTGAAGTGATGCGCAGTTTTTCCAACCGGCTGCGTCGATTTAAGCAAGCCATGGCTTAAATCGTAAGGATCGCGTTCCAGCCTGGGATCGGAGCGCGATCGCCGTTCACCTGTTTCAGCTTCGGCACGCTTCCCTACGTGTGCTTATGTTGAGAAATGAGTATAAACCGTCACAACAGCGACATCTTCCTTCGCGGATGGGACAAAATTGTATAGACCAATACCTAAGACGGAGGTGCATGATGAGTGTGATCAGAACCGTCGAGCTATTTTCCAACTCTGACGAACACCTCAATTTCCAAGCCGGTGAAACTATCTTTAAGAGCGGTGTCGTGGGCCGCCTGATGTATGGCCTTGTCTCTGGCACAGTGGAATTGCAAATTGACGGCGAAACGATCGAAACAATTGAAGCGGGGGATGTCTTTGGCGAAGGCGCGTTAGTGCATCCTCACCATTTGCGGGCTTCCACCGCCATTGCCAAAACCGACTGTCAATTGATCGCCGTTAGTGACAACCGCTTCAAATTTCTGATTGAAAATACGCCGATGTTTGCGATCGAAGTATTACAGAGTTTTTCTGATCGACTCCAGCGTTTTAAGCATCCTCAAGCGGCCTAATCCGCACTTGAGGAGAGTTGTGGGCAATCTTCATCCGACTGTCACGGTCTATTTTGTTCGCTGACCAGCGTGAGCAGAATATTGAATGTTGCCCACAGCACATTTTTCGCCGCGACAGTTGCGCTTTGCTTCCTCCATCCCAGACAATCATGGGTGAGTAGCATATTAAGGACAATTCAATGGCTGTTGTGCATACTGTCGAAATGTTCTCGAAAATCCCCGAAGGGCAAGAATTCCCAGCCGGGGCCACGATTTTCAATAAAGGCGATACGGGGGCAGTGATGTACGGCATCATTGAGGGCACCGTGGTCATGCAGGTCGATGGTAAAACCGTGGAAACCATCCATGCTGGCGATGTCTTTGGCGAAGGGGCGTTGGTGCATCCCGATGGCTTACGACGCTCCGCCGCGATCGCTCAAACCGATTGCAAAGTGGCCGTTTTGGATGAAGAACGCTTCAAGTTTTTGATTGAAAACACCCCGACCTTTGCGATTGACGTGATGCGGAGCTATTCCAATCGCCTCTTAAAATTCAAGCACCCGAAGGCGGGTTAAGGCGATCGCCCTACACCACGTCGGGATCAATGCCCAGCGATCGCAGGCGATCGGCGAGTTTCTCTGCCCGCTCAAGGCCCCAGCGCAGGAGGTTGCCCTCAGCATCCCACCAGCGCAGCCAGACGCCATCGCGATTTTCGTGTTGTCCTGACCAGAGCCCTAGCGCCAGATCCATCTCCGGTATCCAATTGCGATGGGCCGCATCTGGCTCGACAATTTTGTAGCGCTTGTTGTCGCCTAATCGGTAAAACTCCAAATTGCTGCTGTCGAGATCAAATAAGGCATAGTCGGGCACCTGGAGCACCCGTTCATAGAAAAACCATTTGCCAGGGGGATAGGTCGGTTTGATGGAATATTCCCGGCCATCTTCATCGGACAAGAATTCCATCACGATGAGCGGCAGCTCACCCTGCAATTGCGGCGTATAACTGCGATGAATCTCGTCGCGCGGCATCACCAGGCGAGGAATGTAAGCCCAATCAGGCGCTTTGACCACGACTTTGTCATTGACCGTGGCGCAAATGCCGTAGGTCGTCGTCGTCAACGTCTTGGCAGGCAACCGTCCTGCCGTGGCGAGGGCATCGGTGAGAGCCGCAGCCAGGGCAGGTTGAGCAATGTTATCCACAGGATCATCCGGCAGGACAAAATCATCGGGCAGCTTCTCCCAGCGAATCTCTAGTCCCTTTGAGCGAATCACCAT
>Ga0081526_100520_pt1 | contig 15735 bp, 13 predicted proteins | sample HotLakmasection2_FD_70991 | JGI IMG/M metagenome (GOLD analysis project Ga0081526, IMG submission 70991) | Hypersaline microbial mat communities from Hot Lake, Washington, USA - Section #2 (SPADES assembly) (version 2) | ecosystem: Environmental > Aquatic > Non-marine Saline and Alkaline >... | reverse complement strand
GAACCCGCGCACCGTGGCGTCGCCGTTCAGCGACAGCGCCCACAGGTACGGCGTGACCGCGAACACCCACCGGTCCGGCGGCCGGTCGTCGAACGGCAGGTCCTGGGCCGGGGCCGGGACCGGTTGCGCCAGGACCGCGGCCGGAAGGACGAGGGCGGCGATCACGCAGAACCGGAGGCAAACCGCCAATCCGGCTTCGAGCCGCCGCGCACCACCAGCGACCGATCCGTTTGCACCCATCTCGTCCTCCCCCAGTCGCCGCGCGGCGGACCTGAACCGCACGCGGCGTCACTCCTCATCAAACGGAAACATCCGGCGCCAGTCGTCGCGCATGGAGACGACGGTCCAGCCGCGGTCGGCGGCGATCTGCAGCGCCCGCTCGGTGCCGTGGTCGTAGGCGTATTCGCGGTCGGCGTCGTCGTGGTGGACGAGCAGGGCCAGCCACGGCCGGTCGGCGCTCTCGGCGAAACGCAGCATCTCGATGTCGCCGTTGGAGTTGCCGACGGCAATCACCGGCCGGCGGCCGATGGTGCGCTGGATGTGCACCGGCTTGCCCGGCCCGTCGTCGACCGGCTGGACCAGGTCCGGCAGCTTGACGACGGTGCCGCCGACCGTGTCCGGCTCGAAGCGGCCCTGCAGCGTGCTGCCGATCACGTCGTCGCGGGCCACACCGTAGACGTCCTCGGAAAAGACGCGGATGAAATCGCGGCCGCCGCCGCTGACGATGAACACGTGGAAATCGTTGGCGCGCAGGAAATCCATCAGCTCCAGCATCGGCTGGTAGACCAGCTCGGTATACCGCCGGTCGAAGCGCGGGTGCCGGGCGGTGGCCAGGGCATCGGCGACATCGCCGTAGAACGACTCCATGGTCTGCCCGCCATAGGCGGCGCCGGCCAGCGTCAGCACGTCCTGCGGAGTCAGTTGTGACAGCGCCTCGTGGTCGTCCTCCAGGACCGCGCGGAACGGGTCCTGCGAGCGCCAGTCCGGGTGGTCCGCAGCGATCCGGCGCAGACGGTCGACCATCAGCGCCGCCTGCACATAGGTCGGCTTTTCGACCCACAGGGTGCCGTCGTTGTCGAAGGTGGCGATGCGGTCCTCGGGCGGGATGGAGCCGGGACCGTCGGCGTCGGTGACGTCGGCGACGACGTCCAGGATCGCCTGCCGTGCCGGGCCGTCGGTCCACGATGCCAGCGGGTCGGCCGCCTCCTGCGCCGCGGCCCGGTTGGTCGGCACGGCCGGCGCAACAAGCGTGACACTCAGCAGGACACCAAGCGGCAGCCGTGGCCGATGCCAAGCCATGTCCAGTTTCCTTCCCGTTCACGAAGGACATCACTCCGGTGGCCCAAGTCGACCCGGCCCATCCGGGTGCCGGACCGTGTCCCCTGCGTTGTCCCGATGGTGCGCATTCCGAAAAATTGCTGCGGAATTGACCGTGCCGGCGCGGGCGCGAGTATCTTACCGTAAGCTGGAGCCTCTATGATTTCCGCACGGCCGTCCAGCGTCTCTGCGGCGGCGAACCGGTAAAATCTGCGGATCCGGTCCGATCCTTCAATATCAGAACTTTAAACAATTCACTCAACTTGCGGCTCAATTACAATCTCTACCGATATTCTGTCCGCAGATCGCTGTTATATGATTTCCCTCCGCTTATTTTGGTCGGCCGGCCGGAAACAAATACGAAAGTCGGATTGAAAACTTCGTTGTAGCAGATACTGTCCGCGCACGCATGACCATAGCAGCATGGTATACTAGTCGGCTTATTTGGCTTCGTGAACGGGCTGTGAAGGTCGGATTCTCCGCGGTGTCGCGATGCTGCAACGGCCGCTACCCCCGAATGGACTGCAGGGAGGCCCGAGCCGTGCCGATGCTTTTGGCCCTTGTCGCCCCCCGATCAGCGCCACCGTGCGGGCGCTTGCCTGTTGCCTGCGCTACTGCCTGCAAGCGCGTCGACCGGCCGAGTCCAGCCTCGGCTCCAACCTTTTGGGCTTCGGGATCGCAATGGCCTCCATGAATGACCGGCCGGTACGACCGATCGCGGCGCAAGGGTGAGGCTCGCGCTCGCCTTCGATCAATGACGGACGCAGCGGGTGGGGCGGATGCAGGCACCCGGTCCAATTCTCGTATCGACGAGGGAGAACGGCACTCACGGTGACGACCGCAGCTCAACAGGGAGAAACGATCATGCGAACGAGACTGATGATCGGGGCATTCGCCGTGGCGCTCTGTGCCGCGCCCGTACAGGCGCAGGAGGGCCCGGCCGCAGGGGCGCAGCCGGGCGAGCAACCGCCGAACATCCTCGTGCTCTGGGGCGATGACATCGGCCAGTCGAACATCTCGGCCTACACCTTCGGGCTGGTGGGCTACGAGACCCCGAATATCGACCGGATCGCCGACGAGGGCATGATGTTCACCGACTATTACGGCGAGCAGTCCTGCACCGCCGGCCGGTCGGCCTTCATCACCGGTCAGTCGGTCTTCCGCACCGGCCTCTCCAAGGTCGGGCTGCCCGGCGCGGATCTCGGCATGCACGAGGCCGACCCGACCATCGCCGGACTCCTCAGGGGCGAGGGCTATGCCACCGGCCAGTTCGGGAAGAACCACCTCGGCGACCGCGACGAGCACCTGCCGACGAACCACGGCTTCGACGAGTTCCTGGGCAACCTCTACCACCTGAACGCCGAGGAGGAGCCGGAGCACCCCGACTACCCGGGCGACATGGTCCTGCCGGACGGCCGCACCTTTCTCGAGGCATTCGGGCCGCGCGGCGTGATCCGGTCCTCGGCGACCTACGGCGAGGACGAGATCACCCAGGAGATCGTCGATACCGGCCCGCTGACGCGCGAGCGGATGGAGACGATCGACGACACCACGTCGGATGCCGCAATCGCGTTCATTCGCGAGCAGACCGAGGCGGGCAACCCGTGGTTCGTCTGGTGGAACGGCACCCGGATGCACTTCCGCACCCATGTGAGGGAAGAGCTCGACGGCATTTCCGGCCAGAACGAGTATGCCGACGGCATGGTCGAGCACGACATGCATGTCGGCAGGTTCCTTGAGGTGCTCGACGAGCTCGGGATCGCCGAAAACACGATCGTGTTCTATTCGACCGACAACGGCCCGCACATGAACACCTGGCCCGACGCGGGCATGACGCCGTTCTGGAGCGAGAAGAACACCAACTGGGAAGGCGGCTGGCGGGTGCCCGCGATGGTCCGCTGGCCGGGCCGGATTCCGGAAGGCGTGGTCACGAACGAGATCGTCCATCACATGGACTGGCTGCCGACCTTCCTTGCCGCCGCGGGCAACGAGACGGTGAAGGAGGACCTGCTCGAGGGCGTGACCGTGGAGGAAATGGCGAACCGCAATTACCGCGTCCATCTCGACGGTTACAACATACTGCCCCTCCTCACCGGCGAGACCGAGGAGAGCCCCCGCGAGGAGATTTTTTACTTCACCGACGACGGCGACCTCGCGGCCCTGCGCTGGAGGGACTGGAAGCTGATGTTCCTCGAGCAGGAGGAATGGGGGACCTTGCGGGCCTGGGTCGAGCCGTTCACCGAGCTCCGGACGCCGCTGATCTTCAACCTGCGCCGCGATCCCTATGAACGGGCCTACCGCACGTCGAACACCTACTATGACTGGGTGCTCGACCACGCCTTCATGTTGGTCCCGGCGCAGCAGTACGTGGCGAACTTCCTGGCGACGTTCGAGGAATACCCCCCGCGGCAGGAAGCTGCGAGCTTCAGCCTCGAGCAGGTGATGCAGGTCCTGTCGGAGGGGGCCGGCGCGCGCTGACCGGCCGGAGCGGCCGCCGCTGTCCCGGCCTCGCGCCGGGGCGGCGTCTTCCCATGGCGCAAGTCCGCAACCGCCGGCACAGAGGGGGAGGTCGCCTTCGTGCAGGTGTGGATCTTCGTGCTGTTCGTCGTCTATGGGGCGTTCGTCGAAGTGCACACCGAACTCGGCCGGGAACCTCTGACCAGGATCATGTTCTGGCGCGGCGAAAGATGAAGGGCGGCGGCCTCATTCGCCAAAGGGGCGTCGATGACCCGAGCCACAGCCGTCCTTGCCGCCCTCGCCGGGAGCGTGATCCTCCTGGCGGGGGCGGTTGCGCCGTCGCAGGGGCCGGGCGGGCGCGCACCCGCGGCGACCGGGGCGCCGGGCTTCGTCGGCCGCGAGGTGTGCGCCGGCTGCCATCAGGCGCAGCTTGCGCAATGGCAGGGCTCGCACCACGACCTGGCCATGCAGGCCGCGGCCGACGCCACGGTGCTCGGCGACTTCGACGACGTTTCGTTCACCTATGGCGGCGTCACCTCGACCTTCTACCGCCGCGACGGCCGGGTCTTCGTCCGCACCGACGGGCCGGACGGCGACCTGCACGACTACGAGATCGGCTGGGCCTTCGGCGTCGCGCCCCTGCAGCAGTACCTGATCGCCTTTCCGGACGGCCGGGTTCAGGCGCTCGGCATCGCCTGGGATTCGCGGCCGGCGGCACAGGGCGGCCAGCGCTGGTTCCACCTGTACCCGGACGAGGTGGTCGACCACGACCACCCGCTGCACTGGACGGCGCTGAACCAGAACTGGAACTTCATGTGCGCCGAGTGCCACTCGACCCGGCTGCGGCGGAACTACGACCTGGACACCGACACCTACGCCACGACCTGGGCGGAGATCGACGTGTCGTGCGAGGCCTGCCACGGCCCCGGCGCCGACCATGTCGCCTGGGCGGCCGCGTACGACGACGGCACGGCGCCGGCGGCGGGCGACGACATGGGCCTGGCGGTGCGCCTGGCGCCGCCGCCCGAAACCGGCTGGGTGCTGGACGAGGGCACGGTGACGGCGCGGCGGGCGGCGCCTTTGGAGTGGAACGCCCAGGCGGAGACCTGCGGCCGCTGCCATTCCCGGCGCGTGGTGATCGGCGAGGACTACCTGCACGGCCGGCCGCTCGCCGACGCCTACACCGCCCGCCTCCTGGTCGATCCGCTGTACTTCCCCGACGGCCAGATCCGCGACGAGGTGTACGTGTACGGCTCGTTCCTGCAGAGCCGCATGTACGAAGCCGGCGTCGTGTGCAGCGACTGCCACGAGCCGCACGGCGCGCGCCTGTATGCCGAGGGCAACGCCGTGTGCGGCGCCTGCCACGTGCCCGACGCCTTCGACACGCCCGATCACCACCACCATGCCGCCGGGTCGGAGGGGGCGCAGTGCGTGGCCTGCCACATGCCGGCGCGCACCTACATGGTCGTCGACCCGCGGCGCGACCACAGCTTCCGGGTGCCGCGCCCGGACCTGGCCGCCGCGCTCGGCACCCCCGACGCCTGCACCGGCTGCCACACCGACCGCACCGCCGCCTGGGCCGCCGAGATGACCGCCGCCTGGTACGACCCCGGCCGCGGCGGCACGCCGCATTTCGGCGAGGCGCTGCACGCCGGCGAGGCGGGCGCGCCCGGCGCCGACCGGATGCTGGCCGCCCTGGCCGGCGACGACGACCAGCCCGCGATCGTCCGCGGCACGGCGGCCGAGCTGCTTGGCCGTTATCCGGGCCGGACGGCGCTGCGGGCGCTGGTGCCGGCGCTGGCCGACGAGGATCCGCTGGTGCGCGCCGCGGCCCTGGGCGCGCTCGAGATGCTGCGGCCCGCCGACCGCGTGCCGCCGGCCGCGCCGCTGCTCGGCGACCCGGTGCGGACGGTGCGGATCGCCGCGGCGCGGGTGCTGGCGCCGGCGCCGCGGGCCGCGGTGCCGCCGGAGCGGCGCGGCGCGCTGGACGCCGGCATCGAGGCGTACATCGCCGCCCAGCATGCCAATGCCGAACGGCCCGAGGCGCACCTCAACCTGGGCCTGCTGTACGCCGACCTGGGCCGCTTCGACGAGGCCGAGGCCGCCTACCGCACGGCGCTGCGCCTCTATCCCCGCTTCGTCCAGGCCCATCTCAACCTGTCCGACCTGTACCGGGTGCAGCGGCGCGACGCCGAGGGCGAGGCCCTGCTGCGCGAGGCGCTGGCGCTGGCGCCGGACTGGGCCGAGCTGCACCACGCCCTCGGCCTGCTGCTGGTCCGCCGGGGGCGGCGGAACGAGGCGCTGGCCGCGCTGGCCGAGGCGGCACGCCTGGCGCCGGACAACGCGCGCTTCGCCTACGTCCACGGCGTTGCGCTGATCTCGACCGGGGCGCCGCGCGAGGGCGTGGCGGCGCTCGAAGCGGCGCTGGACCGCCACCCCGCGGACCGCGACATTCTGGTTGCCCTGGCCACCACCCGGCGCGACCTGGGCGACATCGATGCCGCATTGCGCCACGCGGAGACGCTGGCGCGGCTGTATCCCGACGATGCTGATGCCCTGGCCCTGGTTCACCACCTGCGCCGGTTTCAGGCCCGGTGAGAGCCCTCTCGCGACGGCGTTGGTGCACAAATCGGTTTGGGCAGCGGCTGAGCTGACAGACGGGATGGCTTTCGGGTACAGAGGCGGCCCGCCTGCTCAGGAGCCCGCATGCCATACAGGGGTAGACGGCTTTGGTGCACAAATCGCCGATGTGGCGTGGCGGCCGGGGAGCCAGCGATGTTCGTGGCCTTCAGCTGACCCGGCACGGGACCGGCATGCCGAGCTGCGTCATCCGATTGATCACGGCGCAGCCCATCCGGGGCTCCGCCTCCCGTCCAGGCAGACTCCGGGCGCGCAGAGCCGCCCGATCAACGTCTTGTATCGAAACATCGCGGCTTCGGCCAGGGATCGGCGACCGTAGCCGGTGGCGCGCTGCCAGCCGCGCCCCCGTTGGGCGATGGTCTGGAGGTGACGGTCGCGCTGCGTCGGCGCCCGGTCGGCCTGGGCGCCGAGTGTGGCCATGGCGCGCGGCGGGATGACGACCGCCTCCGGCCCCCGGTCCGCGCGACCGCCTGGTACACCGGGTCGCCGTCATAGGCGCCGTCGGCGGTCACCGAGGCCATATCGCCGACGACTTGGTCGAGCAGGACGCTCCTGCCCGTGCGCCGCCAGCGCGGCGGCATCGCTTTCCCTGGTCATCGCGCCGGTTCTTCCCGATGCGCTCCTGCCGCCGCAGCGTCATTGAAAGATGCGGCGGGACTGCGCGGCGTCCAGGCAGATCGTCCGGATGTCCGCGCAGTTGGTCCGGCAGGCGCTGCCCTCGGGGGCGTTGGGGCACTGGCGGTTCACATCGAACGACGCGCCGGGACCGGGCGTCGTCGTCTGCACGCAGCCCGGCGGCAGGGTGCGGACCGCGCAACTGGTGATGCAGCTCGTATAGTCCAGGCTGCACTGCGCCGGGCTGATCTGCTGGCCCGTGATCTGCGCCGCGGCCGGCCCTGCCGCCAGCGCTGCCGTCAGCACCGCGATCGCGACGGCCGCCCGGATCGCCGCCGCCCTTGCCGTCATCCCTCGCCGCATCCGCCGTCTCCCCGCGCTCTCTGCGCCCGGTCGCCGCCCGCATACGAAGGCACGACCGGTCAACGTCCTTACTGTTCCGTAACGCGATTCACTGTACTGTACATCGTCCCTTTCCGCAGCCACCGAACCGGCCATGATCAAGTACGACCTGAAATGCGGCGAAGGGCATGCGTTCGAAGCCTGGTTTCGCGACAGTGCCGCCTATGAGTGCCAGGCCGCCGCGGGCGAGGTCGCATGCCCCGACTGCGGCGACCGCACCGTCGCCAAGCGCCCGATGGCCCCGGCCGTCGCCCGTGCCGACCGCGCCGCCGCGCGCAACCGCGCCGCGCTCGCCACCGTCCTGCGCGAATTGCACACGGTCCGCGACCAGGTCGAGCGCACCTGCGACTATGTGGGCGACCGCTTCGCCGAGGAGGCGCGGCGCATGCACTACGGCGAGGCCGAACGCCATAACATTTACGGCGAGGCCAACGAGTCCGAGGCCAAGGCGCTGGCCGACGAAGGCATCGAGGTCGGCCGCATCCCCTGGCTGCCGCGGCCCAACTGAGCCCCGCCCGCCGTTCCCGCCGCCGCCCCACCGATCGCCCCGCAAGAGGCGCCGATGCCGAGACTGTTCTGCTTCGGGCTGGGCTTTACCGGACAGGCTCTGGCCGCTGCGTTGCGCGCCGAAGGCTGGGCCGTGGCCGGTACGGTGCGCGACCCGGCCCGTGCCGCCGCGCTGACCGCCGAGGGCATCGAGGCCTGGCCCTTCGACCGCGACCGGCCCCTGGAAGACCCGGCGGCTTTGGCCGGGACCACGCACCTGCTCGCCTCGGCCCCGCCCGACGGCGTCGCCGCCCCCAGCGGCGATCCGGTGCTGGACCGCCACGGCGCCGACATCGCCGCGCTGATGCCGGGCCTGGCCTGGGCCGGCTACCTGTCGACCACCGGCGTCTACGGCGACCGCGGCGGCGGCACGGTGGACGAGGACTCGGCGCTGGACCCGTCGGGGGAGCGCGGCCGCCGCCGCGTCGCCGCCGAGCGTGGCTGGCTCGACCTGTGGCGCGACCGCGGCGTGCCGGTGCACGTGTTCCGGCTGTCCGGGATCTACGGCCCGGGCCGCAGCGCGCTGGACCAGGTGCGCCGCGGCACGGCCAAGCGCATCGACAAGCCGGGCCAGGTCTTCAACCGGATTCATGTCGAGGACATCGTCGCCGTGCTGCGCGCCTCGATGGCCCGGCCCAACCCGGGCGCGGTCTACAACGTCGCCGACGACGACCCGGCGCCCAGCCCCGACGTGATCGCCCACGCCTGCGCCCTGCTGGGCATGGACCCGCCGCCGCTGGTGCCGTTCGCGGAGGCGGACCTGTCGCCGATGGCGCGCAGCTTCTACGCCGACAGCAAGCGCGTCGCCAACGACCGCATCAAGACCGAGCTCGGCGTCACCCTGAAGTATCCGAGCTACCGCGACGGCCTGGCTGCCCAGCTCGCCGCGGAGCGCGGGCAGGGCTGACCGCGGCCGGCGACCGCCGTCATGCCTCGATCCCGGCGAAGGCGTCGGTGAGGTCGTGGCGCAGGGCGGCGCGGTCGATCTTGCCGTTCGGGGTGCGCGGCAGCGCCGGCCTCTCGACGATCAGGTGCGGGCCCATGTAGGCCGGCAGCTGCTGCCGGCACTCCGTCATGATCGCGTCGCGGTCCAGGGCGCAACCTTCGGCCGGCGCGGCGACGATCACCACCCCCTGGCCCAGCTGCCGGTGCGGGGCGCCGACGGCGACCGCCTCGGCGACCAGGCCGCCGGCGTACAGCACCTCCTCGATCTCGTTCGGGCTGACCCGGTAGCCGGAGGTCTTGATCATCTCGTCGCGGCGGCCGATGAAATACAGGTAGCCGTCGTGGTCGACCTGCACGACGTCGCCGGAGCGCACGCACGTCTCCGGCACGCACAGCTCGCGCGGCTGGGTGGGCAGCGGTCGGAACCGCTCGGCGGTGCGCGCCGGGTCGTTCCAGTAGCCGAGCGCGACCAGCGTGCCGCGGTGGACCAGCTCGCCCGTGCCGCCGGGCGGCACCGGCCGGTCGTCCCGGTCGACCACCAGGACCTCGGCGTTCGGGATCGCCTTGCCGATCGAGTCCGGACGGCGGTCGATCTGCTCGGGCGGCAGGTATGTCGACCGGAACGCCTCGGTCAGGCCGTACATCAGGTACACCTTGCTGCGCGGCAGGGCGGCACGCAGCCGGTCCAGCGTCGCCCGCGGCAGCACGTCGCCGGTGCTGGCGAAATAGCGCAGCGACGCGGCGGCCTCCGCCGGCCAGTCGAGCTCCGCCATCCGGACGTACAGCGGCGGCACCGCGGTCAGCCCGGTGATGCCCTCGCCCGCCACCGCGTCCACCACGTCGCGCGGCGTCGGGTCGTCGAGCAGCACGCACCGGGCGCCGGCCGAGAACGCCGTGGTCAGCTGGCTGAATCCCGTATCGAGGCTCAGCGGCAGCACGGCCAGCAGCCGGTCCTCGGCGGTGGTCTCCAGGTACGCGTTCACGCTGCGCGCGCCGGCGACCATGTTGCGGTGGGACAGCACCACGCCCCTGGGCAGGCCGGTGCTGCCCGAGGTGTAGAAGATCGCCGTCATGTCGGCGTCGATGCGCCGGTGGGCGGGGCGGTCGACCACCTCGCCGTCGGCCAGCGCGCCGGTCCAGCCCGCGACCGTGACGCCCTCGACGGCCGCGGCGGGCTGCCGCTGCTCCTCCAGCCGGTAGTCGACCGGCAGCACCGTGCGCAGGTCCGGACACTGGGCGATGGTCTCTTCGATAGCCTCGAGCCGGCCGGGCGTGGTGACCAGCAGGCGCACGGTGCAGTCGCGCAGGATGTGGCCGACCTGGCGCGCCTTGAGCAGCGGGTTGATCGGCACGAAGGCGCCGCCCGCCGCGGCGGTGCCGAACATCGCGACGACCGCCTCGAAGCGCGTTTCCAGGAAGACGCCGACGCGCTCGCCGGGGCCGAGGCCCAGGCCGATCGCGGCGGAGGCGAAGGCGCGCACGCGCTCCGCCAGCTCGCCGTAGGTCAGCACCTGGCCCGGCTGCACGAGCGCCGCCCGGTCGGGCGTGCGCGCCGCCGTGCTGCTGATTAGGTCGGGCAGGAGATCGGTCATGGCCCCACCGGCGGCGTCCGGTCCTCGTCGCGTCCGTCCGCCCGGTGCCTGCGCGCGCGGGTGCGACGCATCGGAGACTGTAGACCCCGCCGCCGGAAGCGCAAGCCGCAGCGGCCGGCCTGCCGGCCGGTGTCACGCCTGGGGCAGGCGGTTTTCCAGGACCGCGAACCAGTCGTAGTGGCTGCCGTTGACGCGCCCGGCGGCGTCGGTGGAGACGCGCTTGAGCGTGACGCTGTGGCCGACGTTGCCGCCGATCACGCCGATCTCGCCCTGGCGGGTATAGACGCAGATGTCGGTGTGCGACTTGTACTTCTCCCGGCCGACGGCGCGCTCGAAGGTCATCGGCGTGTCGGTGCGGGAATAGGCGACCAGGTCGCCGGGCTTGGGCGCATATTCGATCAGACGGTGGCCGACGAAGGCGGCGTCGGGCACCCCCTGGACCCGGTTCTGCAGCGCCATGTGGATGTATTCGGAGTGCCGGATAGACCGCTCGAAGTCCTCGTCGCCGACGCCGGCCATGCGCATAACGTACGAGATGAAGGTGGCCGACCAGGCCTGGTCGCGGTCGGTGCCGTCATAGGACCGGCCGGTGCCGAGCGTCCAGTACGTGCCCACCTTGTCGGAAAAGCCGCGGGCGTGCTCCAGCTTGCCGCGCTTGAGCTTGCGGTGGCCCGTCATGACCTGCTGGCCGAACGCGTTCCATTCGCGCAGGCACAGAAAGAGAATGCGGTTGATCGTGCCCGGCCGCGCCTTGATCAGCTGGTCCATCGGCACGTTGCACGGCGGCATGAACGGCAGCGTCGTCATCGGTCCCCTCCTTCCTCGTCGTCCCGGTGCTCCGGTCGCGGCGTCCTTGCGCGTCCGCGATCGGATGTGAGTGTTCGGAAAGGGCGCACCGTGCGCAGTGACGGCGGGCACAGGCGGATGCTTCGACCATCATGCCGGGAAGCCGCCGGTCTGGCGCAGCGCCTCGCCGAGCACCAGGGCGGCGGCCAGGGCGACGTTGAGCGAGCGAGCACCCGGCCGCAGCGGCACCGCGACCCGCGCATCCGCCGCGGCGTGAACCGCATCCGGCACGCCCGCGCTCTCGCGGCCGAGCAGCAGCCGGTCGTCGGCCCGGAAGGCGAACTCCGGGTGGCGAACGTCGCCGCGCGTGGTCAGCAGCACGAGCCGGCCGGCCTGCCCGGCCGCGCAATAGGCCGTCCAGCCGGACCAGCGCTGCCAGTCGAGCAGGTCGAGGTAGTCCATGCCGGCGCGGCGCAGCCGGCGGTCGTCGAGCACGAAGCCGCACGGCTCGATGACGTCGACCCCGACACCCAGGCACGCCGCCAGCCGCATGACGGCACCGGTGTTCTGGGGGATGTCGGGCTCGTACAGGACCAGGCGCATGCGCGGGTGTCGCAAGCGGCGCTCGCGGGGCACCGGAGGTCGACGCGACAACGTGTCAGGAAATTGCCGGTTGGCAAAATGGCGTATGCCGGTGTATATCGCATGGATATTGCGCTGCAACAGCGCTGGCGGTTCCCGCGTCCGGTTGCCGCACGCGCTGTTATCGGCGGCGCCCTTGGTGTAGATGGTGATAAGCATTCGCAGTTCTGCGACGCGCACGGGAACGATCCATGGCCGACATCACGCAGCAGGAAAAGCCCGAGGGCGAACACGGGGAGGGCACCAGCCGGCGCGACTTCCTGTACCTCACCACGATGGCCGTCAGCGCGGTCGGCGTGGCCGCCCTCGCCTGGCCGTTCATCGACAGCATGAACCCGGCCGCCGACGTGCTGGCGCTCGCCTCGATCGAGGTCGACCTGGCGCCGGTCGAGGCCGGCCAGGCGATCACCGTCATGTGGCGAGGCAAACCCGTCTTCATCCGCCATCGCACCGAGGGCGAGGTCATTGCGGCGCGCGAAGTGCCGCTGGACGACCTGCCGGATCCGCAGCCCGACGAGGCGCGCGTGATCGAGGCGCCGTGGCTGGTCGTGGTCGGCATCTGCACGCACCTCGGCTGCGTGCCGCTGGGCCAGCGCCCGACCGACGAGCGCGGCAACTACGGCGGCTGGTTCTGCCCGTGCCATGGCTCGCACTACGACACGTCGGGACGGGTGCGCGCCGGGCCGGCGCCGCTCAACCTGCCGGTGCCGGAGTACGAGTTCGTCGAGGAGCAGCGCATCCGCATCGGATAGGCGCGTCCGCACGCACGACGCCTTGAGGGAGACGAGGGCCATGGCCTCTGGATTGGCCAAGAGCGACTTCAAGAACCCGGTGATCCGCTGGGTCGACCAGCGCCTGCCGGTGTTCACCATGGTGTACAAGGAATACGCCGAGTACCCGGCGCCGAAGAACTTCAACTACTTTTGGAACTTCGGCGCGCTGGCGATGATCGTGCTGATGGTGATGATCGCCACCGGCATCGTGCTGTCGATGCACTACCAGCCGAACACCGCGCTGGCGTTCGAGAGCGTCAACGGCGACATCATGCGCGACGTCAACTACGGCTGGCTGTTGCGGTTCATCCACGCCAACGGCGCGTCGATGTTCTTCCTGGTGGTGTACATCCACATCTTCCGCGGCCTGTACTACGGTTCGTACAAATACCCGCGGGAGCTCTTGTGGATGCTGGGCGTCGTCATCCTGCTGCTGATGATGGCCACGGCGTTCATGGGCTACGTCCTGCCGTGGGGCCAGATGAGCTTCTGGGCGGCGACCGTGATCACCAACCTGTTCTCCGCGATCCCGGTGGTCGGCGAAGGCATCGTGACGTGGCTGTGGGGCGGGTTCTCGGTCGACAACCCGACGCTGAACCGGTTCTACTCGCTGCACTATCTGCTGCCGTTCGCGATCGTCGGCGTGGTGTTCCTGCACGTCGCGGCCCTGCATATCACCGGATCGAACAACCCGCTCGGCATCGAGCCGAAGGGGCCGCAGGACACCATCCCGTTCCACCCGTACTACACGATCAAGGACACTTTCGGCCTGGGCGTGTTCCTGATCCTGTGGTCGGTGTTCGTGTTCTTTGCGCCGGACTATCTGGGCCATGCCGACAACTACATTCCGGCCAACCCGCTGGTGACGCCGCCGCACATCGTGCCGGAGTGGTACTTCCTGCCGTTCTACGCGATCCTGCGCGCGGTGCCGGACAAGCTGCTCGGCGTGGTCCTGCTGTTCGGCTCGGTGCTGATCCTGTTCGTCGTGCCGTGGCTCGACACCTCGAAGGTGCGCAGCACCCGGTTCCGGCCGATCTACAAGTGGTTCTTCTGGCTGTTCATCGTGTCCGTCCTGGTGCTCGGGTGGTGCGGCTCGCAGGCCGCGGAGGGGCTGCCCCTGCTGCTGTCGCAGGTGTTTACCCTGTACTACTTCGGGTTCTTCCTGGTGATCATGCCGCTGGTCGGCAAGTTCGAGCGGCCGCGGCCGCTGCCCAGAAGCATCAGCGAACCGGTGCTGCAGCGCGGCGGCGGGCCGATGCCGGCCGGGGCGACGGCGAAGCCGATGGAAAAGGCGTAGGACCATGCGTGGATTGAGATCAGCCGTACTCGCGCTGGCCGCGGCTGCCGGCCTCTCCGGCAGCGCGCTGGCCGCCGGCGAGGCCCCGGTGCCGCCCAACCAGGACTGGCCGTTCGAGGGCATCTTCGGCACCTTCGACCGGGCCTCCATGCAGCGCGGCTTCCAGGTGTACAAGGAGGTCTGCTCCGGCTGCCACGGCATGAACCTGCTCGCCTACCGCAACCTGACCGACCTGGGCTTCAGCGAGGACGAGGTGACGGCGATCGCGGCGCAATACCGCGTCACCGACGGCCCGGACGACACCGGCGAGATGTTCGAGCGGCCCGGCCGCCCGTCGGATATCTTTGTCGATCCGTTCGCCAACGAGCAGGCGGCGCGTGCCGCCAACAACGGCGCCCTGCCGCCCGACCTGTCGGTGATCACCAAGGCGCGCGGCGGCGGGCCGGACTACATCTACGGCATCCTCACCGGCTATGAGGAGCCGCCGCCGGGGGTGGAGCTGATGGCCGGCATGCACTACAACGAGTATTTCCCCGGCCACCAGATCGCCATGCCGAACTTGCTGTCGCCGGGGCTGGTGCAGTACGCCGACGGCACCGAGGCGACCGTCCAGCAGATGTCGTGGGACGTGGTCCAGTTCCTTACCTGGGCGGCCGAGCCGCACATGGAGGAGCGCAAGGAGATGGGCGTCCAGGTGATCCTGTTCCTGATCGTGTTCACCGGTCTGATGTACGCGGTGAAGCGCAAGCTCTGGGCGGACGTGCACTGAGCGGCCCGAAGCCGCGGCTTTCGAGCGGATCGCCGGACGGGATCGTGGTCGAAGGGGCAGCGCGCCGCCGCGCCTGCCCCTCTTCTCTTGCCGATCCGGCCAAGCCATACTGCCGGCATTGAACGACGCGTGCCGGCAACTCATCTGGAATGTGGTCGGTTCAATTCACGGGTTGATGCGCAGGGAGGCTCGCATGGTCGCTCATTTCACATCGCGAAGCGCTTCGTCGAGGGCAGAAGCCGAGAAAACGCTGAAAGGGCGCTCGGACTCCGAGGAGAGAGCCTACCTGATGTCTGACGACTTCGCGCAGCACGTGACGAGCCATTTTTCGAAGGCCAAAAGGATCGCCCTTGCGGAACGTAATAATCGAAACGGCGCTGCATCCGGGGGGCGACGAATAGGGTGAATATTGTTTCGGGTGATAGAAGCACGCCAGGATTATGGTTCAACAATTTTGGATAATTGCCGGAATTAACGGCGCCGGGAAAACGACCTTTACGCAGAAAAATAATCTTGCGAAGATTTTTTTGTAATATTCCGTTCCTTAATGCAGATGACAGGACCCTTGATTTGATCATGGGCGATGGCTACTCGGGATTTTCAGATGTGAAAGAAGAGGATTTAGAGAAGTATTTCATACGGGCGGCTAACGAAGTAGAGAAAGAAGTAAACTGGCGCCTTGATCATGGGCTGAGCGTAGGCGTTGAATCCGTCATCAGTGGCGACAAATACAAGCAGCAGGTGTTAAATGGGCCTCAATGCGGGTATTTCTCAGGCATGATTTATGTTGCGCTCCAGTCGGTTGATGTTGCCATCAGACGCGTTGCCGACCTCATTCATCCCCTCATTTTAGGAAGATGAAAAAGCTTTGACGAGCAGCGTCTTCTGGTTGAGGATCTCATCGAAGCGCTGGATGAGCGGGCGCAATCGATGTTCTGGCATGTTCGGGATCAG
>Ga0081526_100518_pt1 | contig 15744 bp, 10 predicted proteins | sample HotLakmasection2_FD_70991 | JGI IMG/M metagenome (GOLD analysis project Ga0081526, IMG submission 70991) | Hypersaline microbial mat communities from Hot Lake, Washington, USA - Section #2 (SPADES assembly) (version 2) | ecosystem: Environmental > Aquatic > Non-marine Saline and Alkaline >... | reverse complement strand
AGTTCAGTCAGGGCATCGTTAAAGGATGCGGATGATTCTGAAGACTGGAATGCAATAAGATTGTCCTTACTCATGGTGTATCCTCGTCTGGTCTTTTTTTGTTTATCCAGCAGGATACGCCCTTTTTTTCTCCTTGGCTCATACACCACTTTTGAGCATAGCTCAATGTTTCGAGGGAAATGGGTACTGCTGTGATGGAGTCAGCATCTACACCTGGTGGAGACACTCGTTGAAAGCCCAACTCTTCAAGTAGTGAACTACAGTATCCCGCAGGACTTTCGAGACGAACATCCTGCAACTCTGATGAACTGAGCAACAACACCTTTGGGTGAGCAGCGACTAACGGAGCAAAGTCTTCCTGTGCTAATGCAAGCTGTTGCTGTCTTTGCTCTATGAGCTGCTCGACTTGTTCAGGTTGGTTGATAGCCTGGGCGATCGCCCTCAAACTTTCTGCTGGGTCAAAGTAATCCAGCAATAGTGTTGGTGCTATTCCAGCTAAGGTTTCGTACTGATCGGTGTTGTTGTCAGCCACTCCTACAATTAAATCAGGTTGCAGTTTTAGAATCGCTTCAAGGGAAGGACTAAACGCTGTTCCGACATTGGCTATTGGTGGCGTGATGCGATCGCCAAGATACGGAATTTGTTGACTGGGATTGGTGTAGTCTCCCTGATGAAATGCCACATGGTCGGCATATCCAATGGGCTGAACATCCAAAGCAAGCAAGTATTCCAGGATGTAAGGACCAAGCACCACAATCCTTTCGGGCTCACCACAAACTTCGGTTTCACCCATCTCATGCTGAATTATTCGGCAATCTTCAGGATTAGACGCTGTTGCAGTAGCCTCTGAGGTTTGACTGGTTTGTTGTTGGCAGGCTGCGATCGCCAATGTCGTCAGTAAACCAAACGCTAACAGCCGCATCCACAAAAATCGTCGCACAATTTCCAAACCCTTATCAAAACGTATAGGAGACAGATGCTCGCACAGTAAGCGGATCTCCAGGATAGATTCCTCGAACCCTGCTATTACCAACAGATTCGATGTAGTCAATGTCAAACAGGTTGTCTACATTTAAGCGCACCTGCCACCGCTCTCGCCGATAGAAAATGGCTGCATTGGTGAGGAAGTAGCTATCGGCTTGAAAGCTATTGGCTAAATCGCCCTGCCGCTCTCCAACAAAATTTAGCCCCAATCCAAAACCCAAGCCTTGTAAATCTCCCGATTGAATTTCATACGTTGTCCACAAACTTGCGCTATTTTCAGGAACCCCCCTCAGCCGATTGCCTTCAATATCGGTGTTATCTTCCGTTATCTCAGTATCAATGTAGGCATAGGATGCAATGACATTCCAACCTGGCAAAATTTCGCCCGTTACATTGAAGTCAACACCCCGACTGCGCTGTTCTCCAGTTGCAACAGAGACAAAGGGAATGACGGGATCAGCCGTTGCCACATTTTGTTTTGTGATATTGAAATAGGCGAATGTTGCGGTCAGGCGGTCTTCAATAATTTCTCCTCGAATGCCCACTTCAAACCCTTCACCAACCTCTGGTTCTAAGGGATCGCCATTCGCATCGGTGGCAAAACTTGGGGTGAAGGAACGGGCATAATTGGCATACAGAGAAATCGGTTCAATGGGTTGGTAAACAATACCAATTCGAGGACTGACCGCGTCATCATATTGATCCGTTTCTGAGTCATCGACAAGATTCGTTGTGTCTCGATCAACGACATCGTAGCGCAACCCTGCAACCAGAATCAGATTGTCCAGAATATCAATTTGATCCTGGATATAAATCCCCAGGCTGTCTGTGATTGAGTTCGTATTCTGAAAGATGGGCAAACTATCGAGAGGAGGAGTTGGTGTCGAGTAATCTGGGTCAAAGATATCCAGGGGTGTCAAAAACTCGGGGCTGGTATTAAACCGGGTGCCAAATTCATTTTCCGTGCGAGCCAAATCAACACCGAATAGTAGGGTATGTTCTAGCGATCCGGTATTAAATTCTCCTTGAACATTGGTGTAGAGAGCATAGGTGTCGCTTTCATCAAACTGGCTAGCAAAAGCGCGGGTCAAAATTCCAGTTGATTCGTCCAAAGAAAATGGCAGCGTCAACACACTGTAGTCATAGGAACTAGCAATGTAGCGAAACTGATTTCGTAATAGCCAATTCTCGCTAAAGCGATGTTCTAAGTTATATCCAGCACTGAAGTAGTCTTTATCGATGGTGGCATCAGGATTATTAGTGACTCGATCGAAGGGGATATCGGCAATGCCATCGCCAAAAGCTAAGAGTCCGAAATCAGCGGGTTCATCATCCTGAATGTATTCCAGATTAACGGTAAAATCCGTTTGCTCGCTAATTTGCCAGGTCAGGACGGGTGAAATAAAGAAGCGCTCTAAGTCACTATCATAGTCACGAAAGCTGTCTTCATGGCGGTAAAGAGCATTCAAACGATAGAGCAAGCGACCATCGTCCGTTAATGGACCCGACAGGTCAATACTGGGGCGAACAAAACCACGGTTACCAACCTGCAACTGAAGATTATAGTAAGGGTCGGATAGCGGTTGTTCTGTCACTAAATTAATGACGCCACCGGGTTGAGTTTGACCATACAAAACTGAGGCTGGACCTCTTAAAACCTCGATTCGCTCTAAATTTGCCACTTCCGGCGCTGCTGCTGTCGATCCAAATGGAAGAAGGAAACCATCTCGCAATACTGGAGCATTGTCAAACCCTCGGATGGAGAACCTGAGTTCACGGTTGTCGTTGTTTCCCAGAAAGGTCACGCCAGCCGCATTCGTCACCACATCTTCAATGCCAGTCGCCTGCTGATCTTCAATGACCTGCTGAGGAATGACCTGAATCGAATTGGGTATGTCACGCAGGGGAGTACCAGTACGGGTAGCCGTACTGGCTTCGGGCACAAAGTAATCATCTTCTTGCTCATCTGTCGCCACAATCTGAATCGATTCTTCATCTGGCGTTTGAGCCGTGGGATTGCCCGGTGTAGCGCTAATTGTGACTCCAGTTGCTGCGGTGGAAATGTTGACGGATGGTGGAGCGTTAGTTCCGGTGATAGCGATCCTGATCCGGTTGTCGGGCAGGCTAGTTACGTTGATTAGGGCAATGCCTTCGGTGGGGGTGCTAACAAAAAAGTCCTCGCCTTCGGGTAGGTTCAACACGGCGTTGGGGATGTTGGCGATCGCCGCATTCCCCGTCACAGATGTTTCAGTCATTGCCAGTTCACCCGTAGCTTCCAATCGCAGTACGAAGCCGTCGGCACTTTCTTCCAGTTCAATGTTGGTAATCTCAACCAATTCTGCCTGGGCGATTTGCGTCAACCACTCATCCATTGTTGTCGCGGCAGCGTCAACCTCCTCCAGCGCAGGGATCTCAGGCGGTGGTGTGAGGGATGGCGACGGAGGCAGCGGCGCGGCGATCGCACCACCCTCAGAGGACGTTGGCTCCTCGACCCACTGTTCTCTCAGTTCATCGGCTCCAGCGGGTTGTAGATTCAGCAGCGCTGTACTTACCAAAACAATCAAGGAAAAACCACAGATTTGCTTCATACGGTTTCACTCACACCACACGTCAATTTCTATTGCTAATTATTCTTATTAGCCAGGTGAAAGCATCATAGAAGCAGCGGGCGATCGCCATCTTTGTTAGCCGGACTTTTTTCTTTGTGAACCGGACTCTTTGTCGTCGTTAGAAGTGATCCAACAAACAAAGCCAGTTGGATGTGCTCCCCGGCGGGGGGCACACCCAACTGGCTTTGTTTATGCCTATTCACTTAGCAGCGGCGTCCTAGCTGATAGGCTTTGGGACTGATCGCAAACTTCCGTCGAAACGCCGTGCTAAACGCCTCTGGGTTGCGGTATCCGACTTGAATGGCAACCTGAGCAATTGTCATATCGGCTCGCTGAAGCAGGTTTTGGGCTTGCTGCATCTGGTAATCCCGCAAATAACCAAACACTGTCGTACCAAACAGATGCCGAAAGCCTTGCTTCAGCTTGCGATCGTTCAACCCAACCTGCCGCGCCAATTCTGTTAAGGACGGTGGTTGGGTGACCTGTTGGGTCAGAATTTCCTTTGCCTGATGCAGTTGTTCAATATCCTGGGCACACAGCGCAACTGGAGCCGCTTGTGACGCATCCATGCATAAAGCAAATTGAGCCGCATAGAGTTCCATCGCTTTGCTTTCCAAATAAAGCTGCTGCATCAAACCTGTGTAGGGGCAGTGAAGTAGTTGCTGAAGCAATTGACGGACGGGAGATGTCATTTGCCCCAATGGGTGATGAAATCGCTGCGTATTGTCTCCCTCTAATAGCTTTTGTAGCGGCACCGACAGCACCGTTTTGCTGGTATCAAACCCACTGAAATAGCTAGGATCAGCAAAAACCATTACCACATCAATGGGAGCATCGGCAGACCACTCCTCAACTTCAGTATGATTGGGCAGGTGATAGAGATAGTGACAGCCCATCGTTTCCATATAGTCACTATCAACATCGGTTGCATCCAGCGTCTGCACCCGTGATGCTCCCGCCAAGTAAAACTTTGCAACTAGTGGAAAATTTGATTCGTGTTGATGAAGATACCGAAATGTCTGCCTGAGTTTTGCTTGACGGAAACAAATCGTGATGCCGCTACGAAGCTCAAGGAGGCGATCGCCCCCCTCCCCCAACTGCTTCGGCAAGTTGCTTTGGATGCCTAAATCTATTGGCTGATAAATGGACTCACCTTGTTGCTGGGCTTGCGCCACCAGCTCTTGAAAACCAATATTAGTCAGTTCGAGCGCCATACTCCAATCAAAGCAAAAGGGCTTATAACGGTTTAACAAAGGCAAAAACTAAACGGATGGCTCTCCACTGGAGCCGGATGTATCCAGGCTATGTGCAAATGAGTTGCAATAATAGCACTATGAATAGTACCCTGTGAAGGTTATCTATTGAAAATGCCCATTCCTCCGTGGTAAAAAGCTGGTTTGCGATTCAACTTCCTTGCCAATTGGGTTCTTTCCGACTTGATCGGCGTGTTCCTCTTGTATCTCTAGCTTTGGGGTTGCTTGCCCTGGTGGTTACCGTCATCAGCATTGGGTATGGTGAATATGCCATTCCCCCTCTGGGAGTTCTCGAAACTCTGCTTGGCTTATCACCAGCGAACTCTGACTATACTTTCGTGATCTACACGCTGCGGCTACCCCGCATTGTGGCGGCGTTTTTGGTAGGGGTGGGGTTGGCGATCGCTGGAACCATCCTTCAGGGACTGACGCGCAACCCCCTGGCGGCTCCGGAAGTGGTGGGGGTGGAAGCGGGGGCGGGGCTGGCAGCAGTCAGTATGATTGTGCTGTTTCCCACCGTTTCAGTTGCATTTCTGCCTGTTGCGGCGTTTGCTGGGGCGTTGGTAGCCGCGTTACTGGTCTACGGCTTGGCATGGGATCGGGGCAGTTCTCCCATTCGGCTAATCCTGGTGGGTATTGGGCTGGGGGCGATCGCCTCCGCATTCACCAGTTTGCTCATTACCTTTGGCGATATTTATGATGTCGGGCAAGCGCTGGTCTGGTTGGCAGGTAGCGTTTATGGGCGCACCTGGGAGCATATTCAAGCCTTCCTCCCCTGGTTGTTAGTATTTGTGCCTTTCTCACTGTTCAGTGCGCGTGAGTTGAATACTTTGCATCTGGGGGATGATGTGGCACGGGGGTTGGGAAGCCCGGTGGAGTGGAAACGAGCATTACTTTTGATCAATTGCGTAGCGCTGGCGGGAGCGAGTGTTGCTACAGCGGGTGCGGTTGGCTTTGTGGGCTTGATGGCTCCCCACCTGGCGCGGCAATTGGTGGGCACTGCCCATGAAGGGTTGATGCCAACGGCAGCTCTGGTGGGGGGCTTAATTGTTGTTTTGGCAGACTTTTTGGGGCGATCGCTCTTTGCCCCCATCGAACTGCCTTGCGGTGTCATTACCGCTGCGGTCGGTGCTCCCTACTTCCTCTACCTGCTTTATCGCAACCGCAACACGTTATGAACTCACCTACCGTTACTGTGCAAACTGATACTGTGCAAACTGAACCCGTGCTGGTCGCTCAATCCCTAACGCTGGCTTACGACGACAAGCGCATTATCCAAAACCTCCATCTGGAAATTCCCCAGGGCAGAATTACAGCGCTGGTGGGGGCGAATGGTTGTGGCAAATCGACCTTGTTGCGAGGCTTAGCCCGATTACTGAAGCCGGAAAAGGGAGTGGTGTATTTGGAGGGAAAGGCGATCGCCCAACTCCCCACCCGCACCGTCGCTCAGCGCATGGCAATTCTGCCCCAGGGTCCGGTCGCCCCCGAAGGATTAACCGTGCGAGAACTGGTGGCTCAGGGGCGTTACCCTCACCAAAGCTGGCTGCAACAGTGGTCGCAGGATGATGAAAAGCGGGTTACCGAAGCTCTAGAAACGACCGCTTTGCAAGACTTGGGCGATCGCCCTCTGGATACCCTTTCGGGTGGGCAACGGCAGCGGGCATGGATTGCTATGACCCTGGCACAGAATACGGACATTTTGCTGCTAGATGAACCGACAACTTTTCTGGATCTAGCCCATCAAATTGAAGTACTGGACTTGCTCTACACCCTGAATCAAAGTCGCCAGTGTACCATCGTTATGGTGTTGCACGAACTCAACCAGGCGTGCCGCTATGCCGACTTCATGATCGCGATGCGCGAGGGATATATCTACGCTCAGGGAACCCCCGAAGAGGTAATGACCGAGACTACAGTGCGCGAAGTATTTGGGCTAGAAAGCCGCATTGTCCAGGATCCGGTAGCCGGAACACCGCTCTGCATCCCCATCAGCCAAATGATTCGAAAGTAATTTTTTGCTCAGTAGGACAATCATGGAAATTACTCAGGATGCTGTCCATTACTGCTCTGTCATCTCGAAAGCTAATGGCGAAGACCCCATCGGTTCGGCGGGAACGGCTGACCAATGGCTTCTTGTAGAAGTTGCTAAACCCTGGTCTGCAAAGCTGTGGCGAGATAGTCCACGCTTGAAAGAAATATTTGCTTTACTAAAGTCCTTGGAGCAGCAGGGTGTTGCGATGCCGACGTTGCGGGTGTTGGCGATTGCCCCCGACCCCGACTACTCTGACGGCGATCGCCCCCGTATCTTCTTCTATCGCCGCCCTCAACGATTGTTTTCCTGCTTCGAGAAGCAGGAATATCAACTCCCCTCTGATCAAGTGATAAAGCTCGTCACAGCGCTGATCACCACACCAGAGCAGCTGCATCCCTTTGAACGTTACCGCCAGGAAACGACTTCCATTCGAGAATTATTAGTTTGTACCCATGGTGACATTGATGCCGCTTGTGGTCAGTTTGGCACACCGATCTACAATACTCTCCGCAACAGGCTTTCCCCTGACGATTTCCTTGCCCCAGCACGAATCTGGCAGGTCTGCCATTTTGGCGGACACAAGTTTGCACCCACCCTCATCGACTTTCCGCATGGGCATTTCTGGGGACATCTGGAACCCGCTGTGTTAGAAACTCTCATTCATCGCCAAGGCTCTGTCGAACCATTACGCCCCTACTACCGGGGGTGGGCTGGGTTAGGGCAGTTTGAACAAATCGTTGAGCGCGAAGTTTGGATGCAGGAAGGATGGGCATGGCTGGATTATGCCAAGACGGGCAAAGTGGTTGCCAAAGCCGCAGGGGAACCAGCAGGATGGCAAGCACTCCTCCAACGACTACCTATTAATCGCTTTCAGCATTTGGGCAAGCGATCGCCCCATCCCCAATGGGTTGACGTGGAAATTGAGTTTGTGTCTGTGGTGGGCGATCGTACCGGGGTTTATGAAGCCAGAGTCCTGGTTAATGGAGAGGTCATGACCACACCAAAATCAGCAAAAAAAGTAACTCTGAAAGCTGTTCCCCAGTATCACGTTCAGTATTGCCGTTTGGTGTAAGTAGGTGATCATAATTAAACCCAAGACTCAAAATGCTGTGGTGCCCGCTTTGCGGGCACTACAGCATTTTGAGTCTTGAGTTTTATTGTGCCGAGGTACTCTTAATACGGAGGCAATGATTTTTGGGTGGGGAGGCACCGCCCCACCCACCCAAAATCATTACCTCTTGATCTTCAACCCCGGAGGTCATTCGAGTCAGAATTTTCCGGGGTTGAAGGGGTATCAGTCCAGGTGATTAACCTGTTTGGTTAGACCAGAGCGATCGCCTCATTGGGATTTGAGACATCCGGCACAATGACGAAGCTGTCTTCAGTTAAGGCTGAAGCCTGCACACCATTGAGCACAGCCAGGACTTCGTTTGTGCTGGTGACACCCAGTAAGGTATTGCTACCATCCTGGGTCAGGCTGAGGTCAGGAAATGCCAATTCGCCCTCAACCAGCCCAATCCGATCAACACCGATCTCGAAGTCCAGGATCGTATCTGTGCCGTCGCCATTACCAAACACGAAAAGATCGGCACCGCTGCCGCCAGAAGGACTGTCACCTGCCAGCACGTCATTGCCTGTGACGCCCATCAGGATGTCATCTCCTGTGCCACCAATGACAACATCATCTCCAGCATCACCGCTAACGATATCATTGCCAGCCTGACCGTCGAGAATATCATCGTCGGCACCACCGAAGACAATATCGTTACCGTTGCCACCCCGCAGCAGGTCGCTACCAAAGTTACCCACCAGGATGTCGCTTGCGGCACTGCCAACAATCACATCGTCACCGCCCAGACCATCAATATTGCTACCGCCTGCTTCAGCAGTAAGAATATCGGCATCTGCAGTACCCGTAACATTGAACTCAATCTCTTCACCGTCTTCGGCTTCGATCGAGTAAGCAATGATCACGTCATTGAAGTCGTTATCACCGCCACCGGGCAAGTCTTCGAAGCGCAACTGTTCATTTTCAAAGCGAATATGCTCAACCCCGTCAGCGTTGGCGCTTTCAAAGGCAAAATAAACTTCGCTCAGCTCAAATGAACTGGGATCATCAAGGGTGCCATTGACAATCAGGAGTGGAACATAGAGGCTACCTCCTTCAATCTGGCTCTCAAACACCGACTCGATTGAGTTTGGCGTTACCAGAGTCAGGTTATCCAAACTTTTATCTAGAGCGGCTTGTGTGTATCCATCTTCTCCAGGGGTTACGTCTGCCGTGCCATCACTATCAATATCAATGCCTCCGTCTATCCCAGTGATGGGGTAGTAAAGCACTGTGTTGTTGAATGCGGCTTCACGATTGACGGTAAACGTCACCGTTGCTGAATTCACATCTCGCAAATCGAGGAATAGACCGTCTACTTCTTCAACGCTATCCTCAATTGTGACCGTGACTTCACTGGCAGCGGGGTCAACTTCATAGAGTTCACCATCCAGCAGGGTAAAGGGCAGCACTTCGGTGCCTTCCGCCACGTCATCCTGGAAGACGGGGACGGTCACGGTTGCCGTTGGTTCGGTGATGCGGAGGAAGAGAGAACCCGCTACTTCATCGGTGCCAACGATGTTGCCACCCGTAACTGTCACTCCTTCTACAACAGTTTCGCTTTCAGGGAGACGGGGGTTGGTGGCATTGACATCGAATTCGGCGATCGCCCGTGGCGGACCTGCCAACTGCACCACCAGTCCTTCGTCTGGAATCTCACCCTCTACAGTGAAGGTGACTTCGATGACCGTTTGCTCGGCTTCAATCAGATTTGTTGGAGATGCGGTGACACCCACAGTGGGTCCCACACCGCCCGGTACACCATCGGTTACGGTGAAGGTGCCAGAATTTGCCGTTGCATCGACAGCATAGCCATCACCATCGACCAGCGTATAGGTGAAGGTTTGATCGGGCTCTTCCACCATGTCATCTAGCACAGGAATGGTGATGCTGGCAGTAGGCTCGGTGATGGTGAAGGAGAAGTTGCTGAGAAATCCTGTTCCTGCTGCTGTGGGGCTAGAGTTGGTTTCGCTGGGGTCGCCATCTTCCAGGGAGAAGAGATCCAGGATGCCACCGACCACAAAGCCGTTGGCGGGGTCAACAAACCCAACATCAAAGCGATAGAGGATGTTCCCGGTAGCTGCATCAAAGCGGGTTTGAGCCACGGTGAACTGCTGCATGATGCGGGCGGCGTCGCCTTCCAGGTTGACGGTAATGCCTCCTTCGGGAATCTCACCGTCCACACTGAAGTTCATCACCAGGGCAGTGCCATCGGCTTCGCTGATGATCTCAGGAGTCGTGCTGAAACTGACGACTGGTTCACCAACCGGGGGCGTGCCATCTTCGATGGTAACTGTGACTTCGCTGGCATTCGGATCAACTTCGTATTCCTCACCATCGAGCAGGGTAAAGGGCAGTACTTCGGTGCCTTCCGCCACGTCATCCTGGAAGACGGGGACGGTCACGGTTGCCGTTGGTTCGGTGATGCGGAGGAAGAGAGAACCCGCTACTTCATCGGTGCCAACGATGTTGCCACCCGTAACTGTCACTCCTTCTACAACAGTTTCGCTTTCAGGGAGACGGGGGTTGGTGGCATTGACATCGAATTCGGCGATCGCCCGTGGCGGACCTGCCAACTGCACCACCAGTCCTTCGTCTGGAATCTCACCCTCTACAGTGAAGGTGACTTCGATGACCGTTTGCTCAGCTTCAATCAGATTTGTTGGAGATGCGGTGACACCTACAGTGGGTCCCACACCACCCGGTACACCATCGGTCACGGTGAAGGTGCCAGAATTTGCCGTTGCATCGACAGCATAGCCATCACCATCGACCAGCGTATAGGTGAAGGTTTGATCGGGCTCTTCCACCATGTCATCCAGCACGGGAATGGTGATGCTGGCAGTAGGCTCGGTGATAGTGAAGGAGAAGTTAGTGAGGAATCCTGTTCCTGCTGCTGTGGGGTTAGAGTTGGTTTCGCTGGGGTCGCCATCTTCCAGGGAGAAGAGATCCAGGATGCCACCGACCACAAAGCCGTTGGCGGGGTCAACAAACCCAACATCAAAGCGATAGAGGATGTTCCCGGTAGCTGCATCAAAGCGGGTTTGAGCCACGGTGAACTGCTGCATGATGCGGGCGGCGTCGCCTTCCAGGTTGACGGTAATGCCTCCTTCGGGAATCTCACTGTCCACACTGAAGTTCATCACCAGGGCAGTGCCATCGGCTTCGCTGATGATCTCAGGAGTCGTGCTGAAACTGACGACAGGATCATCAACTCCCGGTTCGGGTTCGGGCTCTGGCTCGGGTTCCGGCTCGGGTTCCGGTTCAGGTTCTGGCTCGGGTTCTGGCTCGGGTTCGGGCTCAGGCTCGGGTTCTGGCTCGGGTTCTGGCTCGGGTTCGGGCTCAGGCTCGGGTTCGGGTTCCGGCTCGGGTTCGGGTTCGGGCTCAGGCTCGGGTTCGGGTTCCGGCTCGGGTTCTGGTTCTGGCTCTGGCTCGGGTTCTGGTTCCGGCTCAGGCTCGGGTTCGGGTTCGGGCTCAGGCTCGGGTTCGGGTTCCGGCTCAGGCTCTGGTTCTGGTTCCGGCTCAGGCTCTGGTTCTGGTTCCGGCTCTGGTTCCGGCTCAGGCTCTGGCTCTGGTTCTGGTTCGGGCTCTGGTTCTGGTTCGGGTTCGGGTTGCGGCGCACTGGTATCCTTTAAGGTCAGCGTTACTGAACTTGCGTTGGAATCAATCGTGTAGCCATCTCCTGGCAAGATCGAAAAGGTGGTTTGCTCCTCGCCGATATCATCGTTTCGCAGCGGGCCCGTGGGATCGGTAACAGCGCCATCCTCCGTCCGGTCAGGGTCGTCAAAAATTGGCAATGAAATCGTTGCTGTTTGCGACAGAATTCTGACGGTGAAGCCGCTGTTGTCTGCAAACCCTTGAACCAATTGACCGCCAGTAATCGAAGCTTGAGGCGGAGGGGGAAAAATATCGAAATCTCCCAGAGCAAACTGTTTACCCGTGCCAATGTCAACGAGGAGTCCTGACGTTGGCGGAGGCGAACTGAGGTTAACGGTGAAGGTGACAACCGTGCCTTCATCTTCTACAAGAGTCGTGATATCTGAGGTTAAGCTGACCTCAGGTACAGGTGGCGAGGGCAGCTCACTCGGGTCGTCATAGATAATCGTTGTGGTATCCCCGACATTGTTTACCGTTGTTCCCGGTGAAACTGGAGATATTGACCAGGTGTAGGCATCGGGGCTGTCATCCTGAAAATCATTAAAGACTGGCAGGCTAATGGAAGCGGTTGGTTCGGTAATAACAACATCGAATGCGGAAAAGTCTTGAGCGGGCGAAACATCAATAATGCCGGTACCAAAGCCCCCAGCTAAACCAGAAAAACTCAGTTGAAAGAGATCCCACTGGTTGATAGCCTGAGGCCGATCCGCTTCCAGCCTCACTACACTGCCGCCAGGGGGAATCGGACCATCAACAGTAAAGTTGAAGCTGAAGGGGGTGCCTTCACTTTCAATCAGCGTGTTGGTGCTGACGCTGAAGTTTACAGTCTCAAAATTACCCGGGTAACTCTGTTGCAGGCAGGGTGAGAAGACAGGCTGTGTTTCAACACAGCCTACTTGAGTTTCTAAAGTCCAATTATGGTGGGTATCGATTCGTCCTACGGGTTGACTAGAGGCGGCAATACTGGCTCCAGTCAGTTGATGCAGCTTTTGCAGGAAGAGATGACCTAATGCGCCTTCGGCAACCCGGCAACCATAAAGTAGAAGATCGCTTCCCTTCAGGGCTTTTGCCCAGGACTGCAATGATTCGGTATAGCAAGTAAGGTTACTCAGGCTGAGTCGAGTCGTTCCAATTTGGAGACAACTTGGTGAGCCATGCGACACAATATGTAAGCTCGATACAGACTGCCGCATGTGTAGAGCGGTAGTAATTTGCTCGATACCATCTATGGCTGGATCAAGAACGAATACATCAACCGATCGCAGATCAGCAAGTAATTGAGGTAAATCATCAACCCTGGGGTCAAGGATCACAAGTGCTCGACTGCGAGGGCGATCGCTACTTTCATCCATCCCTTGATTGCACTGGATAGCAGGGTCAAATGACCGACTGAAGACTGCACTAACCATCAAAAAAACTCCTTTATCACTTTTTTTCAGCGGAATACAATCGCGCGATTCATTACGCAACTCACCCTGACGCTGGGGGAGAGCCGAATTAGGCACAAAAACAACAGGCTCTTTGGATGTTCCAAAGTCCCTAAAAGTTGTGCGAACACCCTACTGTTTGGCAGAGGCGATCGCCGAATTGAAGAAAACAAAAATGGGAATGAGCCTAGTTGTTAAGGCACAGGGAAAAGCCAGAAGCTTGAGTAATAGGTAGATATTGCAGGGAAAACTCTAAAGTTGCGCGGAACTCGCGGCAAAACCTCTCGCAGGTCGCAGTAAGACCATCCAGGATCGGTACTTCACCAGGTTCTCCGAACTATGTGTTTAGGTATTTAGCTCAGATGGTTTGGCGAAAAAAATAATTGAGAATAACTCTCAACTCAGTGTTCTTCCTGAGAATAGCACGCCACCCTCTTAATGTATTTGTTGCAATCTTAAAGCTTTGATGAAGCATCCATGTCGTATAGACTACTTATAGCCTTAATTCAAGGGGCTTTTCAGGCGTTAAAGTGAGTATTGTATTGCCCTGATTTTTCGAAGGGATGACTGAAAGTACAGGGTGTTACATTGGAATAAATGATGATTTTTTAAGAAATAAGCATGGTTTGCTTATTGATTTGAATTGCAATAAACCTCCTCATTTCTATGTGGCTTTCCAGGTGGTGTCAGTTATAGCGCCATCCATCCAAAAACAGGATGATGACTGTTGGGAAAGCGCTATAGATTGGAATGCAAAGCCGATTGTTCCGTTGGCGTGAGTTTCCAGGTTTGGTCGGGCATGAGTTCCAAAACGAAATCGTGATAGGGCAGTAGGGATACTCGATGACCAACACTGATATAAGTCATGCCGCTTTGCTGAAGTTGTTGATATAACAGAGCTTCATTGCTGATATCTAGAGCGCTGGTTGCCTCGTCTAGCAGGGCATAGCGGGGTTGGGTGAGCAAAAGGCGGGCAAATGCCAGTCGTTGTTGTTCTCCTTCGGACAGGACTTGTTCCCAATCTTCGATCGCTTCTAAACCCGAAAACTGTTTTGCTAAATGAGGAAGGTTGACTTGCTGAAGTACGGAGAGTAATTGCTCATCAGCCACATCCTGCGTGAGATTTGGGTAAAGTAGTTGTTCACGCAACGAACCCAGCGTCACATAGGGGCGTTGGGGTAAGAACAACATTGTTTTGTAGGGGGGGCAGGTAATGTGACCGCTGCCCGTTTTCCAGAGTCCGGCGATCGCCCTCAGCAACGAGCTTTTGCCCACCCCACTGGCACCCGTAATCAGGAGCGAACTGCCAACAGGCACGGTTATGGAAAGCTGGCGAACGAGGGTGGAAAGGTAGTTGGGGGTGTGCAGCGTGAGGTTTTGTAGCGCCAGGTGTGAGTCTTCAAAGAAGGTAATGGTTTCAGGGGAGGGGCGATCGCTCCCTCTCGATTCTTCTGGAGAAACGGCTGATTGGGCAACCCGTTGGAGGGTATCCAGGCGATCGACACCGGCTGCCAGAGCGCTGAGTTGGCTAAACTGATGGATGACCAAACCCAGGGTAAAGCCAATGCGCTCAAAGGCAATCTGGCTCTGGGTTACAGCACCTAGCTCCAGGTCGTTGGCAAGAATGCGCGGAGCCAGTACCAGGATAGGTAAGAGCAAGGTCAAGTACTGATAGCCGTTTTGAAACAGGTTTAGGCGAAACTGCCAGCGGATCAGCCGATTGAAGTTTTGGAAGACATGGCGAAAGCGTTGTTGGGATTGCATCGACTCGCGGGTTTGTCCCCGGTAGAAGGCGATCGCCTCGGCATGGTTTCGCACCCGCACCAGCCCAAAGCGAAAGTTGGCTTCTTGCTTCAACTGCTCAAAGTTGATCGTGGTCAGGGTCGGACCAAAGACGCTCACCGTCAGCCAGGTACTCAGTCCGGCATAGCCCAGCAGAACACCCATCAGCGTCGGCGAAATGCTCCAGAGAATGCCCACAAACGCCGCAAATTGCAGTACGGCATCGAACATAGCAATCAAGAAGTACAGTGATTCCTGGGTTACCGCTCGGATATCTTCGGAAATTCGCTGATCGGGATTATCGATCGCCGGGTCGTTGTGGAGGGGATAAAATGCCTGGGGATGAAAGTACTGCGCTAAGAAGCTGTGGGTCAACCATCGCCGCCAGTAGAGGCCAAGGCGATCGCGCACAAAGCTCTTCAGGGCAAAGATGGGAATGCTGAGCAGGGCTATGGCAATGAAAAACCCAACGGCTTGAGCCAAACGCGGGTAGTCCTGCGCTGCAAGGGCTGAAATAATTTCCCCAATCGGAAAGGTTTCCAACACCAGAAGCCCACTGCTGGCAATGGTCAACAGCAGCAAGACGCCCAGCAAAGCATAGGCTCCTCGTCGCTCTTCTGAAACCCAATAGGGCTTTGCAACTCGCCAGAACCGTTGCCATAACGACTGTTTCGAGAAACTCATGCAGCAACGTCCTGACCCACAATGTTATATTGCCACTTACTATATTGCCACTTACTATATTGCCACTTACTATATTGCCACTTACTAGAGTTGTTGGGAAATAAAACCCTCTTTAGTACAGGAGTACGGGGTTTTCCAATTTCCCCCCTCAGTTTATGCTGCATCCAGATATAAGTTCCACAAACCCGCTGCATTCAGCATTAAGCGG
>Ga0081526_100512_pt1 | contig 15919 bp, 10 predicted proteins | sample HotLakmasection2_FD_70991 | JGI IMG/M metagenome (GOLD analysis project Ga0081526, IMG submission 70991) | Hypersaline microbial mat communities from Hot Lake, Washington, USA - Section #2 (SPADES assembly) (version 2) | ecosystem: Environmental > Aquatic > Non-marine Saline and Alkaline >... | reverse complement strand
GATGTCCTTTTCGAACTCATCGCCTCGTCGGGGTGCTCACCCCCCTCGGTATTACCAGGATAAGTCCATAGTGTCAGAGGCTTTTTCATTAAGCCTCTACTATTGCAGTGACTAATTATTACCTTTGTAGGATAACCATCTCCGCTGTCTTTAGACTGATAAACTCTTCTTCCTCTTCTAAAAAGTAGTCTACTGAATAAATTAAACAAATATGACAGTTTCGCTTGAGATTTCTTGGTATAAACCCAAGGCTTTTAATAATTTCAACCGCAGAAAATGGAATATCTAGATTGAAGATCACCACATAATTTTCTAGGCCACTAATAGCTGCTGTGAAATCTTCTCCAAACAATCGGATTTTTTCAGAGTTTGGCAAATTATTTTGAACTACATCTGCAAATAAACCACGATAGCGAGAATCTAAGTATGCCAAGTTTATGCTATATCCTGACCATGCTGAAACACGACCTTCAGCAAAGCCTACATAGTTTCTATCTCGCCACGTATGCTTTTTAACTAGTGTCTTTACTTCATCACTCCGTAAAGGAAATAGGATAGTTGCTGCACGGCTTAAAACTCTTTTGAGCTTTGACTTGATGAATTCATTCTTGACCTTATCATTCACTGGTCTCTATGCTTTGCCAATAGAATCTTAATCACCAAAACTATAAAAGCTTAGTCCGTTCTACACGCAAAAGTAGAAAGGCAGAGTGACTAATTATACAAATCCTAACATTGTATGCTTTATTTCAAGAGGTTACAGCATAACCGTACCCCACAAAAACCCTTGAAGGCTTTGCTTTAGTATAAGCTCGTTACTCGGTTGTCTAAATCAATGCCTTACAAATGGGAGTATCAAGGGCGATTCTCACAGAAAATAGAGGTTAAGTTGATTACTGGAAGAACCGCCCTGTTTTCTTAATTCAACTGCCGATACCGCACCAAGTAGCTAAACACCTCTCCCTGCTCCGGAGTAATCAAAATCCCCGACTCCGGTATCGTCACCAACCGGCTCCACTCCCGCTGTTCCGCATACCGCAGCAAATGCAGGTGGTTAATTGCCCCCCGCACCCCATCCGGCGACCCAATCACCAGATGGCGCAACCGCTCCCGCCCTGGCTGGGCTTCCGAATTCCCCAGCAACAGCGGGCTCTTCGCCTCCCCTTGCCGGGCAGACGATAACAGATATGGCAAACACAACATGAGGGTTTCCTCCAAAGAAACGAATGGGTAGGAAACCAAAATTTGGCCGCTCCCAGACATTGTGCGGTTCGGAGCGGCCAAGAGTAAAATGCTACTCAGCCTCCGAGACTGCTGTGATCAGCCTTGGGGGTCAGCCGCTGGTTGGTGTCCCCACACCTTCCAGTGGCGCTCGACCAAATTTTGGGAATCAAGCTGCACGGAAACAGCTCTAAATCAGAAATTTAGCCTATTCAGATCCCTCAAGCAAGTCAAAATCGCTACAGAGTGGGTCTCCGTCGCGAACCTTTACATTTTTGGGCGCAGGTTGTTGTGTCAGCCCTCACTCCTTAATTGTCGCTGGTGCAAAGATTGCATTCAGGCTCAACACCTTTGATGTATCGGCGCACAACGTTCCATACCACCGTCGCACCTTTAGTGTGTCGCTACAATCCTTTCCTGCAGCAGCGCAACTCTTTAGATGCAGGGCGCGATCCTTTAGATGCAGGGCTGCATCCGTTATATTCACGACGAAATCCTTTACTGTATCGCCGCAATCTTTTCGATCAGACCCTGAATATTTTGCTGCAACGGCTCAACAGCTTCCTCCATCTATGGAATCCTTTGCTGTCATAGAGTGATCTCGAATCTACAACCGCCATACTTTGATGCGCTCAATGTACAAGGTTGCTGTCATTGGTAAATCTCAATCATGCAGCCCTCGCACCAACCCTGCAGCCCAAACACCTGGCTTCGGCAAAATCAACATTCATCCAAGCTTTACTCAATTCATTGGTTTCTGGTCACAACCTTTTTAATTCAGGCTGAAATTGCCTTCCTGCACCGGGCAATCTGACAATAGACGAGACAAATAGACGCTTCACCCCCAAATCGTCGTCTCTGCTGCCTGACCTGAAACCTTTCGTCACTCCCCCAAAGATCTGCGATTGCTCCTGAAATCGATTTAGGCAGGTTATTTGTTCGCGTATTCCGAAAACTTATAAACAGAGGTGTATACACCATGCCCGTTATCACTATGGTTCGTCGTCTGCCGGTTAAAACCCTCGGTGCAGACATTGATTCCCTCAATGGACTCAACACCGTCGAAGGCTATGTTCCCGTCCGTGACGATGCTTCCCCAAAAAAGCTCAGGACCAGCTTCGAAACTATGCAGGCTAAGCAGCAGAAAGAAACTGAGCTGCAGGCAATGCTGAAAGCCGCCTCCGATGAAGCCCGTCAGGCTGAGTGGGAGTTTCACAACTCCATTCTGTCGATGAAAGAAGCTGTTCGGGCGCAGTTTGGCCCAGATAGCAATGCAACTCAGGCCATTGGCTACAAGAAAAAGTCTGAATACAAGCGTCCCCGTCGTACCCCCAAAGCCGAGGCAGTGTAAGCCATCCGCAAAACCCAACCCTCAGGGCTCGTAAGCACGACTTACGGGCCTTTTTTGTGGCTATCCGATTCATGCCTCAGCCCTCAGCTTTCTTCAACAGTGCCGAAACCTGGTGGAAGCCGTCATGCTACTGGCCAAGTTAACGCCGTATCCGGATTTGTTGATGGCCAGTAAAATCCTCAACCTCCCCAACCTGCCTGCTCGCATCAAACAAGCCTGGGAAACCGGCTATATCCCCGAGTGGACGATGGAAAGCTTCAGTCAGCTTCTTGCCTCAGATGGGGCTGAGAAACAAATTGCCGGAATCATCGCCACGGCGCAGCGCACCTTCAAAACCTTTACCGGCAGGCAACTGGTGTCCAGCTTCTGCGGGCAAACCACGATTCCACTGGACATGCAGGGTAAGCGCATTCTGTTTTTGCAGGTCGATATCGAGAAGCGCGATGCCGTGAGTCCTCTGATTGCGGCCATCCTCCACCTGATCATCACCCGCAACTTCGCTCAACGTCGCAAAGAGCCCTTGATTCTGGCGCTGGATGAGTTGCCAACCCTTTATCTCCCTGACCTGCCCAAGTGGATAAACGAGTTCCGCTCCAACGGGTTTGTGGCGTTATTGGGCTATCAGAATTTCGCCCAACTGCAGCATATCTATGGTCGAGACCTTTCGCGGGCACTCTTTGCCGCCTGTGGGACCAAGGTGTTTTTCAATCCCAAGGACCGGGAAACGGCAAATGAGTTTTCAGGGTATCTGGGAGAGAAAGAAGTGCGACTGTTCACCCGTTCCCGGAGTCATGGGCGCTACGGGGGGCAGAGCCGTTCGGAACAGGTGCAGCGAGTTCCGTTGATGACGGCAGACCAGATTCTGAAGCTGAAGCAGGGGGAATGTGTCTTCATCAATCCGGCCTACCAGGGGCGGGGAGAAGGTTCAGTCCCGCTGCGGGTGCGAGTGCGGCTTTCCAAACGAGAACGCTGGGTGCAGGACCGCAGTACAGAACTGTGGCACAGCATCGTCAAGCAGAAGCTGATCCAGCGTTGTCAGATGCAAACCCCTCCAACCGATCTGGATGACGAGAACACAACGCGAAAGATATTGGCCGAGCAGCTGTTTTTCCTGCCGGTCCCTGGAGTGAACACCGATACCGGAGAGCTACCCCATATTGATCCCGACCTTACCGAAGACGAGTTTGAAGAAGCGATGACTTAGTGGAGAAACCCCCATGAATACCCCTGTTTCAACCCATCCAGACCTTACAACCTGGGGATTGTCGCCCCAGACCATTGAGGTCCTGAGCCGAGAACCTGAAATCCTGGATGACCTGGCCCAGGTCAGATCTTTGCCCCCTTTACCTCCGGGCCACAGTCCGGCAGTCGTTGAGGTGCTCTTCGAGGACGTGCCCTACCTGCGTTCAGAGCAGGGGGTGCTCTCCGTTCTGCGAGAATACCTGCCGGACTACCAGCCTCGTTTTATTGAGTATCGAATCGACGATGAGACTGCCTTCTTCCAGGTCGGAGGCGAGATTGTCGTCAATCGCCTGGACGCCATCGCTGAAATGATAGGGAGGGTTGGGTGATGCCATTTGTGATTAATGCCCAGGAAGCTCAGGCCATGCAGGAGGACGAGGTTCAACTGGTAATGGCCCTGGCCCAGGTGAGTCAGCGATTGTCCATGGCTGTTCATAGTCCAAAACCGCCAGAAGCAAATCAGGAGGGGCAAGATACGTTCCGAATCTTTCTGGGGCGACGGTTAGTCTACGGTCGCCTGGCCGATGGCACCCAGCGTCATGAGCTAGATGCTAACGGCCTGAAGGTTGTTCTCGAAGCACTGCAAAAGCCTGTAACTGAAGGGATAGAGCCGGACCACTACAAGAATAAAGTTCCAGCTATTGAGATCCGTGATGGAGAAACCCTGCTATTTCGCGAAGAGAGGGATGGTGCCGTCACCACCAACCAGATTCAGCTTCAGATTGGAGAGGCCGAACGGAAGTTTACCGATGAATCTCCTGCATTGAAAGCTCTGGAGGCTGTAACCAGCCTGAATGGTCACAACGGCTCCAAGCCTGAGGTGGACACAACGACTCCTTCTATTGATGGGGAACGAGTGGCTCAAATCGCGGCTCGGCTGATCAATCCCTTGAATGAGTCTCAGCCCATATACGATGCGGTAGCGGTTAGCGACTATCGCATCAAGCAGAATGGGCACCACCTGGCGGTGAGGCGGGATAACACCCTGATCCTGGTCGTGCGGGATGGAGAAGTCATTTCCAATCAGCTAACAGAGTCCGACTTTGCCGCCTTTCTGAAATTGGAGACTCAGCTTTCTCCCTTTCCGGCAGCAGAGCAACACCCGGAAGAGTCAGTGCCAGTACCGGTTCAAAATGGTCACCATCCTCCCGATTTAGTCGCTCTAGAGCAGGCCACGGCGCAACTACCCGATAGTCCCACCAAAGCGCTTTTACAGAACACGATTCCGGACTGGCAGCAGCAGACTTCAGAGCAATCATCGGGATGGTTTGCCTCCAGGTTGGAAGACCGACATAATCAGCAGCTGGCGCGAACAGTTCTGGAACTCTACCAGCGGGGCTATGAACGAACCGGGGAGCGAGCCTATCAGGTAGGAGACTACACCCTCAGCCAGAAGGAGACCAATCTCTACAGCCTCCGCGACAAGCATGGAGTGCTGCTCCAGTTTCAGACCCTGTCTGGCAGAGGGCTGAGCTATAAGGTGACAGTCTCGGCTGTAAGCGATCGCCTCAGTGACTTTGATCGCCTGGAGCTAAAACGGATGCGCCAGAACCGCTCTTTCATACCCCAGGGGCGAATGGACAGCGAAGCCACCTATGCCGCTCGCACCCGCCAGGTCGAGCACACCGTTCGCGAATTCCTTCAGCACCACGTCTACGCCAACTCCTGGAGCAAAGACGGCGGCCAGTTCAAGCTCGAAATCGGCACCGACGACCTGGTGCGCATCACCGATAAGTGGGGGCGGGGAGTCGTATTTCAACGCCACCACAGTGAGGTCAAGTCCTGCCTCACTCAGAAAGACCTGGCTTACTTTGACCGGCTATACAAACGAATGCAGGTGGTCAGGCAGCAGACCCAACCGAAACGCCAGAACCAAATTGAAATCGGCTAACCCTTTCCACTTCCCTCCAGTTTTTCTCCGGCATCTACCACCCTGTCCCAAGTCCGGAGAGTGCTATGAGCCATCCCGAACTCGCGGAGGCTTTTGCCAGACATTTCATCTCAGATCAGGGGTTCGCGTCCATTGTCGAAGCCCGGCGCTTCGCTGAGTCCGTCGTGGGAGAGCCCGTGCGACCGGGAACCGCGCTGGCGAAGGTGGTGGATGAATCCATTGAAGCGGCTGTGGTGCGGGCGGGACGGTGGTGGGTGCAGCAATCTTCCACCACGCACGACACCTATGATCGCCTGGTGGATTTGCTGCAACGACAGCCCAACCTGAGCGTCAGATCCTCCACCTCGGTGCTACAGCAGGCGTACAGTACGCCCATTCCCATTGCCTATCTGGCATCTGCGTTGGCAGGGATTGACGGGAAAACCACCGTTTATGAACCCACGGCTGGAAATGGTGCCTTGCTGATTGGCGCTAATCCCGACAACGTCATTGCTAATGAGCTTAACCAGGACCGTTATACAGAGCTAAGTACAAGGGGTTTTAAGCAACTCACTCAAGAAGATGCCCTATCATTTCAGCCCGATGCCCAGGTGGATGTGGTCATCTGTAACCCACCTTTTGGCTCGGTTAAAGACGAGCAGTTCCGCACCCGTCGCTTACCCATAGCCGATACCTGGACCACCCAGGTGGATCAGGTCATCGCCTTGAAAGCCCTATCGGTGATGAAACCCGAGGGGCAAGCTGTCCTGATTCTGGGTGGGAAGAAAGGTAAAGAAGAGTACATTCGTTCGGAGCGCTACAACATCCGCGAGAGTCGAGCGTTTTACTACCTCCTCTACCAGCATTATCGGGTCACCCAACACTTCTCCATCTGGGGAGATCTCTATCGCAAGCAGGGAGCCGGTTTCCCGATTGATCTGATTGTGATTGAGGGACAAGGAAAGTCCGAGTTGCCTCTCCCCGCCGCCGAAGTTCCACCGATTTACAAGTCCTTCACTGAACTCAAGGAGCGATTGCCCCATGAACTCACCCCAAAACACCCTACCCCGCTGGATGTATCCCTTTATGACCTCCCGCTATCCCAACTTCCCCAACCTCTGGAAGCCAGACGCGATGGGCTCACTCTTCATCGTCAAAGTGCCTCCCGACCTGGAGATGCTGGACGAATCCACCTATCTGGCCCTGATGCAGACCCGCCTGGACCGAATGATTCAGGACTCCGTCTCGGAAACCTCCCAGCCCGAGACGCAACAACTGCTAGCGACCCTCCTCAGCGAATTGGACCCGGTCCAGCACACGCCAATCGTGGATCCGGACGACGACCCGGACTTCGCCCTGGAGTATTGGCGACAGCAGTGGGCAGAGACCCTGATTCGGAGCAACTGGCGGTTTCAGGAACGATTGCGCCACTACGGGGCGAGCTTTCCGGCAACGCCCGTAACCCCCAGCCATCCGGACTATCTGGACTGGATCAGCTTGCACGACGAGACCACGCTAGAGGCGTGGCTGGCCGACCTGAGCCTGTAGCCCTTCACCCAAAACTCACCATGAATACTCCTCTTTCAACCGGCCCAGCTGAGGTGGCGTCGGCAGACACTTATGATGTCCAGCCCCGGCAGGTGGTCTATGTGCCCAAAAGCAAGGGCTTCTCGACTCAGACCCTGATTCCCTTCAACATGGCCAGTGCGGCTCAGCAGGCGCTGGAGCGATTTGAGCAGCAGCACGGCGATATTGACGAGTACCTGGCCACTCGCCTGGGCTATGGTTCGGTCGCGGAACTCCACGGCTACTTCAGCGCTGAGCAGGTGGATGCTTCAGCTCTGGCAATTAGCAACATTGAGCAAGGAGCTGGGTTCATCACGGGCGACCAGACCGGCATTGGCAAGGGCCGCATCTGCGCCAGCATCATGCGCTACGCCCAGCAGCAGGGGAAGATTGCCCTCTTTATCACCAAGGACAAACCCCTCTACGCCGACATGATGCGCGATGTGGGCGACATTGGGATGCGGCGGTTTACGCCGTTTATTACTGACAGCAGCACTGAGATCCCGTTGCCCAATGGAGCAGCACTGAAGACGGCAACGGCGGCAAAGCAGAAAACAGAAATGCAGTCCATGATCCAGCAGGGCAATCTGGGCCGCTATAGCGCTGTCTTTACTACCTACAGCCAGCTTCAGACGGTGGGCAAAAAGGAACCGCTTCGACGAAACTTTCTCCGTAAAATGGCCCCCAATGCCATCCTGATTCTGGATGAAGCCCACCAGGCGGGCGGCAGCAAGGGTGGATGGAAGGAAGCGGGGCCACCGGATCGGGCGGACTTTGTGCGGGAGCTGATTGACAAGTCCTCCGGCGTCTTCTACTCGTCGGCCACCTATGCCAAGCGGGCGGATGTGATGGATCTCTACGCCCGGCTTACTGACCTGCGGTTAGGCGTCAGCAGCATGACCGCACTGGAGAATATCCTGACTCGTGGGGGAGTGCCCCTGCAACAGATTGTCGCCAGCAAGTTTGTCGCCTCGGGGCAAATGCTCAGGCGAGAGCGCTCCTATGAGGGGATTGCGTTTCAGGCCAAGACGGTGCCGGTGGATCGGGAGGTGGCGGATAACTTCTCGGCGGCGATGCGGGCGATTAAGGATTTTGACCGGGCCAAACAGAAGGCGGTAAAGGCCATCAGTAATGAGGCGAAAGCGTTAGGTGAGGATGGCGCGATTGGCGAGGTGGGAGCCCGGAGTACCAACTTCACCTCGTTGATGCACAACTGCATTGAACAGGGCCTGTTGGCCCAGAAAGCAGATGCGACGGTAGACGAGGCCATTGCGGCATTGAACCGGGGTGAGAAACCCGTGATTACGGTGGCCAACACCATGGGCAGCTTCATCGAGTCCTATGCGCAGGCCCAGGATTTAAGCCCTGGGGGTGCCATGAACTTGTCGTTTGGCGATTTGCTAGAGCGGTATCTGGAGCGCTCCAGGGACGTGGTGGTGACGGACTACCGGGGCACCTCCACTCGGCTACGACTCAGCGATGAGCAACTCGGTGGCGATGCCATTCTGGCCTACGAGGAAGCGCTGGCCTGTATTCGCGAGAGTGACTTTAGCGGCATTCCTATCAGCCCGATTGACTACATTGAACAGCAGCTGGAGCGGGCAGGCTATCGGGTAACCGAAGTCACCGGGCGCAAGTCGGGCATTGAATACGGGGTCGATGGATCGATGGCCTACAAAGTGCGGTTGGGGGAAGAGACCACCGCTAAAGGCAAGATCGATGCCGTGGCCAGGTTCAACGCTGGGGATGCCGATGTCATTCTGCTCAACTGTTCGGGCTCAACCGGCATTTCCCTCCATGCTTCCGAAAAGTTTGCTGACCAGCGGCCTCGCCACATGATTGTGGCCCAGGCAGAGCGGGACATCAATGTGTTTATGCAGATGCTGGGCCGGGTGCATCGCACCGGGCAGGTGGCTCTTCCAGCCTACACGTTGCTGATGGGCGACCTTCCCGCCGAAAAGCGACCGGGGGCGATTCTCTGTCGCAAGATGGCCAGCTTGAATGCCAACACCACCGCCGCACGGGAGACCGATATCTCTCTGAACAACGTGGTGGATTTCATGAATCCCTACGGGGAGCAGGTGGTGACGGAGCTGCTGGCGGATGACCCGGAGCTGAATGCCAGGCTGGATTTTCCATCGGCTCAAGCTGATAATGATGCTTCTGATATTGCCCTGATCAAGAGGGTGACGGGTCGGATTCCGCTGCTGCCCATTGAAGAGCAGGAAGGACTCTATAGCCTGATTGAGTCCGAGTATCGGGACCTTGTGGATCAGGCCAGAGCTATGGGCGAAAGCATTCTGGAGGCAGATCAGCTGGATCTGGATGCTCGTCCCCTCGCCAGGATGGAAGTGGTCGCTGATGAAGGCAGTACCCGGAGTGAATTCACCGGACCTGTCTATCTTGAAATTGTCGATGCCAAGAGCCAGACCAAGCCCCTGACCCAGCTACAGGTCATCAATGCCGTGCGAGAGCAGGTGGGGTTGGAGGGAGTGAAATCGGTTGAAGTCCACGACCGGGAAGCCCTGGAAGCTCAGGCTTTGCAGCAGGCGAAGGTGACCATCGCTCAGCTAGAAACTGAAACGGAGCAGTACCGGCAGGGGGCGCTGGCCGGAAAGCAAGACGTCAAAGCCATCGACAAGCTGAATAACCGCATCAATCAGCAGCTCGACCATGTCGCCAGTGTGCTGGAAGAGTTTCCCTCAGGGACTTCCATTCGGCTGATCACGCCAGCTAGTAAGAGTATTTTCTATGGGGTGGTCGTAGGCATTGACGCCAAAAAGCGCTCGGGTAGTCCAGCGGCTCCCAACCGCTGGAAGATGCGGATTCTGGTGGCGGATTCAGCTCGACAGTTGACGGTGCCCCTGTCCAAGTTCAACACGGGAAGAGGTGGGTCGCTAGAGGCCACGGTTCAAACGGAAGATTGGTTTGGCAATGATGTCTATGCCCTATTCGACAAGCAGCAGGAAGCGGGCCGAGTCAACCGGCAGATTTTTACCGGCAACCTGATCAAGGCGTTTGAGAAGTACCCCAACGGTAAGCTGGTGAACTACACAGACTATCAGGGGCAGGTGCGCCAGGGGCTAATGATGCCCAAGGGTTTTGACATTCAGGAGGAATTGACCAAAGAGCCCGTGGCGTTCAGCACTCCGCAGCAGGTGATGACCTTCATCACGGAGTTGACCAATCGTCGAGGGATTGTGAAAACCCTGGATGAGCTGCTGATTCTAAAGACTCAGTTCAATGGCGAGGGGGTTGTGCTGCAAACCCCCAAAGCGAAGGAATCCGGGGGTAAATATTTCCTGGATGAGGGGCTGATTGCGGCGGCGGGGTCGGACTTTTACTCAGTGAGTGACCGGATGGAAGTCGTCATTCCTCCAGAGCGGTTGGAGCAAACCTTGTCGGTGCTGATGAATCAGCGGAACTACACCCTGGCGGCGTTTGAGTCGAAGGACATTGCCCGGCAGTTTCTCGGGGTAACTCTGCCAACGCTGGAGAAGGTCGAGGCAGAAGCACCCACAATTCAGGCAATCCCTGAACCACAAGTCATTCAACCTATGGCATCTGGCCCACAGGTTGAAACCCCAGAACCGGGTTCTCCATCTAATACCCCGACCGCAACGTCCCCAACTGTCCCCAATCGTCCCCAGATGGGACAGCTCGAAAAGCGCATTCTCCGGTTTTTGAAAACAGCGGGGATTGACCAGACGGTGATGGAGACGGAAGAGTTCCACCAGCGAATTGAGAATGAGCCCTTCATTCCGTTAGTCGTCGAGCGGCAGGGGGATGAACTGTACCTGACTCATTACCTGACCCAGAACGGCGATATGTTTATCGATGCCGAAATGGTGTTTACGGTGCTGCCCGAGGGGCAGTTGAAGTTTAAGGAGACAGCGGTTCAAGATCCTCGGGGTGGCGAGTCTCGAATTCCGGATCGGCAGTTCGCGCAAATTTTCTCGAAGAACATTCTGAAGCAGGGGTTTGCCGAGGCAGCAAAAGCTCAAAGGCAACAAGCACAGGAGAGAGCAGAGGCTGAGACGGAAGCAGAAACGCCCGCTTACAACTACAAACCTGAGATTGACCGGCAGGATCTGCCAGCGGATATCCGAGGGTATATGGAGTTCAAGGATCAGCATCTCGATGCCTTGGTGCTGGTCCAGACCTCAGACCAGCGGTTTTATGAGACATTCTTCGAAGATGCCCAGCAACTGGGCCAAACCCTGGAGTTGATTCTCACCAGCAAGGAGTCAGGGATTCCTGAAGTGGGTAGAGTGGTGGCCGCAGGATTTCCGGTTAAAAGCCTGGAGAAGTACCTGGAACCGCTAAGAGAGAAAGGGCCGTTAGTCCTTGTGGACAAGGATGGCCAGCCTGTTGTTTATTCCCAGCAAGTGGTTGAAGCCGTTGAAGTAGAAGCAGCATTACTACCAGAACCTGAATCTGTCCCTGAGCCTGTCCAGGAACCAGACTCCCTGGATACTGAAGAGCCAGAGTTTCGAGTTCAGAATCTGTTTGATGTTGAGCAGTTCAGTTCCAGTCCTCATAATGGCCATCACGCTCCTTCGGGAACTGATCCGGCCTGGAAACCTTCAACGGAACCCAAACAGGTTTCACCGCCAACAGAACAACCGAAAGCCCGACCCACAAAGCCCTCCATAGCGCCAGTACCGGCACCTACCCTGCAGGAAATCGCTGATGAGGTGCGAGACGCTGACCTGGAAGCAGTTGCCGCTAACCTCGGCCTGGAGTTAGACCGGCACGACAAGCACAAGTGGCGGGATGGCGACCACATCATCAGCATCAGCGGTCCCCTGTTCATGGATTGGCTGGCCGATAAAGGTGGACGAGGCGCGATTGACCTGGTGATGCATGTGCAGGAGGTAGAGTTCAAGGAAGCGGTAGAGTGGCTCTCTGGGCGGGATTTGTCTCAGCGTCCGGCAAATGTCGGCACCTACGCCCATGCAGAGGATCGAGAGCCCCGGTCTCTTGAAATGCCAGAAGCGAATGAGATTAGGTGGGATGCGGTTCGGGAGTATCTGGTAAAGACTCGCAAACTACCGGCAGTACTGGTGGATCGGCTACATGAACGCGGTCTGGTTTTCGCCGATGACCATCAAAATGCGGTCTTTGTTCGTTATAGCTTGACAAACAATACCTGGGTACGAGGGGAAGTGACAGGGGCGAGTTTGCGAGGTACCTGGGGAGAAGATAATCATTACCATGGGCTAGCTCCGGGGTCTGCCAGGGATCAGGGGTGGTTCTGGATTGGTACCGGTAATGGCCCTGTCAGGCGGGTTTTACTCACGGAATCACCCATCGATGCGATGTCTCTGGCCTTGCTGGATAAGGAGCGACGGGTTCAGCCAGGGGTGACCATCTACCTGTCTACGGACGGCTCTGGAGGATTTCCGGTTGAAGGGTTAAAGCCCATCCTTCAGAACCGGGGGCTGGTTGTGGCAGCATTTGATGCTGACCAGGCAGGGGAGTTAATGGCCTGGCGGTTGGCTCAACAGTTGCCGGGAGTAAGACGACTGACACCTATTCAGAGCAAGGACTGGAATGAGCGGTTGATGCATCCTGAATCGTTGGAGAAGGTGGCCCAACAAACTGCCAACCAGGCTCAGATAAAGCAGCTTTGGCAGTGGCATTTAGCGGCTAAGATACTCCGCAGGCCAGAAGCTTACTTAAAACGCATTACAGAGGTTGCCAGGGAAACCATCAAGGGGACTCCATTATCAGAGAAAGCGACCATTGCGATGACAAATGACATGACCCAGTTTGCCCACACCCTCAAAGGGTCTAGGGCTATGCAAAAGTCAGCCTGCACGATGGACGTTGAGCGCTGATAGGAGAAATACATGAAAAGAGTGGAACTGGTATGTTGACGACCGAGAAGGCTTTAGCTGATCGCCCGCCAGGATTGCGACAAGACGGTTCCTGCGGAGCGGGCAAACACTACGGTCAGTAGTACTCCCACCAGCAAATCCGGCAGGGGAGACTGGGTCAGCAACACCAGACCTGCATCAACCAAAACGGAGGTGTTGGCAACAATGCCATTCCTAAACATGTTCAACTTCCCGCAAACGATAGGCTCCCTTTTGTCAGGGCCGGCACGATTCGGTCAGAGGCCAGCTTTCCCCCAAACAAATTTCGCGCCACTGGCCCAACCCGCAGGGCCGCCCAGGGACCCATCAAAAACAGTTCACAGCCCGGCCAGCGCAGGTGCTCATCCAATACCGGTAACCCGTTGACGGTGTCGATAGGGTGTTGCTGCAACACATCCGCCAGTAGGGGATGGGTCTGAATATCCAGGGTGGTGCCTGTAGCCAACCAGATGCGGTGAATGGGTTGGTGAGCCAGGCAATTATGCACCGAGTGGTTATCGCAGCAGACTTTCCAGGCCTCCCCTTTCCACTCAGCATGGGCCACCTGGCAGTGCTCGTATACCGTGATCTGCCCCTGCCGTTCGAGCCGCCGTAAGTGAGTCATCATCTCGGGGGAGAGGGAGCCGCCGTTGCGGGCTTGTTGCACCATCTGCCAGCGGGTCTGCATATCCGGTTCGGCGTGGAACCCTTTCAGGTACTTGGGTCCCAACCAGCCGGGGTCGGCATCAAACAGCTTTTCCTGAAACGTGCGTCGCGCCATCATCACCACCTGCGCACCCCGCTGCACCGCCCCTGCGGCCAGGTGTCCACTGGTCAAGCCACTGCCGACAATCAACACGGTTTCTCCCCTGAGGGAGGGTAACGCCGGAAGCCTGACCTGACCGGCATGGCAGAGCCGCTCAGCGGGATAGGTGGACTCGACCTGATGCACCCACTCTGGAATGTGGGGCTGACCGCCGCCGGTCGCCAGCACCACTCGCCGCGCCAGCACCGTGTCTCCGGTATCCAGGGACAGGCGAAATCGGGAGGGCTTGCCCCGCAGGGGTTGCAGTCGAATCACCTTAGCGGGGGTGACATAATCCTGCAACTGCCAGCGGTGAATGACCGTGGCGCAAAACTCCTGGAACAGCTGGGTACCAGGACGGTCGTAGGGGGGATGCAGTTCGTGGTAGCGCCCTTCGGCAAAGGTACGCAGGGCATGGGGATTAGGGTCAGGATGATGGACGGCGGGGGAGCGCAACTGGGGAATTTCCTGGGCGGCGAACTGCTGATGCCAGCGGGTCATCCAGGTGCCGCTGGGGTCAAATACCTGGATGCGCGATCGCAACTTATCCTTCTTTTGCAGAATGTGGGTCACCAGGGTCAGAGCCTGAGGCCCGGCTCCAATGATGGCGATATCGGTTTGCCGCTGAGTCATACCCTTCCCGAGGTTGAAAGATCGTCGCTGGGACAATATGATAATGATTATCGTTACCACATGACAAGCCTATGATCACCGTCGTCGCTGGCCCCTGCGGCGCAGGCAAAACCACCTGGATATTGCAGGAACTGGCCCAGGCTTCGGCTCCGGCGATTTATGTAACGCCCGGGGTGGGAACTGTGCCGATTGATGCCACTCGGGTAGCCGCTCGCTTTCCCCAGGTGGATATTTTTCATCGCCAACCCGAGGCTGAGTTGCGGCAGCGCCTGGCGGCAGGAGTCCCCGCCTATTTTGAGCTGGGCTTTCATCTGGAAATAGACCTTCCCCTGCTGGAAACCCTGCCCCATCACCGGGTCGCGCTGGTTGCCGATGACGATGCAGATTCCGGCTGGAGCCTCTGGGCCGATCAGGTGGTACGGGGCAACCCCTCCCCGGTGAAGCGGCCAGCGGTTCAGATGTGGCAGGCTCCCCTCACGGGTCAGGTGTTTGACCCGCCCAGTCTGGATACCTTCTGGCAGGAACTGACCCAGGGGGCCTATGGCAGGGTGCAGCGGGCGAAAGGGATTTTTGAGCTGGCCGATGGTCAGGCCTTCCACTTCGACTTTGTGGGTAGTCTGCCCGGCACAGCCTATACCGAACTGCCCCTACCCCGCTGGTTAGAGGGCCGCCCCCATCGCTTCAGTGGGCTTGAGGTGGTAGGGCAGGGGTTAGAGGAAGGTGCCATTACCGCCACCCTGAAAGACTGCACCCTGTCCGACTCGCTCCTGGCTCCCCATCAGGCTTCCCTGCAAACTTCTGACTCCCTGGAGGTCGCATGAACATCGCCGTTCTGTCCTGTATTCACAGCAATCTGGAGGCCTTGGAAGCCGTCCTGCGGGACATTGACCAGCAGCCCGTTGACCAGATCTACTGCCTGGGCGACCTGGTGGGCTACGGACCTTACCCCAACGAAGTCGTTGCCCATATTCGCGCCCTCGACATCCCCACCTGCCAGGGCTGTTGGGATGAAGACATCGTCGAAGGGCTGAACGCCTGCGAGTGCAGCTATCCCTCGCTGCTGGCTGAAACCCGTGGTCGCCTGGCCCATGACTGGACGAATCGGGAAGTCACCCCCGAAACCCGCACCTATCTCGCCAACCTGCCCCTAACGCTGCAACAGGAAAATCTATGCTTCGTTCACGGCAGTCCCCACAGCCAGCACGAGTACCTGCTGCCCGACACCAATGCCTTCACCGCGATGGAACGAGTCCTCGCCACCGGAGCCGACACCCTCTTCTGCGGCCACACCCACATTCCCTACGTGCGTAACTTAGAAAACAGCCACCTCACCCTCAACATTGCCCACCCAGCCCCCCCTCCCCCCCCCC
>Ga0081526_100505_pt1 | contig 16045 bp, 22 predicted proteins | sample HotLakmasection2_FD_70991 | JGI IMG/M metagenome (GOLD analysis project Ga0081526, IMG submission 70991) | Hypersaline microbial mat communities from Hot Lake, Washington, USA - Section #2 (SPADES assembly) (version 2) | ecosystem: Environmental > Aquatic > Non-marine Saline and Alkaline >... | reverse complement strand
CGCCAGCGCTTGCGCCGAGACAGGGGCCGGGCCTCGATGATCGAGACCAGGTCGCCGACCTTGTATCGGTTGTCTTCGTCGTGCGCCATGAACCGCTTCGTCCGCCGGATGAACTTCTTGTACACGGGATGCATGATCCGGCGCTCGACGAGGACCGTAATCGTCTTGTCGTTCTTGTCGGAAACGACCTTACCGGTAAGAACCCGCCGTGGCATATCCTGTCCTCTACTTCGCGGCTGCCGCGGCGCGCCGCCGCTCGGTCATGACGGTCTTGATGCGCGCCACGTCGCGGCGCACTTCGCGCACGCGCGCGGTGTTCTCGAGCTGGCCGCCGACGCGCTGGAAGCGCAGGTTGAACTGCTCCTTCTTGAGCTGCAGCAGCTCCTCCTTCAGCTCGTCGTTGGTCTTGGTGCGCAGATCGGTCGCGTCCATGACCTCACACCTCCTCGCCCGGGCGCGCGATGAAGCGGGTGTCCACCGGCAGCTTGGCCGCCGCCAGCTCGAACGCCCGCTTGGCCAGCGGCCCCGGCACGCCGTCCAGCTCGAACATGATCCGTCCGGGCTTGACCCGGCACACCCAGAATTCCGGCGAGCCCTTGCCCTTGCCCATACGCACCTCGGCCGGCTTCGAGGACACCGGCACGTCCGGAAAGATCCGGATCCAGACGCGGCCCTGGCGCTTTATGTGGCGCGTGATGGCGCGGCGCGCCGCCTCGATCTGGCGCGCGGTGACCCGCGCCGGCGTGACCGCCTTGAGCCCGTAGGCCCCGAAATTCAGCGCCGTACCGCCCTTCGCGGTGCCGTGGATGCGGCCCTTGTGCGCCTTGCGGAACTTGGTGCGCTTCGGTGACAGCATGATGCCGCTCCTGTTTCCCCCGGTGCCCCGTCAGCCGCGGCCGCCGCCGCCGCCGCCACCCGCCTGCTCCGACAGACGGCGGTCGCGGGCCATCGGGTCGTGGACCATGATCTCGCCCTTGAACACCCAGACCTTGACGCCGCAGGTGCCGTAGGTGGTCTTCGCCGTGGCCGTGCCGTAGTCGATGTCGGCGCGCAGCGTGTGCAGCGGGACGCGACCCTCGCGGTACCATTCGGTGCGCGCGATTTCGGCGCCGCCCAGGCGGCCGCCGCAGTTGATGCGGATGCCCTGGGCGCCGAGCCGCATGGCGTTCTGCACGGCGCGCTTCATCGCGCGGCGGAAGGCGACGCGGCGCTGCAGCTGGTTGGCGATGTTCTCGGCGACCAGCTTGGCGTCGATCTCCGGCTTGCGGATCTCGACGATGTTCAGGCTGACCTCGCCGCCGGTCATCTTGGCCAGCTCGGCGCGCAGCTTCTCGATGTCCGCGCCCTTCTTGCCGATCACCACGCCGGGCCGGGCGGTGTGGATGGTGACCCGGGCGCGCTTGGCCGGCCGCTCGATCACCACCCGGCTGACGCCGGCCTGCGCCACGCGCTTCTCCAGGAACTCGCGGATGCGCAGGTCCTCGTGCAGCCGGTTGGCGTATTCCTTGGTCGCGAACCAGCGCGAGTCCCAGGTGCGGTTGATGCCGACGCGCAGCCCGATCGGATTGACCTTGTGTCCCATGACGTCCTCAAGCCTCCTCGCGCTCGCGCACGACCACGGTCAGGTTCGACCACGGCTTTTCAATGCGGCCGACGCGGCCGCGCGCCCGCGCGCGGAACCGGCGCATGACCAGGCTCCTGCCGACGAACGCCTCGGCCACGTACAGGCGGTCGACGTCGAGCTGGTGGTTGTTCTCGGCGTTCGCGATCGCCGACTGCAGCACCTTCTTCACGTCGCCGGCAACGCGCCGCGGCGAGAAGCTGAGCTCGGCCAGCGCGCGGCTGGCCGCCTTGCCGCGGATCGACTGGGCGACGAGGTTGAGCTTCTGCGGGCTCGAGCGGATCAGCTTGCCGTACGCCATCGCCGCGGCGTCGTCGAGGGTGCGCTCGCGCTTGGGCTTGCCCATCCCTATCTCCTCTTCGCCTTCTTGTCGGCGGCGTGGCCGTAATAGGTGCGCGTCGGCGCGAACTCGCCGAACTTGTGGCCGACCATGTTCTCGGTCACGAGCACCGGCAGGAACTTGCGGCCGTTGTAGACGCCGAACGTGAGCCCGACGAACTGCGGCAAAATCGTCGACCGGCGCGACCAGATCCGGATGATCTCGTTGCGCCCGGAGTTGCGCACCGACTCCGCCTTTTTCAACAGGTAGCCGTCAACGAACGGCCCCTTCCACACGGAACGCGCCATAGGCCTCTTCCCTACTTCTTGCGGCGACGAATGATGTACTTCTGCGTCGCCTTGTTCTGACGCGTGCGATGCCCCTTGGTCGGCTTGCCCCACGGCGTGACCGGATGCCGGCCGCCCGAGGTGCGGCCTTCGCCGCCGCCGTGCGGGTGGTCGATCGGGTTCATGGCGACGCCGCGCACCGACGGCCGCTTGCCCAGCCAGCGTTTGCGCCCGGCCTTGCCCAGGCTGATGTTGGCCTTGTCGGGGTTGGACACGGCGCCGATCGTGGCCATGCACTCGGCCCGCACCCGCCGCATCTCGCCCGACGCCAGCTTGAGCTGGGCATAGCCGATGTCCCGCCCGACAAGCTGCACATAGGTGCCGGCGGCGCGCGCGATCTGCCCGCCGCGGCCCGGCTTCAGCTCGACGTTGTGCACGATCGTGCCGACCGGGATGTTCTGCAGCGGCATCGCGTTGCCCGGCTTCACGTCGACCCGCTCGCCGGAGATGACGGTGTCGCCGATGCCCAGGCGCTGCGGCGCCAGGATGTACGACTGCTCGCCGTCCTCGTACCGGATCAGCGCGATGAACGCGGTCCGGTTCGGGTCGTACTCCAGCCGCTCCACCCTCGCCGGCACGTCGTACTTGCGCCGCTTGAAGTCGACCAGCCGGTAGCGCCGCTTGTGGCCGCCGCCGATGCGCCGCGCGGTGATCCGGCCGGTATTGTTGCGGCCGCCCTGCTTGGTCAGGCCCTCGGTCAGCGCCTTGACCGGCTTGCCCTTGTACAGGTCCGACCGGTTGACCAGCACGAGCTGCCGCGTGCCGGGGGTGGTCGGGTTGTATTTCTTGAGCGCCATGGCTGCAAATCCGCTGGATCAGATGCCGGAAGCGATGTCGATGCGCGAGCCCTCGGCCAGCGTCACGATCGCCTTCTTGGTGTCCGAGCGCCGGCCCATGATGCCGCGGAAGCGCTTGGTCTTGCCCTTCACGCGGATCGTGTTGACGGCGGTCACCTTGACCTCGAACAGCTTTTCGACGGCCGCCTTGATCTCCGGCTTGGTCGCGTCGAGAGCCACCCGGAACACGACCTGATTGTGGTCCGAGATGCGCGTCGACTTCTCGGTGATGATCGGCGCCAGGATCACGTCGTACATGCGCTCCTGGCTCGGCGCGGTGGCGGTGGGTTTCATGTCAGGCGCGCCTCCAGCCGCGCGACGGCGTCGCGGGTCAGCAGCAGCGTGTCCCGCCGCAGGATGTCGTAGACGTTCGCACCCTGCGCCGGCAGCACGTCGATCAGCGGGATGTTGCGCACCGCCAGGGCGAAGTTCGGGTCGAGCGCCTCGCCGTCGATGACCAGCGCCGACGAGATGCCGAGGTCGGCGAGCCGCTTGACCAGCGCGCGCGTCTTGTGGCTGTCGGTGCGCGCCGCATCGAGCACGATCAGCTTGCCGTCGGCGGCCTTGCTGGACAGCGCGTGGCGCAGGCCCAGCGCGCGCACCTTCTTCGGCAGGTCGAAGCCGTGATCGCGCGGCACCGGACCCATGGCCACGCCGCCGCCGCGGAACTGCGGCGACCGCAGCGAACCCTGGCGGGCGCGGCCGGTGCCCTTCTGCTTGTAGGGCTTCTTGGTCGTGCCGCGGACCTCGCCCAGGCCCTTGACCTTGTGCGTGCCGGACCGGCGCTTGGCGAGCTGCCAGGTGACGACGCGGTGCAGGATGTCGGCCCGCGGCGCCAGTGCGAAGACGGCGTCGCTGAGCTCGATCTCGCCGGCGTCGGCGTTGTCCAGCGTCTTGACCGGAAGCTTCATCGCGGTCAGTCCTTCCTCTCTTCGCCCGGCGCCTCGCCGGCCGGCGGGGCCGCCCCGGGCGCCTCGGCCCCGGCCTCGGGCGCCTCGCTCTCGGCGGCACCGGCCCCGACCTCGGGAGCCTCCGCCTCGGGCGCTTCGGGGGCGGCCGGCTCCGGGGCCTCCGGTGCCTCGGCGGCCGGCTTGCGGACCGAGCCGGGGAACGGGACGCCGTCGGGCGCCTTGCGCTTGACCGCATCGCGCACCAGCACCCAGCCGCCGTCGTGGCCCGGGACCGCGCCGCGCACCAGGATCAGGCCGCGCTCCGGGTCGGTCGAGACCACCGTCAGGTTCTGCACGGTGACCCGCTCGTTGCCCATGTGGCCGGCCATCTTCTTGCCCTTGAACACCCGGCCGGGGTCCTGGCGCTGACCGGTGGAGCCGTGCGAGCGGTGCGATATGGAGACGCCGTGGGTGGCGCGCAAGCCCCGGAAATTGTGGCGCTTCATGGAGCCGGCAAAGCCCTTGCCGATCGACGTGCCGGTCACGTCGACGAACTGGCCGGTCACGAAGTGGTCCGCCGACAGCTCGTCGCCGACGTCGAGCAGGGCGTCCTCGCTGACCCGGAACTCGGCCACGTACCGCTTGGGCTCGACCCGCGCCTTGGCGAAGTGGCCGCGCAGCGGCTTGGTCACGTTCTTGACCTTGGCCCGACCGGCGCCGAGCTGGACGGCAATATAGCCGTCGCGGTCCAGCGTGCGCTGGGCCACGACCTGGCAGCCGTCGATCTTCAGCACCGTGACCGGCACGTGCTCGCCCTGCTCGTCGAACAGGCGGGTCATGCCGACCTTCTGGGCGATGACTCCGGAACGCATGGCCGGCGGCCTCCTAGAGCTTGATCTCGACGTCGACGCCGGCGGCGAGGTCGAGCTTCATCAGCGCGTCCACGGTCTGCGGCGTCGGGTCGACGATGTCGAGCAGGCGCTTGTGCGTGCGCATCTCGAACTGCTCGCGCGACTTCTTGTCGATGTGCGGGGAGCGCAGCACGGTATAGCGCTCGATCCGCGTCGGCAGCGGAATCGGCCCCCGCACCCGCGCGCCGGTGCGCTTCGCGGTATTCACGATCTCGCTCGTCGACTGGTCGAGAACGCGATGATCGAACGCCTTCAGGCGGATGCGAATGTTCTGGTTGTCCATGGCCCTGTCGCCGAATCCAAGCTTGCCTAGTCCCAATCGGTGCGTCCCGGCGCACCTCGCGCCGCCACGCCCCTGCCTTGCGGGTGCCGCCGGGCATCCCGCCGTCCACTCGCTCCGTCCCTGTCCTGCGAGGCGAATGCGCCGCCCGCGTGCGGACGGCCCGACAGCGCCTCACTGCCCGATCCCCGGCTGCCGCGCCCCGCGCGGGGGCGGTCGGCGGCGGGGTCCGCGGGTCGGGTCCGGGCGCCGCCCCGACCGCATCGCGGTGCGGGCGGCCGGACCCCGCCCGTCCTACTCGATGATCTGCGCGACGACGCCGGCGCCGACGGTGCGGCCGCCTTCGCGGATCGCGAAGCGCAGGCCCTCGTCCATCGCGATCGGCGCGATCAGCTCCACCGTCATCGTCGCGTTGTCGCCCGGCATCACCATCTCCGTCCCCTCCGGCAGGTTCACCACCCCCGTCACGTCCGTCGTCCGGAAGTAGAACTGCGGCCGGTAGTTGGTGAAGAACGGCGTGTGCCGGCCGCCCTCCTCCTTGGTCAGGATGTACGCCTCCGCCTTGAACTTCGTGTGCGGCGTGATCGATCCCGGCTTCGCCAGAACCTGGCCCCGCTCCACGTCGTCCCGCTTCGTCCCGCGCAGCAGGCAGCCGATGTTGTCCCCCGCCTCGCCCTGGTCGAGCAGCTTGCGGAACATCTCCACGCCCGTGCACACCGTCTTCGTCGTCGGACGGATGCCGACGATCTCCACCTCGTCGCCGACCTTGACGATGCCCTGCTCGACCCGGCCCGTCACCACCGTGCCCCGGCCCGAGATCGAGAACACGTCCTCGATCGGCATCAGGAACGGACGGTCCTTCGGACGCTCCGGCTGCGGCACGTACGCGTCCACCTGCTCCATCAGCGCCAGGATCGAGGCCTTGCCGATCGCGTCGTCCCGGCCCTCCAGCGCCGCCAAAGCCGAGCCCTTGACGATCGGAATGTCGTCGCCCGGAAAGTCGTAGCTCGCCAGCAGCTCGCGCAGCTCCAGCTCGACCAGCTCCAGCAGCTCCTCGTCGTCGACCTGGTCGACCTTGTTCATGTACACCACGATCGCCGGCACGCCCACCTGGCGGGCCAGCAGGATGTGCTCGCGCGTCTGCGGCATCGGGCCGTCCGCCGCCGACACCACCAGGATCGCGCCGTCCATCTGCGCCGCCCCGGTGATCATGTTCTTCACGTAGTCGGCGTGACCCGGGCAGTCCACGTGCGCGTAGTGCCGGTTGGCGGTCTCGTACTCCACGTGCGCCGTCGAGATCGTGATCCCGCGCGCCTTCTCCTCCGGCGCCTTGTCGATCATGTCGAACGGGATGAACGTCCCCGTCCCCGCCTCCGCCAGCACCTTCGTGATCGCCGCCGTCAGCGTCGTCTTGCCATGGTCCACGTGACCAATCGTCCCGATGTTGCAGTGCGGCTTCTTCCGTTCGAACTTCGCCTTGGCCATCGTTCCTGGTCTCCGTTACTCAACCCTGCTTTGCGGCGGTCACGCCATCTGGGCGCGGACTTCCTCCGCGATCGCCTGCGGGACCTGCTCGTAGTGGTCGAAATGCATGGTGTACTGGGCGCGCCCCTGGCTCATCGAGCGCAGGTTGTTGACATAACCGAACATGTTGGCCAGCGGCACCATCGCCTTGATGACGCTGGCGTTGCCGCGGCTGTCCATGCCGGTGATCTGGCCGCGCCGGCTGTTCAGGTCGCCGATCACGTCGCCCATGAACTCCTCCGGCGTGACCACCTCGACCCGCATCACCGGCTCCAGCAGGACCGGCTTGGCCTTCGGCATGACCTCGCGGAACGCCGCGCGGGAGGCGATCTCGAACGCCATCACCGACGAGTCCACGTCGTGGTACGCGCCGTCGATCAGCGTCGCCTTCAGGTCGATCACCGGGAACCCGGCCAGGGCGCCGCTGTCGCAGGACTCGCGCAGGCCCTTCTCCACGCCGGGGATGTACTCCTTCGGCACGTTGCCGCCGACGACCTTGCTCTCGAACTGGAACCCGTCGCCCCGCTCCAGCGGCTCGAACACCAGCTTGATGCGGGCGAACTGGCCGGAGCCGCCGGTCTGCTTCTTGTGCGTGTAGTCGATCTCGGCGCGGCTGCTGATGGTCTCCCGATAGGCGACCTGCGGCGCGCCGACATTGGCGTCGACCTTGTACTCCCGCTTCATCCGGTCGACCAGGATCTCAAGGTGCAGTTCGCCCATGCCCTTGATCACGGTCTGGCCGCTCTCGGGATCGACGCTGACGCGGAACGACGGATCCTCCTGCGCCAGGCGCTGCAGCGCCGTGGACATCTTCTCCTGGTCGGCCTTCGAGCGCGGCTCGACCGCGACCTCGATGACCGGGTCCGGGAACTCCATGCGCTCCAGCACGATCGGCTTCTGCGGGTCGCACAGCGTATCGCCGGTGGTGGTCTGCTTGAGGCCGACCAGGGCGACGATGTCGCCGGCATTGGCCTCCTTGACCTCCTCGCGCGTGTTGGCGTGCATGAGCAGCATGCGGCCGATGCGCTCGCGCTGGCGCTTGACCGAGTTCATCACGTAGCTGCCGCTCTGCAGCGTCCCCGAATAGATGCGCACGAAGCTGAGCGAGCCGACGAACGGGTCGCTCATGATCTTGAACGCCAGGGCGGAGAACGGCGCCTGGTCGTCGGTCGGCCGCTTGTCCGGCTCGTCGCTGTCCAGCTTGACGCCCTTCACGCTGGCGACGTCCTTCGGCGACGGCAGGTAGTCGACCACCGCGTCGAGCAGCGGCTGCACGCCCTTGTTCTTGAAGGCCGAGCCGCACACCACCGGGACGAACTTGAGGCCGATGGTGCCCTTGCGGATGCAGGCCTTCAGCGTATCCAGCGAGGGCTCCTCGCCCTCCAGGTACGCCTCCATGGCGGCATCGTCCTGCTCCACGGCCGCCTCGATCAGCGCATGGCGCAGGTCCGCGGCCTCGCCGGCCAGCGCCGCCGGGATCTCGTCGTAGTAGAACTCGGCGCCGAGCGTTTCGTCCTTCCAGATGACCGCCCGGTTCTCGACCAGGTCGATCAGGCCGAGGAACTCGCTCTCCGACCCGATCGGCAGCTGAAGCACCAGCGGGGCCATGCCCAGGCGGTCGCGGATCATCTCCACGCACCGCCCGAAGTTGGCGCCGATGCGGTCCATCTTGTTGACGAAGCAGAGGCGCGGCACCTTGTACTTGTCGGCCTGCCGCCACACCGTCTCCGACTGCGGCTCGACGCCGGCGACGCTGTCGAACACGGCCACGGCGCCGTCGAGCACGCGCAGCGCGCGCTCCACCTCGATCGTGAAATCGACGTGGCCCGGCGTGTCGATGATGTTGACCCGGTGGTCCCGCCAGAAGGTGGTGGTCGCGGCCGACGTGATGGTGATGCCGCGCTCCTGCTCCTGCTCCATCCAGTCCATGACGGCGGTGCCTTCGTGCACCTCGCCGATCTTGTAGGACTTGCCGGTGTAGTAGAGGACCCGCTCGGTGGTCGTCGTCTTGCCGGCATCGATGTGGGCCATGATGCCGATGTTGCGGTACAGCTCTACGGGCGTGTTGCGGGGCATTGGATCGACTCCGGCCACGTTACCAGCGATAGTGCGAGAACGCCTTGTTGGCTTCCGCCATACGGTGCGTATCCTCGCGCTTTTTGACGGCGGTGCCGCGCTGGTTGGCGGCGTCCATCAGCTCGTTCGACAGCCGGTCGATCATGGTGTACTCGGACCGCTTGCGGGCCGCCGTGATCAGCCAGCGGATGGCCAACGCCTGGGCGCGGTCGTAGCGCACCTCGACCGGCACCTGATAGGTCGCGCCGCCGACGCGCCGCGAGCGGACCTCCACCTGCGGCCGGACGTTGTTCAGCGCGTCGTGGAACACCGGCAGCGGGTCCGAGCGCACGCGCTGCTGGATCCGGTCGAGTGCGCCGTAGACGATGCCCTCGGCGACCGACTTCTTGCCGGCATGCATGATGTTGTTCATGAACTTGGTCAGCAGCGGGTCGCCGAACTTCGGGTCCGGCAGGACCTCGCGCTTCTCCGCACGACGGCGTCGCGACATGCTCTGCGTCCTTCGCCTACTTCGGCCGCTTGGCGCCGTACTTCGACCGGCGCTGGCGGCGGTTCTTCACGCCCTGCGTATCGAGCGTGCCGCGAATGATGTGGTAGCGAACGCCGGGCAGGTCCTTGACGCGGCCGCCGCGGATCATCACCACCGAGTGTTCCTGAAGATTGTGCCCTTCTCCGGGAATGTAGCTCGTCACCTCGAACCCGTTGGTCAGGCGCACGCGCGCGACCTTGCGCAGCGCCGAGTTCGGCTTCTTCGGCGTCGTCGTGTAGACGCGGGTGCACACGCCGCGCTTCTGCGGGCACTCCTGCAGCGCCGGCACCTTGTTGCGCTTGTGCACCGGCTCGCGCGGGTTGCGAATCAACTGATTGATCGTCGGCATGTCGACGCCTTTCGCTCAAACCTATCCCGACCGTCCGCCGGAGGTTGCCGACCAGACGCGTCTCGTGACAGGGGACCTGTTCTGAAACGAAGCAAAAGGCCCACCGACGAAGCTCTACACGGGCTTCGGTGCGGGGGCCACTTCGTCGAACGCGGCGGCCGCGGATAACCGGTCGCCGCCGAGGCCAGTCTATGCACGAGGACTGCGTCTAGGCAACGCCTACGGCCAGTTCCCGAAGAAAGCGGGCGGAATATAAGCGGGGCGCTGCACCGCGTCAAGCGGCCCTTGTTGCATTTTCACTGCGGACCGCCCGGGCCCCGCGATCGGCGCGGAACCGGCGCAAAACCGGCGCGGTGCGGCCGGCATGCCGGGGCACCGGCGGGCGGCTGGCCTTGCCCGCCGCCGCGCGATATGGGAACTAGATGGCCGACGGGCCGGCACGCTGCCGGCGCATCGACGGGACAGCGCGCATGAGGCGGACAGCGGCCGCCCTGATCCTGCTCGCGGCCGGCGAGGCGGAACCGCCGCCGCCGGCCGCCCGGCTGTGCGCCGATGTCGCGGTCGATCACCTGCGCTACCGCGGCGAGGCGGAGGTCCGCGACGTTACGCGGGTGGACGACCGGTGCGTGGCGGTGACGTTCGCGGCCATGACCCGGTTCAACGCGCCCGGCGAGGCGCGCGCCGTGTGCTGCTTCGCCGACGCGGCGGGGGACGCGCCGCTGACCAGCCTGGAGGTCGACGGCCGGCGCATCACCGGCGCCGAGCTCGAGGCGCTGTTGGCGCCGCGCGACTGAGGCCGGCGGAGGAGGCCCATGGAGGTGCAGCACCGCGTCGTGGCCGGCGCGTTCTTCGAAAAGGTCGACGACCTGAACCCGGAGGAGACCCGGCGCGGCTACACCGAGTGCTGGTATTCCGAGCACGGCACCGTCTACCGGCTCGCCAACGGCCGCTGGAAGCCCGATCCCGAGGACCGCGACTACGCCACCTTCGAGGAGGCCGCCGCCGCGGCGGTCGCCGCGCCCGGCGAAGGCACCGTGGAGCGTGCCATGGAGTCCTCGCGCATCATCCTGATCACCCTGATCGGCACGATCGTCGGGCTGGGCCTGCTCGCGGCGATACTCTTTCTATAGGGCAGGGCAGTCGCCAGGGCGGCCGTCAGGCGGCCGGCGCCACGTCGTGCGCCAGCAGCACGGCGTCGCCGCTCTCGTACGTCAGGGTCGGGTGCGGGACCAGCGCGCGGCGGTCCAGCTCGCGGTAGCCGAGCCTGCGGTACAGGCGCATGGCGCCCTCGTTCCTCTCGAAGCAGATCAGCGACACCCGCGGCAGGCCCAGCGCCCGCGCCCGCTCGTCGGCCGCCGTCATCAGCAGGGTGCCGATGCCGCGCCCGCGATGCTCCGGGTGCACAGCCACGCCGGACACGTACAGGCTGCCGTAGTCCTCGAGCTCGGCATAGGGCCGCAGCACCGGGTCGGGCTCCTCGGCCGGGGCTCCCTGTTCCGCCTCCATGGGGAAGGCGTGCAGCATGCCGGCCACCTGCCCGTCCACTTCGGCCATGGCGCAGTTCCGATACGAGAACGCCACGCCCTCGCGCGCGTAGCGGCGGGCGCCGACCGCCTCCAGGCTCTCGCCCGGCTGCTGCAGGCGACTCCAGATGTAGGCCGCCAGCCCGTCGGACGAGATCAGGAACAGCCGGGCGATGTCCGCCGCATCGCCCGGGCGGGCCGGGCGCAGCATGAGCGCCATAAACCCGCCTACTGCGCCGCCGACAGCGGAGCCGGCACCGAGACGAGCTCCTCGAACGCTCCGCTGGCAGCGTTCAGAAAATGCATCTTGCCCTCGCCGATGTCGAAGTACCAGCCGTGCAGCGACAGCTTGCCGGCGGCCGTGCGCTCCTGCACCCAGGGGAAGGTCATCAGGTTGTCCAGCGACTGCCGCACGCCCTGCTGCTCGCAATAGCGCAGCTGCTCGTCAAGCGGCGCATCGGCCTTGTCGGCCAGGGTCTTTTCGCGTGCCGAACTGGCGATCTGCATCCAGTTGTAAATGAAGGAGTGCTGCATGCCGACGCGCGGGTCGGCGGTGAGCAGCGCACGGATGCCGCCGCAGCCGGAATGGCCGAGCACGATGATATATTTGACCTTCAGGCCGGTGACGGCGAACTCCAGCGCGGCGCTGGTGCCGTGGCGGGTCGGCTCCGTCTGGAACTCGCACGGCGGCACCAGGTTGGCGACGTTGCGCAGGACGAACAGGTCGCCCTGCTCCGCGTTGGTGACGATCGCGGGGTCGACCCGCGAGTCGCAGCAGGCGATCACCATCACCTTCGGTTCCTGGTTGCGCGCCAGCTGCCGGAACAGCGCCTCGTTCTCCTTGTAGGTGGTCTCCCGGAAACTCAGGAACCCCCGAACGACCTTTCCGAATTCCGGCACCGTTTTGCCTCCTTGAAAACATCCAGTATGGTCGCGCCCGCCCCGGCGTCGGCATGCGGGCCAGGACGAGCGGGCGGAAAGTGCCGGAGACAGGATTCGAACCCGCGACATCCTGATTACAAATCAGGCGCTCTACCGGCTGAGCTACTCCGGCACAGGATCGATACGGAAACTTTAGCCCCGACGCGGCGTCGGGGCAAGGCGGGAGAAACGGCGAGCCGCACGGCGACCGGGCGCGGCCGGGTCACGCCCGGTTCAGTTCGTAGAGCGCCACGGCGGCGGCGTTGGACACGTTCAGGCTGGCGATCGCACCGGCGGTCGGCAGGCGGACCAGGGCGTCGCAGTGCACCCGGGTCAGGCGGCGCAGGCCCGGCCCCTCGGCGCCGAGCACCAGCGCCACCAGCGGCCCGCGCGGCCAGTCCGCGAGCGTCCCCGCCGCCTCCTCGGCCAAGCCGATGCACTCGAACCCGTATTCGGCGAGCTCGTCCAGGGCCCGCGCCAGATTGACCACCGCGACCAGCGGCACGTGCTCGACCGCACCGGATGCGCTGCGCGCCAGCGCGCCCGTCACCGGCGGCGCGTGCCGCTCCGTCACGACCACCGCCAGCGCACCGAATGCCGCCGCCGAGCGCAGCACCGCGCCGACATTGTGCGGGTCGGTGACGTGGTCGAGCACCACCACGACGCCCGCTCCGGCCGCCGCCGCGGCCTGCCCGACCGCCGCCAGCGGCACCGGCGGCAGGGGGTCGACGTCCAGCGCCACGCCCTGGTGCACCGCGCCCGGCGGCAGGCCCCGGTCGAGCTCGGCGCGGTCCACGGTCTCCGGCGCCGGGCGGTCCAGGCCGCGCGCCGCGGCGTTCTTCAATGCATCGGCCAGCGCCGGGGCGCCGGTCTCGGCCGCCAGCAGGCGCCGGCAGACCCGCGCCGGGTTGAGCAGGGCGGCGCGCACTGCGTGGATGCCGTACAGCCAGCGCTCGGGCGCGCCGGACCGTCTCGAGCCGGGCCCGGCCGGCTTCGGGCCGCCGGACCGGCGGGCGGGCTTGCGGGGCGGGCGCGGCGGTCGCATATTTCCGGCAAGGCTCCCAGGCATTCGCTGCGGGTGACGGGCCGCGGCGCCGACGGATAGCCGGTTGACAAAAAAGTTCAAAGTGGATAGTTCCCCGACGCCGTTTCCGGCGGGCGCCCTGGCCCGGTCGTTCAGGTCCGGTCGTTCGTGGAGGGGTGGCCGAGTGGTTAAAGGCAGCAGACTGTAAATCTGCCCGCGTCAGCGTACGTAGGTTCGAATCCTACCCCCTCCACCAATCCGCCGATGACGAGAGCATCGCACAACAGGAGCCGCGGGTGTAGCTCAACGGTAGAGCTCCAGCCTTCCAAGCTGGCGGTGGGGGTTCGATTCCCCTCACCCGCTCCAGATCGACCGCCGCGAACTCGCGGCATTTCAGCCCAGTAAGGTGGAACAGGAACCCGGTCATGGCGAAGGCGAAATTCGAGCGGACGAAGCCGCATGCGAATATCGGGACGATTGGTCACGTTGATCACGGCAAGACGACGTTGACGGCGGCGATCACGAAGATTTTGGCCGAGACGGGTGGGGCGACGTTCACGTCTTACGACAACATCGACAAGGCGCCGGAGGAGAAGGCGCGCGGGATCACGATCAATACCGCACATGTCGAGTACGAGACGGCGAAGCGGCACTACGCGCATGTCGATTGCCCGGGTCATGCCGACTACGTGAAGAACATGATCACCGGGGCAGCACAGATGGACGGTGCGATTCTGGTGGTGTCGGCGGCGGACGGGCCGATGCCGCAGACCCGCGAGCACATTCTGCTGGCGCGGCAGGTGGGTGTGCCGGCCCTGGTGGTGTTCTTGAACAAGGTCGACATGGTCGACGACCCGGAGCTGCTGGAGTTGGTCGAGCTCGAGGTCCGCGAGCTGTTGAGCTCGTACGATTTTCCGGGCGACGACATTCCGATCATCGCCGGCTCGGCGCTGGCCGGTCTGGACGAGTCGAATCCGGAGCTGGGCAAGGCGAAGATCCTGGAGCTGATGCAGGCGGTGGACGACTACATCCCGCAGCCGGAGCGGGCGGTGGACCAGGCGTTCTTGATGCCGATCGAGGACGTGTTCTCGATTTCGGGCCGCGGCACGGTGGTGACGGGCCGGGTCGAGCGCGGCATGGTCAAGGTCGGCGACGAGATCGAGATCGTCGGGATCCGCCCGACCACCAAGACGACCTGCACGGGTGTCGAGATGTTCCGCAAGTTGCTGGACAGTGGTCAGGCCGGTGACAATGTCGGTGTGCTGTTGCGCGGCACCAAGCGGGACGATGTCGAGCGTGGCCAGGTGTTGGCGAAGCCGGGCTCGATCAAGCCGTTCACCAAGTTCAAGGCGGAGACCTATGTCTTGACCAAGGAGGAGGGGGGGCGGCACACGCCGTTCTTCACCAATTACCGGCCGCAGTTCTATTTCCGGACGACCGATGTGACCGGGACGGTGCAGCTGCCGGAAGGGACGGAGATGGTGATGCCGGGCGACAACGTGACGATGCATGTCGAGCTGATCGCCCCGATCGCCATGGAGCAGGGCCTGCGCTTCGCCATCCGCGAGGGCGGCCGCACCGTCGGTGCCGGCGTCGTCGCCGAAATCGTCGGCTGAGGTAGCGCGGCGGTCGGGCAGCGGGGGCAGCCGGTCGTTTCGAGAACGCTTGCCCTTTGGCGGCCCTTGCCCTAGATACGGGCAGCCCCCGGCGCCCGCGTGGTTGCCGGGCGCTGCTTCGTCCGCCGGGTTCGGGCCCCGCTACGGGCGAATCGGCCGCCGGAGGAGTGTAGCTCAATTGGCAGAGCACCGGTCTCCAAAACCGGGGGTTGGGGGTTCGAGTCCCTCCACTCCTGCCACTCGGTGGTGAACCCCTGTTTGTGATCGCTGCCTCGGATCGCCCGCTGTTCGGCGCCGGGCGGAGCGAGCTTGGAAGAGTGGATAGAGATGGCGAAGACATCGCCGGCGCAGTTCGTCCGTGAGGTGCGTCAGGAGATCAGCAAGGTCACTTGGCCGACTCGGAAAGAGCTGACCGTGACGACGATTAGTGTCTTGGTTATGTCCGCGCTGGCCGCGCTGTTCTTCTTCCTGGTCGATCAGCTGATCGCCGTGATCGTGCGGCTCGTTCTGGGGCTCGGCGGCTGATGGCGGCGCGCTGGTACATCATTCACGTCTATTCGGGCTTCGAGCAGAAGGTGAAGGATGCGATCCTCGAGCAGGCCGAGCAGAAAGGCATGTCGGCGCTGTTCGAGGATGTGCTGGTGCCGTCCGAGGAGGTGGTCGAGGTCAAGCGCGGCAAGAAGGTGTCGACCGACCGCAAGTTCTTCCCGGGCTATGTACTGATCAAGATGGAGCTCAACGACGAGACCTGGTCGTTGGTGCGCAACACGGCGAAGGTCACCGGGTTTCTCGGGGCCGGCGGGCGACCCTCGCCGATCCCGGATGCCGAGGCCGAGCGGATCAAGGCGCAGGTCCAGGAAGGGGTCGAACATCCGCGGCTGTCGATCTCGTTCGTCACCGGCGATCGCATTCGGGTAACCGACGGGCCGTTCAGTACCTTCGAGGGCGTGGTCGAGGATGTCGACGACCACAAGGGCCGGCTCAGGGTGTCGGTCTCGATTTTCGGGCGGGCGACCCCGGTCGAGTTGGAGTATTCGCAGGTCGAGCGTCTCTGACGCCCGGCTCACGAGAGCGTCGGCTACTGCCGACCCGGCAGCGGGAGCGCCGCGAGGGGCGCGTTTGCACCGCGAACAGGAGAGCCTAGATGGCGAAGAAGATCACCGGCTACATCAAGCTGCAGGTGCCGGCGGGCAAGGCCAACCCGTCACCACCGATCGGCCCGGCCCTGGGCCAGCGCGGCTTGAAAATCATGGGGTTCTGCAAGGGGGTCAATGCGGCG
>Ga0081526_100500_pt1 | contig 16187 bp, 18 predicted proteins | sample HotLakmasection2_FD_70991 | JGI IMG/M metagenome (GOLD analysis project Ga0081526, IMG submission 70991) | Hypersaline microbial mat communities from Hot Lake, Washington, USA - Section #2 (SPADES assembly) (version 2) | ecosystem: Environmental > Aquatic > Non-marine Saline and Alkaline >... | reverse complement strand
CGGAGCCTACAAAGTTTGGCAGCACTTTCATAAATAGGGCGATCAAGGGCGATCGCCTCTTAATTCAATGCCAACGTCCACCGTTCTCAACGTCGCCACCATGAGCCAAGACCTTCGCCTACAAGCCACCATCGGTATTTGGGCGCTGCTTACCCCCGCCTTACTCGCCTGCCTGCCTTTGATGGCATTGGCCGATCAAGCCTGGCTCTTACCCATCGGCTTATTCACCGCCGCGACCATCACCACCGTGGGCGTCTGGCTCTTTGGTCAGCGCCCCCAGCCGCCCGACCCAGATATCAAAGCCCTCCAACAGCGCATAGAAGTGCTGGAAACCGTCATTAGCCATTCTGACGACCCGCTCCACCTACTTGAATAAGTCCCTCATACTTCCGAGCAGACCAATTATTCATTCCTGGCTTCACCCAGGAAAGGGAAAATCATGCCCACCTGCAATAGATGCGGTAAGCAGATCGTATTCAGATACGTAGACGGAGCCTCAATTCCCATCCATCCCAACGGCGGATGTAGTGGTGATTCAAAAAGCAAGCAGAAATCGTCAACCTCTGGATATTTCTCTCTCGCCAATACAGGCGACCAGCAATACAAAAAAGCCTGCGGAGAAGCCAAGACCTATTTAACTAATTGTTGGTGGTGCAGGGAGCAAGTTTACTATCACACTAATGGATATAACGACCATGTCCTCTTCGATCCACCGTTAGGATGGCCATGGTATATCCACTCCTGCTGGCAGCAGCATTGTGATAGTAAAAAGGAGTTTGAACGAGGTCTGAGAAAAGCTGGAATCACAACGTATCAGCCCCAGCCTATGATTCAAAGCTTAAACACAAGGAAGCGAAAATTAATCGTTTTGTACGGTGCATACAACTCAGTCAAGCAGAAAGGGTTACCCACTACCGACGAAAATATTGCCAAATCGCTTGGTATTAGTCAGACAGAACTCTACCAGTCATATCAAGGACTGTATGAAATCTACATGGAAAACGGCCTAACTCTAGTTCGTCTTTACGCTAGACCACAAGACTTGTAGTGAACTGACATAAAAAAGCTGATTAGAAATTAGAAGAAGTATATGAAGGATAGACGCCACATAGACAAGTGGCATCGTTTGTATCGAGCCAACCTGTAACGGGCATTCTACAAAGAGCAGACTCCATTCGCTCCAGAGGTACTGTCCATGACGGCTCACCAACCTACACCACTGCATACAGAGAACTCCGAACAACTGACTCTCAATATTCCTGGCTTCGATTTCACAGCCCCCGAAGCCGATATTTCCGCAAAGCCAAGTACCAGAGCACAGGCGAGCGATCGCCACAGCGCTGTCGGCCAACTGCGTCTCAAACTTAAGGTTTGAAACGCTCAAGTTTGAACTGCATCGGTAAGAAGTTCCGTCCTCACTAACCCACAGCACCTAACGATCACCACAACGCAGACTCTTTTATCAGGGGAAAAAATGCCTTTACAAGTCATGCTCGGTTTTATGCTCACAGCAGTCGTTCCCGGCCTAAAACAGTTGTTCACTGGGGTGATTGTCCCCGCTGCAACTGTACTGCTGCAGTTCACCATGAAGCGGTTGCCCCGCATTCCGATCTATCTACGCTTGCTCTGGTCTATCTACACTGATTCCGAACCGGGTTCAGAGGCCAGAAAATATCTCACCAGTGTGTTGCTGGTTCTGAGTAGCGTTCTGTCGTTCATGACCTATTGCTACATTCCTCTGACTGGGGCATTTCTAGTCGGGGCACTCATAACTCCAGTGGCAGCCATGATTGCTCTGGTAGTGAGCCTGGTCGCCCTCGATAGTATCTTGGCGCTCAACCACGATTACCTCTGCCAGAAATATCCCGAAGAATTCGACACTGTCAGCGACGATATTCAAGCCCTCAAAAGCGCTTTAGGCGGGAAAAAGTGGGAAGAGACCGTTACTCAAACCCAGGCTTTACTCGACGATATTAAGGAAAAATTAGACCCGAATGGGATCTACGACGATACGCTGCTTGCAGCCATCAAAGCCTTAGACGAGTACCTTTGGCATCCAGAAAACGATACCAGCCTATCCCAAGAAGAAATCAATCAGCGCATCGTAACTGAAGGCTTGCCACCCTTTGCCAAAGTTGGTGGATCGTTACTGGAAGGCGCTGGAGCCGGTGCGGTCGTGGGCATCGGCGGACACGGCCTCTTAGCATCAATTTTCACACAAGCTGGTTTCTGGACTGGCATACAAGCATTCCTCGGCACCGCTAGCGGGATTGCCGTTGGCCCTGCTGCCTATACAGCTATCGTCGTAGCAGCTCCCATTAGCATGGCGGTGGTCACGGGAGCAGGCGTTTGCTGGGGAGCGAATGCCCTCAGAAATGACGGTGAAAAACGGAAGCTCAGCAAGTTCTTAGCCGAGGTTCTGATCGCCGCCTTGCCTATGGCCTGGGTAGACGGTTCCCTCTCCCAGGAGGAAGAAGACACCATCGAGCAGTTGATGCAGCATGCCGCTATCACCGAGCAGGACATGACTCGGGTGCGACAAGCCATTCAGTCGCATCAAAGCTTTGACCGAGTGCTGCAAGACGGATTGCTCAAGGAGAAGGAGCCCCGTAAACAGCAAATGAAGCAGCGGCTGATTCTGTTGACAGCCTATGAGCTGGCCAAAGCTGATGGGGCAATCAGTCCTGAGGAGCTCGCCTTGCACAACCGGATGGCCAAAATCATGGGCATGCAAGAGTCTGAGATTCAGGAGATGCGACGACTCCTCTTACTCAAATCTGGGATCAACCTGCACGATCGCATCACCATCGTCCAGGGCGACATTACCCAAGAATCGGTCAATGCCATCGTCAACTCGACAAACCCCAATCTCCGCCCAGGAAAGAAATTAGGACTCATTAACTTGCCGGGTAACCGTAATCAAGTTGATACCCTCATTCACAAAATGGCCGGTCCTGATCTCAAAACAGCATGTCAGTCGATCAATAGTTGTGAAGTGGGAGAGGCCAAGCTCACAGAGGCCGGCAATCTCCCCGCCGACTGGGTGATCCATACCGTTACACCACTTTGGCAGGACAACGAAGAGCAAGCTAAGAGTCTGCTCAATCAGTGCTATCGCAATGCCTTATCCGTAGCCTTCGAGCATTCCGTCGAAACCATTGCCTTTCCGGCGTTAGGGACAGGAACTGGGCAAATTCCTGTAGACCCAGCCGCCGCGATCGCGATCGCCTCGGCGCGAGCCTTCTTAGACATGCATTTCACCATTAGACAGGTTCGATTCGTCTGTAACGATGAACAGGTTTACCAACAGTTCAAGCAAGCTCTGGAAAATGAGATTGGCGTTTTGCCCGAAGGGGATGCCTTCGACGCAAGCACGTTCAATCACCAAGCTCATCATCACTACGAGACCTATCAACCCGCTGCATAAGCGAAGCCAAACCAGCGAATAAACTATGCCCAGGCCAGCGGTTTTGAGCAACTGGCACACTCGTTTCCGAAGCCCAGCCGGAGACATCTCTGCCGCCTTTAATAAACAGCGCCTACATACTTATATGTAGACACATGAACATGCCGACACTATTGCATGAAGACATGCAGATACATTATTGTGTCGTCATCCTTACATGCGTCCACAAACACACACTTACATGTGCACACATCCACATGTTTACACGCTTACACATCAACATGTAAAAAGCGAGGTTTATGTAAATGAAGAAGATCGCGATTCTTTCGCAAAAGGGAGGCGCGGGCAAGACGACATTGGCAGTCCACTTAGCCGTCGCTGCGGAGTTGAGCGATAAGCGTACGGCCATCATCGACCTGGATCCGCAAGCGAGTGCGAGTGACTGGGGAGATAGTCGGGAGGAGGAAGCCCCCGTTGTGGTCTCCGGCCAGGCTGCTCGGCTCAACCATATGTTGGAAGTGGCGGAAGACGCCGGGGCCGACCTGGTCATCATCGACACCGCGCCCCACTCTGAGAACGCCTCTCTGCAAGCGGCCAGAGCTGCCGACTATATTTTGATTCCCTGTAGACCGGCCATTTTGGATTTGCGGGCGATCGGGTACACCGTCGATGTCGTTAACCTCGCCAAGAAGCCGGCCAGCATTGTGCTCAACGCCGTGCCGCCGCAAGGCTCGATCGCGCACGATGCCGCCAAAGCGATCGCCCAATACGACATCGAAATCGCCCCTATCAAGTTGGTGCAGCGGGTAGCTTACCAGCACTCCCTAACCGCCGGATTAACCGCCCAAGAATACGAGCCCTCCGGGAAAGCGGCCTTCGAGATGCAACGGCTCTACGAGTGGACCGCTAAGCAAGTAAACTTGTAGTCACACTTACATGTCTACATGCCAACCTATAGACACATCCACACGAGAGAATGCCAAATGCCTAAACCTCAACGCAAAAGCTTAGCTGATGCCCTACAGGCCGAATCGACTCGCGCTCCCAAAACCTCAGTTCCCGCTGCCCCGGATGCCGCAGCTCCTCAAGGTGAGATGCAACGCTCTGACGCCCCACCGCCACCGGCTCCGGTCAATCAGTCTTACGTGGCTCCGAGTCGGCGGGGCAAAAAGGTCGTCTCAGGACACTTCGATACTGAAGTCTCTAAACAGCTCAAGCTGCTGTGCGTTGAGCACGACACCAGCCTACAGGCGCTGCTGACAGAAGCCCTCAATGACCTGTTTACCAAGTACGGCAAAAGTCCCATTGCCTAAACTCATGTCAACACGCAGGCATGATGACATAAAGACACGTCCATATATAGACATGTCTACACATAAGCATGTGATCACAAATCAGGTAGTGGTATGAGTGAGTCCCTAGAGTTTGATGGGTTATTTGAGGAAGTCCGCCAGCTCATTGATGCGGCGAGACAGCGGGCCGCGATCGCCGTTAATGCTGAACTGACTCTCTTGTACTGGAACGTTGGCAAGCGGATCCAGACTGAAGTCCTGAAAGGAAAGCGGGGAGAGTATGGCACCCAGCTGATCAAGTCGCTTTCCCGACAGCTAACTCAAACTTACAGCAAAGGCTGGGGTGAAAAGCAGTTACGTCATTGTCTCCGATTCTCTGAGACCTTCCCCGGCGAGGAGATTGTCTACACGCTGTGTAGACAATTCAGCTGGTCACACCTACGCCTGTTAGCCTACATCGATGACCCGCTAAAACGTGACTTCTACATCGAGGTCGGCAAATTAGAGAAGTGGAGCGTTCGCCAGCTGCAAGAGCGCATCAACTCGATGATGTACGAGCGCACAGCCTTAGCCCGTAAACCCGAAGCAGCTATCCGCCAGGAGTTAGACCAACTGCGGCAGCAGCGGCAACTCTCCCCGGAGTTGCTATTCAAAGACCCTTATGTCCTCGACTTTCTGGATTTAGGCGATCGCTATCTAGAAACCGACCTGGAGAATGCCATTCTCCGCGAAATGGAGCGGTTTTTACTGGAGATGGGGGCCGGTTTTACCTTTGTGGCTCGCCAAAAGCGCCTGCAAATTGACGATGATGACTTCTACATCGATCTGCTGTTTTACAACCGCAAGCTCAAGCGCCTGGTGGCGATTGACCTGAAGTTGGGCAGCTTTCGCCCGGAACATAAAAGTCAGATGGAGCTGTACCTCCGCTGGCTGAGCAAACATGACCAGGAGCCGGACGAGGCCGCCCCCCTGGGCATCATCCTCTGCGCGGGCAAGAAGCAGGAGCAGATCGAACTGCTGGAGCTAGACAAGAGCGGTATCCACGTTGCTGAGTATCTAACGGTCTTACCGCCCAAGGAAATTCTGCAAGCAAAGCTGCAAGATGCGATCGCCACCGCTCGCCAACGGCTACAGCTCCCCCAGGCAGACGACTGAAAGGCCCCAAACTGTTGGCTATGTGTAGGCCCCAAAGTAGCGAAGCTGCGATTTGGGGCAATTTAGTTCTTTTGTATTGACGGAATGGTTGCGCGCCCGGCAGCTATTCAACGAAAGAATAGGGATTTCAGCGTCTCAAATAGGCGAAAACGAGTGGTGTACTAGTCAATTCCGGACAAAATTTAGCCCTCGATCAGTCCAGGGACTGTACTACTGGAAACCCTTGCTGCGCAAAGGATCGATGGGTAAGTTGCCCCAAATCGCAGCTTCGCTAGTTTAATGCCTATTTGCAGCTAATGTGAGCCCATTGTCACTGTTTGCGAGCCGTTATCAAATAATGTGAGCCCATTTGCAAATAATGTGAGCATGAGGGGGTTCTTATTCGCACTTAATCTGAGCCCAAAATCCTCTTGTTTGCGAGCATAACGCTTCCTGTTTGCGAGCCGCTACAACTAGACTGTCAGGTTGCTGCCAGCAGCAGGGTGCGTAAGCGATAGACCAACAACCGCTGCTCTTCTAACGTGAGTTGGTAAAAGCGCCTGCCCTCAAAGTGCCGCGCCACGTACTCATCCCGTTGCGGCTTGGACCACCGCAGCTTAAACACGCACTGGCGGTACACTTCCCGGCACTCGTGCTGCGCTCGTTCTTCAGGCGACGCCAGCGGTGACAGCGGTGGCAAAGGGCGATATTCCGGCAGATGAATAACTGAGTCGGGAGAGTCGTGGCTAGCAGCCTGTGGAAACTGCGACAAATCCCCCCGCACCCCCCTGTTTTTGTTTTTTTCTTCGATCCGAACCGCCGGAGCGACAGGGCGAAGCCCCTCACACTTCATTGTTTCTCTTAAGGTTGGTAACACCCTTGATTTCTCTGGGTTTGACGATTTTGGCGGGGGTGGCGACGCGGTGGCAGCGATCGCTGAAAGGCTTACCGGCTGGGGTATTACACACGGTTCTGAAGAACGGTGGTCAGGGTGCCAGAGGGCCTTATATTTCTGCAGCGTTCGGAAGCTGCTCCCTGCTAGCTTGGCTAGGCGCTCCATCAAGCCTCGGACGGTGTTAGGTAGCCTCTCCATCGCTTGGAGCTGTTGAAAAGCTTCTCGAATGCGTTGCTGGGCATCCTGCGCCTTAACCTCGTTCTGATTTAGCTGCTCGCCACCGTCGGCAGTGTTGCGTTTCGGCTCATCACCATAGGGCCAGTAGTAGTTCTGCACGGAGCGGCACCAGGCTTTGACGCGGCGCTCGATGTGCTGCTGGTGTTGGCAATATTGCTGATAGCCGGGCAGGTGGGTGGCCAGCTCTAGGGTGTGGGCGATCAGGTCGTCACCTTTGAGTTCAAGGAAGACGTGGCCATGGCAGGCGATGGTCTTGAGCAGGTGGTTGGTCTGGCCAGGGCCACTCCAGCCTGCTGCAATCTCGGCCTCCATGTCCTCGCGCCAGGCTTCGGCTTTGCGGCTCTCGCTGCGCTTCAGTCGCGGCTTTTTGCGGCGGTTGTCGCGGCCAATTTTGAGGGCGTGGCGTAGTTCGTCGAGGTCTTGTTGGGCGGCGGCGGTGTCCCACAGGGTGAAGAACTGCTCTAAGCTGTCGCCGATGGGGTTCAGGTCATCATCCAGCAGGCAGGAGCCGGTGCCGGGCTGCAGGGGCAGGCGGTGACCGTTATAGAGAATGATGCGCTCGACGCCGAAGGTTTTGGGATTGGGAAAGATTTCGAGTGTGCCTTTGGCGATCGCGTAGCCCTGGGCCTGCAGACATTCTTCGATCGCCACGGCCAAGTCGAAGGTCTTGATCAGTTCAGGTAGGGGGATGTAGAGGTGCAGACCGTTGCTGGAGCTGGAGCGGAGCAGGATCGTGCGGGTGAGGCCGATAGTTTCTAAAGCGGCGCGGATGTCGGCGATCGCTTCTGGGTTGCAGTGAGGGCTCTCCACATCGATGTCGATCAGAGCGTAATAGGTCTCGCTGTCGAAGCGGACGCCGATGAGGGTATCGGGGTCTTGCCAGCGCTGCCACAGGATGCGGGGCCGCAGCTGGTAGTCCGTCACGGTGAGCCAGTCTGGTTTCTTGCCAGGGGGCGGAGCGGGTGCTTCGATAAAGTCCCAGAGCTGACGGCCAAAGAGGTCGTAGAGGCGCTGCCCAAGGGGGTCAGCGGGGATGGGCTTGGGCGGGTGAAAGGCGGCTACCACGGCGCACCTCCCGACCACTGTTTGTAGATGTTTAGTCGATACACCAGTTGCTGGGATATTAGTACTACCCAGCGGATATAGAGATCCATGAGTTTTGCGTTCTTTAAAGAGGGCAATTAGCGAAACTGACAGCCCAGAAACGTAGGCTGCACGGGCTTTTCCCGCCGACGAGAAAAGCGATCGCTAACAAATAAGCAAAATTGAACGCACCAACCTGTTGCACCGATCAGCGTCGGTGCTATCATGAAGGCGCGATTTAAAAATTTGCCTGATGCAGAGCGATGACGTATTCCTTGGCGGGGATGTCATCGTTTTTGCGTTTCAGGGCTTTTTTGAGTTCACATCTTCCTCACCTCCTTTAATGGCGCTGATCGTACCGCAACTTTCAGATAGGCGATCGCAGCAATTGGGCATCCGCTAATCAAGCAATCTTGCTATTTACTAGCAGGTTGTTCGGGTTGCTCCCAGGTTTCCATAGCTCGCTCTAAGAGGTAAGAGATCAAGTCGCTACGTGATCTCCCCTCTGCTGCTGCCCTGGCTTCTAACTTTTCGGCCAGGCGATCTGGAATGCTTGCCCAAACTTTTGTCGCCAATTCTTTAGCCATCAGTTGCTTATCTTCTCCCAAATACTACTGGAAGCCTCTGGAGATCAACGCATAGAGAACAATTAAGGTTTTAAGCTCTAAATGGTTGCTTATTTACAACTATATGCTACAACAAGAAGCAGATCCGAGATGATTCGGAATCGTTTCAGAAACATTTCAGAACCTTAAGCTCATGTACTCCACTGCCAATATTGCCAAGCGTCTGGGCTGCACCGTCCAGGCCGTCAACAAGTACCGCCGCAAGATTGAGAACCGCGATCGGAAACAGTTAGGGAAACCAGATCCCACCGATGGCCGCCGCACGCTGTACACCGAAGACGAAGTCGCGCTGATCGCCGAACTCGCGCCCAAAATTCCCGTCACGCCCGCTGATGAAGCGGCGTGTCTCGACGCTGAGCTGATTGACGGGGACGGGGATCAGACGAGTTATGAACCACCGACGCGCATGTCGTTAGAACTGCGGCGAACGGCCCTGCCTGCCGTGAACCGCCAGCACTTCGACCTGGCCGCTGCAGAACAGGAAACGCTGGAAATTGAGCAGCACACCGCTCGTATGGCCCGACGTGGCGATGCCCTGCTGAGTGACTTTGCCGTCGGTCACATGCTGGCCGCTGCCGCCGACATCCAGCGCACGATCGCCACGATGAAGGCCAACGCCCTGGGGGATGCCGTGACGCAGTTGGGAAAGCCGTTGGCCGAAGACGTCGACGCCAGTTGAGCTGGCTCGGGCTGGCGATCGCGATCGCCCTGCTCATTATGCTCGTTTGACCCCGGTGAAGTTTGGACGCCTAACCGGGGTTGTCTATTTACCAACAGACATGCCAATCATGACAGACATCAATTTCGGCGGGGTCACCATCCCCTCGCAACAAACCCTCAGCCCAGCGGGGCATGATGACATCGCTTTTCGTCCTGCCTGTACTCAGCTCGTCCCCATCCAGCGGGAAAACACGATCTTCTGGACAATCACCCTATCCGACGGTCAACAGCGGGTCTTACAGCATTTCCCGCCGCTACCGCAGCAAGCCGCCTTCTACGAGCTAGACGCCTACGGAATCTGCAAAATCGGGGGCGCTGACGTGCCACTCGTTTACACCAGCCAGGTACCGCAGCGGGCCGTGGCCACCGTGACGACTACGCCCGAACTACCAGCGGGGAGCGATGTCTCCCAAGCCGGTCAGCGCGTCGGCACCGTTGCGCCTGAGACTGCCGATGCTGGCGCTATGCCGATGTGGGCCATGGGGGCCGGGGGGCTGTTGCTGCTGCTGGTGATTGGCTTCCTATTCAAGGCGACGCAGGGCGATCGCCCTAAACCCCAACCGCGCAAAACCGCGCCCAAAGCCCAGCCGGGGGCTGATGCCAACTCTGCACTATCTGACATCTTTGGGGGTGACCAGTAATGAAAAACCCCATGATGCTACTCGCCTTTCCCGCTGCGGTGATGGCGATTGGCGCGATCGCCACGGCGATGGATGGCGACCGGGCCGAACGGCAACAGTGGCAGAAGTTTGCCGCGAATGCCGAAGTTAACTCCCAGATCCAAGAGAGTCGTTTGATTGCCGAGTCTGGACTGGCAGAAACCCGGTATGGGTCGGGCGCTTGTGTGCTCTCTGAAGTGCCCTTGCAGCCGGGAATGGTGACGGCTAACTTAACGCCCGGTTCTGCCGTGTGTGACAACCAGGGCACGACCGCGATCGTTGCCGCCGATGGCAGCTTAGACGACTTTGCCCGCACGAATGACACCGCCGCTATTCGGAGGTTTTTGGGATGGTAAGCAAAACTGACAAATCGAAACGCAAAAACGATCCGAAGAAAGTTGACTCGCTGATTGGCTGGATCATCCTGATTGGCTTTGGCGGTCTGGTGTTTCTCGCCCTCTGCCAGAACATCGGGCCTTACAGCTACATCTTTACTGAACGGATCAACGGGTTTGGCATCATGCGTTGGGTGCCGTTTCTCGGTCGCATCCTGGGTTTTCTGTTGGGGACGCTCACCCTAGCAGCGGTGCAAGCCGCCGAGATTTGGCCGCTGCTGTTGCTCGATACGCCTGCCGAGGAGCAGACCGACGAGTGGAATCAGAAGATGCGGGTCGCCTGCACGGTGGCCAGCGGGGGCTATGCGATGGATGCTGTCGCCTGTGCTCACTTTTGGCCGCCACTCAAAGTCAGCTTTGAGACTTTCCGCTATGCCCCGACTTGGGGCGGGGTCGCTTGGGGCAACATCGCGATCGCCGGTTTCACTCTGTTCGGTTTGGCCGCTTACGTATTTCTCTGGCGCTATATCAGGAAGGTGATGTGATGTCGAAAGAAGAACTGTTACTGGCGACGAAAAACCGCGCGATTACTCGCTGCTGGCTCTCCCACACGTCCTATGGTCAGATCGCCGCCGCCACTGCTGGGTTAATGTGGCCGGTCGGGCTTGTAGTCGCGGGGGTTTGGGGCGTTGCGGCCATGGGGGGCTTTGCCGGGGTGATCTTGATTGGTTCGGTGATGGCAGCGGGCAAGGAAGCCGACGCCATTGATTTGGGCGCTAGTGAAGGCGACTTTACCAAGATGGGGGAATACCTGACGCAAGATGACCTGCTCGACCTGAAGCGCAAAGCGATCGCCCTGGGGGTATCATCGCCCGAAAAAAAGATGAGCCCCAACACGGGGCAGAATCCGACATCTGGGAATGGGACGACCGCACCGGAGAATGGCGACAAGTTGCCTAGGGCGATCGCGCAACTGGATGACGCCGCGCCGCATCTACTCATGATCGGCAAAACGCGGGAGGGTAAGTCGGAGACGCTAAAGCACCTAATTGGAGCAGAGCAGCGGGTCTGGTATCTTACCTCCAAAGCCACCGACCGAGTACCCGAGCACTGGCAAGGGTACCGGGTCGGGGGGCCGCAGCTGGGAGAGCAGATGACCTGGCTATTGGACCAATGGGAAGCTTCCCTACTGCGTCACCTGGAAGGGGCCGATACCGACCGGGAATGGTTCGTGATTGATGAAGCCGTGGGCATTCTGCAAAGCCTCAAGACCAAGGGCCACAAAGCGATCGCCGCTCGTTTAGCTGGCTTCGTCGTTGAGTGTGTGACCGCTGGCGCTGCTGCCGGTAGCTTGGTCGGTATCCTCACCCAAACCGGGAATGCGGGGCCGCTGGGGATTGATGAAGATTTACTGAAGAACTTCTCCATCGTGGGCTGTGGCAAGCGAAAAAAGGCGCAGATGGTCAAGGGATTCTGTAAGCTCACTGACCTCCGGCTCACGGGGGAACAGGAAGCGGAAATCCTCAACCTGCCGGGCTACTGGCAGCTCTGGGAGCACAACGGGCCGACCCTCTCGCAAGTGCCCCTGTCAGCGATTGCATTAAAGGACGTGGTGGTGTGTCCCACCAATGACAAGCAAAGCCAGGTTGCGACGGATGCCACCGAAGCGATCGCGCTCATCAGGGAAGTGTTGTCTAAGGCCTCGTCGCCACTCACAGCGGGGGCGATCAGGCAGTCAAAACGGTTGTTTAAGAACCACATGGCACTGGCGGATGTGGAGCAACTTTTATCCGACATGGTGACCCGTGGACAGGTCGCGATGGATGCCGAGACGCCGCCGCGATATCGCCTGTCTTCGTCACGTCTTTAGGGCGTCTTTACCCTGTCTTTAGGCGTCTTTGGCGTCTTTGGGTACCGTCTCGGAGACGCTATGAAGACGCCGGAAAGACACCTCAAAGACATTCACAGAAACGCAGTCAGCTTGGCTCAACAAACTATCTGCTGCCCCTTGCTTCTTTAGTGAGGGGTTTTGTTTTGGGCACAAGAGCACCGCTCTGACCATCAGTTTTTGCCACTCATTGGGCCATATTGAGCAAGATTCACCTGCGGATGCTAAATCATCTCTATATTGCGGATAGTTCACTTCGATTCCGTGTCCATTCCCCTTGCCGTGCGACAGCGGTGAGGGGATTTTTACCCACACCCAAGCACAGGGTCGCCAGTTCAGCTCCGCCAGAGAAATCGCTCCGCCAAACAGCGGTCGCACCCTACCGCACTTTCGTGTCATCCACATCACACCAGCTCAGTGACGGCCACAGACTAATTTGTGACCATCTCCTTATAGAGACACTGATCTAAAATTTGATCGCGCTTCGCGCGAAAGAAGGGAAAGTAAAGAAGTGTAAAGGGCAAGAGGGCAAGAAGGGCAAAGGGCTAGGTCAGAGCCCACGAGGAGGCGCAGACAACCCGAAAACCGATGAGGTAGTACCCGTAAGCGCGCGCGCCCCCGTAGCGATCGGCAGAGCGGCAGAGCCTCGGATTGTGGTTCCACGAACCGCCCCGCAGCACTCGAAGCGACTCATCACCCCCGGTCGTCCAGGCACTGCCATCGGTTGGCGCACCGTCATAACTATCGTGCCAGTGGTCTAGGCACCATTCCCAGACGTTGCCATGTACGTCATACAGGCCAAAAGCATTCGGTGGAAAACTCCCAACCTCAGTCGTCTGCTCTCGGTACTCTCCTTTCGGCCCAGAGCCATAGGTATAGTTGCCGTTATAGTTGGCGATATCAGGGGTAATGGTGGGGCCAAAGTGAAAAGGAGTCGTCGTTCCCGCGCGGCAGGCGTATTCCCACTCGGCTTCGCTGGGCAAGCGATACTCGCGTCCGGTCTGCTGTGAGAGGCGTTGACAAAACTCCACCGCGTCATTCCAGCTCACCTGCTCTACTGGGCGATTGGCCCCATTGTCTGTAAAACGAGCAGGGTTCTCGCCCATGACGGCTTGATACTGGGCCTGAGTCACCTGATATTTACCCATTAGGAATTGCGGGACGGTCACTTCATGCTGCGGTCCCTCATCATCCTCACGTCCTTCCTCATCCGCCGGCGAGCCCATCGTGAAGGTGCCACCGGGAATGGCGACCAGTTCTAAGGCAATATCTGCGATCGCTTCCTGAAAGACCTGAGCCTGCTGAGTCTCTCGGCTCGCCTCCTCGCTCCTTTCATTCACCGTCACCACCTCAAACTCAAACGGTGCAAAGTCTCCTGCTGTCAGAGTTGGAGCCGTCGGGATTGCCTCGCCACTGTTCCCAGAATTGTCCCCACTATCCCGCAACTGTTGCAGCGCGTGCCCCAGCCAAAGTACCCCCAGACCGCCACCGCCAAACCCCAAAATCTGGACAGCGCGGCGACGACTGATGGGTAACTGAGGGGTCGGTGAAGACGGGCGACGAGATGGCGGGCTAGGCCGGGGAGCAACGGGTTGCGGTTGAGGTGAGGCAGACGGCTGCGGTGGCGGCGACACTGGGGGTCGAGGTGACGGAGCAACCGGAGTTGAAGTCACCGATCGCGCTGTGGTCTGAGACGCGGCATCAGGTTGAGGCGGTGGCGCTGGTGGTGGAGTGCCGATAATGCCCATCCTCGATAATCGCTCGATCCCCTCGATCGCTTCCGGGTCGGCTGGAGATGCTGCTAACACCCGCACCCAATACCGCTTGGCTTGCTGATAGTCCTGCCGCAACTCAGCTTGGACGGCATCATACTTAAGCGTCATGACGTCAGCCAGGGTAGCGCTCTGGGGTAGCAAAATCAGGTGATTCTTGGTCGGGGGTTCAATCACGCCGTAGGGAGTTTGGTTTACTCGTTTGTACTGCCGGGTGAGCTGCGGCACGTAGTAGCGAAGCTGTTGGTAGAGGCGCTCCACCGTCGCGCAGTTGCCCTCGCCCTGGCGGCGCAGGCTCTCCAGCAGCACATGGGTAAACGCGCCCCGCCGCAGTTCCTCAATTTCGTAGGACGATTCTTCGGGGCTACAGGAGAACAGGGTGATCACGCCCTGCTGCTTTTCAGCGCCGATGCCGTAACCATCTCGCTTGCCCTCAAAACTGCGGCAGGCATCGATCAGCAAAATCACGTTGTCGGCCCCGCTGCGGCGCAGGCGCTCACTGATGTAGTGAATGGGGATGGCCGATCGCTCCAGATCACCCCTATCCCCATCCATCGGCATCAGATAATCCCGGTTTTGATGGCGAATGCCATGTCCGGCGAAGAAGAACCAGAGGTTATCGCCATCTCGCAAAAAGGGCTTATCGAAGCGAGTCCGCAGAAACCGTCCGAGGGTGGTGGCGGTAGGACGCGATTCTAGATCGGGACCGTAGTCTTGAGGAATGTCGGGCGAGTCATCGGTGAAGTGGTAGACCTGCTGGAACTTCAGCTCTTGCAAGAAAAGCTGACGCACGGCATCGGCATCGTGCTGGGCATAGTTCAGCCGTTGCAGATAGCGATATCCATTAATGCCGATGGTAATGGCGTAGTTTCTGCCCATTCACGCAAGGTCACAGCCCGTTGCCATCAATTCTATTCATCTATTTGGGGCGCGTAAACTTGAGGGTCATGCCGCCAGAGTTAGCAACACTGCCGCCGCTGCCCACAATGCTGATTTGGCCTTTCGCGTCAATTTGCACGGATAGGGTCACCTCATCGAGCTGCAGGCCGGTGCGCTCTTGCGCTTCCGAAAAGACATCATCCATGATGCCTAACATACTGCTAATTTGGCCTTTCAGCGCCTGAGCATCTAGCGACACCCGCTGATGTTTGGCGATGGTTTTGACCCTTTTCACCAAATCGGGTCCATCAAAACCGCCGCCGACATCTTCGCCAGAGCGTTCCCCGGTGACTTTGACGGTCTCTTCAACAACGTCTTCGGTCTCGACAACAAACCAAAGCTTCTGATCATCCGACATCGCTTATTCTCCTTGGGCGTCATGCTTCAAAAAGCACAGTACCATTACAGATATGGACAGCGTTTTACTGACAGAAGCGGCTCTCAAGCTCTCGCCTTTTGAGCGGGCACAGCTCATTGATGCGCTGTGGCAAAGCCTTGACCCAGCCGAACAAGACGCCATTGACCAAGCCTGGTTAGACGAATCAAAAGATCGCCTGCAAGCGTTTCAGCAGGGGCAGCTCGAAGCGGTGGATGGCGAAACTGCATTATCGGCACTGAAGGATCAGCTCTCGCAGTGAAGCCTTACCAGTTTTTAACGCCGGCGCTGCTAGAAGTCGAGGCGGCCTCGCAGTTTTACGAAACCAATCGGCCTGGGCTCGGTCGTGAGTTTCTCGATGAAGTTGATCATACGATTCAGCGCATTCTGGCAAATCCTCAAGCTTGGCAAGTGCTGGAGCCAGACATCCGCCGCTGCCGCCTCAAACGATTTCCTTACGGCATCATCTATACCCAGGTCGAGAATGGTTCGGTGTTAATCATCTCCGTCATGCACCTGCATCGCCGTCCTAACGCTTGGCGAGAGAATCTTAGCTCTGATGAAGGCGGTTAAGGGGTTTGAGTAGTAATGGATACTGTTGGCGAAGTCGAAACGCGGTGTCCATGCCAAAATTTAGCTAATAATTTTCTGCCATATATAAAGCGCTAGGAGGAATGGACTTATGCTAAAGGTTCAGCCCACTGGCTCAGTGCCAGCCGAAACCGCTCGCATTGCTCATCAGGTATTTCCCAAAGGCAACCGCTATCTAACTCTACGTGATAAGCTGGGTGCAATTTATCACGATCGCGATTTTGAAGCGTTATT
>Ga0081526_100480_pt1 | contig 16944 bp, 22 predicted proteins | sample HotLakmasection2_FD_70991 | JGI IMG/M metagenome (GOLD analysis project Ga0081526, IMG submission 70991) | Hypersaline microbial mat communities from Hot Lake, Washington, USA - Section #2 (SPADES assembly) (version 2) | ecosystem: Environmental > Aquatic > Non-marine Saline and Alkaline >... | reverse complement strand
GGCACCCCCGAGCAAACCCCGAATCGTTTGCTCAAGGAGTACTTTCCCATCCGTGGAGGGTAGGACCATCGTTACCAGGGCCGATTCTAGAAATGCTTTGTAGTCCTGAAAGCGTTCTTCTTTCTGATCTAAAGTCAGCCCTGCCAGGTTGGGCATCTCCATCAGATTGTTACTTTCTCGGCCAATATCAAAGTAGGCTGCATTGGGCTCTAAAAACTTGGCATAGTCCGTAAACGTGGAACTCCCGTCCGGCTTCGGATAGTCCAGGCATACAATCGGGTAGCGATGTGCCAGGAATTGCGACATCATGCCAGAAATGGCCACTGACTTACCGGAGCGCGTTGTCCCAAAGCAGGCAATATTACGATGCTCATTGATGAAGTCAACCCGTATCGGACTACCTCCCTCATCCGCAATTAGCTCAAACCCCTGATCACTCAACTTCCGCGTCATCGTCAGCGGCATGAGCCCTGGAGCTTCATTGCTTAAGTAAGTCATCGTCCGGTTATAGGGTGCTCCCAGTAGCTTCTCCCAGGCCAGTAAGGGATAACACTGCAACCAATACTGCCAAGCCAATTCCTTCTCCCGCACCACCTTCGCAGGCAGCGCAAAACACTCAGACAACTGCCGACACGCTTCATCCAGCTTGATGCGGGACTGACGGTGAACCAGAAATACTGTCGCCACTTTAACGGGGAGCGCTCCTTCAATGATTTGGGCCGCGGCATTCACCGTTTTCTGGGTGCGCAGCGTTGCAGCAACATCGATGGAACGATGGTCTGCCGCATTGAGAGCCGCATTGTTGCTCTGCTTGATCAGCCGTTGCATCTGCGTCTTCACCATCGCCGCATTGGCAGGCGTGATCTGGCAGATGATGTCCGTATCAATGACGTAAGGACGGCACAGCACATCCCATAAATACCGGAGTTGCGACCGCATATTGGAAAAACCTGCGGGTTTACTGGTCGCCGTCATGACGCCGACATATTGCCCCCGTACATTGACCCAGGCGCGATCCGCATCTGGCACCCGTGACTCACCGCCCTCTCCCTGAACCAGCAAACTTTTAATATCTAAATCCGTGGTCGGTTGCTCGATAAGGCGATGCCCATCGAACACGATTGGGTTCGGGATAGCGGGAGCAGCAGAAACGTTGAATACCCGATAAACGTTTTGCCACAGAGCTTCGATGGAAAGGGGAGTAACATCCAGTCCCATCTTGACATCGAGCAGGGATTCATACAGCAGATAACGCTCAAAGGCGTTTCGAAAAATCTCCTCAAATCGACTTTGCTCAAGGCTTGCACCGTTTCCCTTAAAGCGCTCCCAGGAACCCAGCAGCTTTGCCAGGATCTTTTCAATCACATCAGAGTCCACATCGGTCGGATCATCCCCTCCAATCGTTGCGCTGCAATAGATATGGAGGGATTTAACTCGGCGCACTCCAGATGCAGCCAGTGCCTTCACCCGCTGTTTCTCGCTCATCATAATGAGCTTTAATTCCGGCGAAGCGCTCTTCTCAATGAGTTGATCCAGTTCTACTTGTCGATCCGCATCGTCGGCAAAGCTCGACAGATGAAAGGTCAGCATACTGCCTGTAAACAGTTCTTTGAGACCAGCCTCAATTTTGTCGACAGTCGGCAACACCTGATCCGGGCGGAGCGTATCGTGAATGCCCCTACACGCAAACCCAAAGACCAGACGATAAACTCCCTTACGCGACAGTAGTGCAGCCCCGACATCGCGGCCCTTCATCTTGTACTGGAGGAATCCTCGGAGCGCACAAAAGTCCTCAAACGCATGAACCGTTTGGCTTTTCGGCTTTCCTTTAGTAAATAAAGGAACTTTGGTGCGTTTTCCTAGCTTGGGTTCTCGTTTCATGACCGTACTCTCAAAGCAATGAAGCAGCAAATTGGCTTTAATCAGCTCTTTCACCAGTGCAGATGAACTAAATTACTAACTGGGATTCAACCGAAGAATAGGCTTTTCAGCCATCAAAAACTGGCTGATTGAGAAAAACCGGGTGCAAGATGTCAGATTTAGCGATTGATTCGTCGCCGCCATCGGCGGGAGCGCAGGCGCGGGCGGTGGGCAGCTTTTTGCACTTTGTTGGGATCTAACTCTGGGGGAGGTTGCAGCGGACTGTAGTAGGTCAAATTGCCATAGAGCCATAGGGGGGGCGAATGAAATTTAGAAAGAAATCGACTCGCATCGCTGCCCGTCAGAATCCACCAGGTCGCGATCCCCCACCCCGTGCTCAAAATTGTGGTAATCCAGCTCAGGCCCAGGATGCGGTTGGCCACAACAATATTGGCAAGCACAATTACAGACCAGGGAATCACTTGGTCTGCTGGAATCGGGCCAAAACTCGGTTTCAGGTTTAGAGCCCCATTCACGGCAATAAATTCATTAGGATCTGATGCCGCCATTGCTCACACCCACAAGATACAGAACTACGTTGACGAGATAGGTCTGTTTTATCGAGCTGCCTTTCAGCTCGATAAAACCTGCATGAGCATCTATGCGCCTACTACAAGCGTTGTCAGCACATCACCAACCACAACAGCCATCACGATAATGAGAGGAGCCTTAGCCATTTGCTGCCAATCATCGTCATTTCTGGCGGCGTTGACGATACGGATAAGCGACACAGCGATATAGAGCAGGAAGATCGCCCGGAGTACCCCGAACACGATGGGAATGGTGTCACCAGCCGTAGCACCAAAGGTATCGGTGAAGAACGTTTCAGCCCCGGTCAAGAACTGAGCATGGGCCGTATTATTCAGCACTCCCCACAATGTTCCACCAAACAACAACGCAGCAATCATCCGCATGTACTTCCGATGCCCGATTTTGGCAAACATGCGCTGGATCACGGGGTTATTTTTCTTGACTCGACCCACAACTAGCCGAATCGCCGCCAGAAGGGCAACACCGATCACTAGGGCAGGCGTAGAAGCAATTAGGTGGAAGGCCAGCGTTCCGCCCAATAAGCAGTAAGGCAAAACACTTGCTAATTTCCGCAGAAATTTATTCTCTTGCAGGCTTTGCAACCATGCCGGGCGAGAAACGGTCGTCGTCGCGGCTGTCGAAGCAGAATAACGTTGCTGCCCTTGCAAGTCAGCAACGATGCGGCCTGAAAGTTGTCGAGCAAACTGACGTTCTTCCGGTTTCAAAGTAAGTGAAGTCATTGCTGTTTCCCTAATTAGAACAGTTAACGCTTAACTAGGCTGATGGCCTATGGGAAACAACTTATCGAGCCAATATCCCTCAGTTATCCCCCAAACCTTTTTTCGAGTAAAGTTCCCCTAACTTTCTTGGACAAGAAACCTAAACGATTAAGAAGCAACAACTAAAGCTAAGTTTTACCAAGATTCTAAAGACACCCTAAAAAGTTGGGATGGTAACGTGCAGACCAGAGGCTTCCATGCAAAATTAGGTTATTCGGAAATACGATTTTCAATTACTCTCTCTATGCGTGTACTTCTCATTGGTCAAGATGGAAGATTTGCTAGCATCCTTAGCAAGCTTTTCTGTGGACATGGTAATGAAGTCAATTGCTCATCTCCATCTCAATCACTGATAGCAATTGCCAGAGATCAGCCTGACATTGTTTGCATCGATATCGAGTCAACTTTTACCCTGCAACCCTTCTTTTTGCAGTTGCAGAAGCTATACATAAATCCGACGTCTGGCGGTTACTATCCAATCACCATCGGTATGATTCCCCATGCAGAGAGAACCAATAAAATCGATGATTTTCTCAACCTGGGATTTGATTTAGTATTTGAGAAGCCGATTCAAGAAAAGCTATTGTTTTCTCAAATAAAAGCCTTAGATCGGCGTCTTAGTATCGGCAAGGACGTACTGATATCTCCACATTTGCTGCTGAATACCAGAACACATGATTGTCACGTTAAAACGACACACGGCACTCTCTTGAATCACTTCAGAGTCACTCCCTTGCAATTCATTCTGCTCAAAATTCTCATTAGTTATCCCAGAGCAATTTGGAGTCGACTCGAACTATCCAAGCGGATCTCTGATGAGATTAGAGACACATCCCCCAGAATCCCAGACGTGCGAACAATAGATAGAAGTGTTCATAAAATTCGGAAGCATATTGGTGCGGAACTAGCAGCTTTGAATCCCACTGCACCATGGAGCCTGATAACGGGTTACAAATTCCCGTTTATCCATACGCAAGAAAGCATCGGATACTACTTTTTTGATGCACTGTCGTTCTCGAATGATGCGGCCTTCTCCAACTGGGGTGTCTATCCTCCTGGCGATCCAAACAGTCGTCTTTATGAAACGCCCTGCACCATCTGCCAGTACAGCCACAGCGAAAGAACCTGCAACGCGTGCATGGGGAATCGGAATATGACTCCCCTAAGCGCTAAAACCCTCCTCGGTAAGCATCTCAATTCGCCACCAACGCAAATGAACCATTCTGGTTGGGCGATACCAGAAACTCATCCCAGGCAAGAATGCGGCTGACCTTCCCTTGTATAGCTTTCTGGGGAATTGGTCCCATAAACCGGGAGTCGTAGGAGTGCTCCCGGTTGTCACCCATGACAAAATAATGTCCTTCGGGCACCGTCATCCTCCCAAAGGGTGCCGCCATTGCCGTCGCATACGTTTCTTTAATCGGCACATCGTTCACGATCAGTTGACCTGCCTCAATTGCCACCGTATCTCCCGGCAGTGCAACCAACCGCTTCAAAAAGACCACAGGTTCACGCTTCCCGAACCCCGTCCGGTAACCCGAATCAAAAACAACCACATCTCCACGCTGGAGCGTATCCACCGCCGCAGGCGTTCGGTTTACCAGCACCTTCGCTCCAGTCGGTATCGTTGGCTCCATTGACGACGATGGCACTAGGTTGATCGGCAAGACCCACCGCAGAGCTAGGAAGAGTATAATGCCCGGCCCGGCAATCCATAAGGTATCGCCCAGGCAATCTTGAATGATTCGTTTGCCTTTTGGATGAATTGAGACTTGCATCAGATGACCTCACATCGAAAATTGAGCAATAAACGTCGCCGCTTTGTTCTGCACTACCTCGATCGCCAGTTCCAACTCGGCTAGGGCCTGGAGCTGTGCTCTTGTCAGTGCTCGATCTGCCAAGACTTCGCAAATCTCCGTCAGATTTGACATTACACCTTCTAGATCGCGGATTAGCTGAGGGGAAGAGCTATCGCCATCTTCAACCAGCGATACATCCCCCATCACCTCCTGCAACACCTGCCTTAGCAACGGCTGGAGCAAATCTATGGGGACATCATCAAAGCTGGATGAACCGGGATCGGCAGATAGATTGAAGTGTCTGGATTCCATAGAGCCCTCTAGGTCTGCTTTGTTGCTTATGGGGAATATACCGAGCCGATATCCCCCAGATATCCACCCAACCTTTTTTAAGGTTCGGGATTGCATTTCCAGCTACATACTCGAAAATCTAGGGGCACTCTGGATTTGCCTATGGCCAACTTCAAGCGCTGTATCGAGGTTGTTTATGCGATCGCCTTTGCCTCTTAATGCCTGGAACCAGGCTTGGCGAAACTTTGGTGAACCCGTTCGCTGGGCCTTGAGGCAATTGGCTGTTTTGAAGTATCAATCTAATCACGCAACTACACGACCCTGGTGGGAGATCGCTTCACGTTCGCTGCTAGTGGGTTGGTACATCGTCGGCGCAAGGGAATGAGAGTCGTGCGCTAACGCCGCAGGCCGACCATCAAAGTCTCGATAAGTGACTATCCACTGGTCGTCTTCCGCAACTTCAATGCCGTGGAAGACGTTATAAACGAGCTCTTCTAACCGCTCCAATTCACGGATAACCAGTGCCGACCACTGATCACCCGGAGCCTGCGATCGCTGTGCCCAGAACTGCACAGCCTCCATAAATGGAATGGGCTTCACCACCCGACCGTTTAACCAAACCCCTTCTGGCACTCCAAACCAGGAATGGCTTTGATGCAAAAATCTGGTAATCGCCGAAGAAGGAGAATCCGCAAGGACATCTGACTCACGCACCCAGATGTGGTCAAGTTCGGTTAATGCCCCCGCCTCAAAACGATAAGCTGTCCGTAGCTCAAAGAAAACGATCTCGCGGCCAGCGATCGTGACAGCCTTGATCTGCTCATCGGCAACCTTTGGGTACTCTGGGGAAGAAGTGTTCATCTTGGATTGCACTCAGTCTAAAATTCCCTTGCAGGGTATCGGGCAGATATCCCCCAGATATCTCCCTCACAAAAAAGAAATATGCAAGCGTTTTTCTTGACTACAATTTGGATGGCCTTCACATTTTCTTTGCGAAAAAGATAAACTCTTCCCGAAAAATGCTTTGAGCTGAGTGATTTTTTATACTTTTATTTAAGTGTAAGTTCGGAGTTCTCCTATGTCCGATCCCATCCCTGTTACCTGTCCTACCATTGGTTTACATGATGCCTTCATCGCAACGATTGAGGCATACCCTCTTAATCGTGCAGAATTAGCAGAGAAAGCTGGAGTGTCCGATTCTTTGCTGTCACGTTTTCTACGGCGTCAAACCGATATTTCCCTAGCCAAGCTTCAGCGCTTGCTTGAGCACTTACCGGACGAGGCTCAGCAACATTTCTGGCAACTGGTATCTCCCGCCTCCCAAACTGAGCAACTCTCGCTCCAGAAAACTACCCTGATGCACTCTTTACGGCAGTATCTACAGCAGTGCTCCTTGCAAGACTTCCAAGAATTTCTTGGAGTTATCGTGAAAGCACGGGAAACAGTGTTGAAGAATTAAGAGGTAGCTGATCGATCAACTATCCGACCTAGAATTCTAGTCGTTTCACGTTGACCCAAAATTACAACCTGGGGCTCATCATTTTCTCCACCGACAATCAAGGTGACCGGAGTTTCCCGAAGAATCCGAACCAGCATTGCCTCTCTTTCCGATTTTGGCAGACGCCAATACAGCTCCAAAACCTGTTTTGCATCAACATCAGCAAACATAATCTTTCTAAGTATCTTAAATCGCTGCCACCAAAAATTCCTGCTAGCCTCACTATCACGATAGCCATCAGCTATCTCTCCATAAAGCACCTTTGGAGAACTGCCATCAGCCACGCAAAGGTAGTGGACAACACAGTACATCTTTTCTCTTACCGTATCATTTTATACTAGTATCTCAGGGTTTGATCTGACATTTCGCCCTTACCTCTGATACATCAGATATTTAGAACGAAGACATAAGGACTACAGGAATTCCCTTGCGCCAAATCCTCAATAATTAATCCTTGTTGAGAAAAATGGGCAATAGCTCAAATGCCTAAAAAAGCCTACAATCCTTTTGCCTTAAAGCTTTTGAATTTAATACAGAATGTGGTGCTCTGAAGTGGAGAAAGTGATTTTGATAGAAACAAACCATTGCATTTCGGTTCAGAAAATCAAGGCGTTGCATGATGAAGGTATAAATTAAGGGGAAATGGCAATGCAATGTCCTGAGTGTGGAGCTACTCATATCCGTAAGAACAGCAAAAGAAGGCAAGCAAAATCACATCTGCGTCGAATACGGTCGTCAGTTCATTGCCCAGTATGATCCGCCCAGAGGCTACTCCGATAAGTTCAAGCGTGAGTGTCTTAGAATGTCTGCCAATCGGTCTCGCTTTCGGGCCATTGAGCGTGACAAGGGGAGCATCACACGACGGTGATCACGTGGGTGCAACGGTAATCCTAACTAAACCTGTACGCATGCGTTGTAGTGGTGGATGAAATACCAGATCGCACCCATATGATTCTCTAGCTTTTTGGAGAAAGACAAGGTCTTCCGGACTAATCTCGAAACTCGTTGGCGTCGGGTACGGTTAAACCGTTCAATGGGGCTGGTTGGACCGCTCTCCTTGCCGACCGCCCGATGGCGCTTACTGGGTAGCACGGTTGCGTAGGCCTCCCAAAAATCACTGTAGCAGACCGCGCATTGCCGGTAGAGCGGGGCAAAGAACGCCACAGGGCACGGGCACCGTCGCGCCTGCGATCACCGACATGCACCTCAATAATTTCGCGGGTCTCACGTTCATCGCCAGCCAGATCCATTGTTTGTGGCCTGTGTTCCCCACGAATGACCACGCTTCGTCACACTCCACTGTTAAGCGCTTTTTTTCGCAGACACCTTTGCCCGCCGGTCCACTTGCTCATACTTGGCATTGACATATTGTTGCCACCAGGGTTCTGAAACCTCTGCCACTCGCGCAATTCCCGCTAGCGGGAGTCGTTCTAGCCGCAACTGATCAATCAGGCACTTGGTGTCATCGCTGATCACTTTGTTTTGCGGATCTTGAACAAACTGGCGACCACAGACTCGGCACTTGTGATTCTGCTTGCCGGTATGGATTTTGCCGTTTTTGACCACGTTTTGAGAGGCGCAAACTGGACAGGTGAGTAAGGGAGTAGACATTAGACGTTGAGAACTCATCCCTGCTCTATGATCACCAGTCTGAAGATGGCGATCGCATCTCCTAGTTGCTGGATATCCTTATCTCTTAAGGACTACCAGCATCCGGTAACCGTTCACTCACCTGTTTCACCAGGTAATTACAGTCGTGTGGTGCACCCCCCTGACCCGCTCAATGGAGCGAAAACCAGACTGCTTGACAAACATTCTGAGACATTCCGCTTGAACTCATCGGGTAGCCTTTGGGCGGATCGTAGTGGTAAATAAACTAACGACCGCATTCGACACAAATGTGATTTTGCTTACTTTTTCTCTCACCGTTCTTACGGATATGAGTCGCTCCGCACTCTGGACATTGCATTGCAGATCACCCCTAATTCATACCCTGATTATGCAACGCCCATTTCGGTTCAGAAAATCAATCACTATCCCGCAGGTTTGGGTTGCCCAGGGATGCTTGATGAATGGTTGCCAAAAGTTCTAACTGTTCTGCATGAGTGCAGCGACTACAGTAGCTAGCAACCAGGGACAAAAAGCCCCGCTTGCCTGCTTCGGACGATGGCCCCTCTTCTCGAAAACTACGTTCCGCATACTGCATTTGCTCATTGCTGATGACAAGCACATCGAGGAAATAACTATATTGTTCAGACGTCAACGCATTTATTAACCGTTGAAGTGTATGCGTATTGATTGCTCTACGATTATTCTTAAACTCCGAAAGTGTAGAAGCGGGGACTTTAGCCAAGACTGCTAAATCTTCGGCGCTAGGAACAACATCATTAATTGTGATAGCGAGTGCCTGCTGGATTGTTGTACGGGGAGCAGATTGCAGAACATCGCTATTGCCCATGGACCTTACGTCTTCCAATTCACATCATTAACATACAGACTTTTATTTTCATCAATAACTTTTTTTGGACTTATGCTAATCTTGCATCACCAAATAGAACATTTGCCCTGGCCAAGGGGAAAGACCATAAAGCTATGACTTCGAACCCATTCAACGATACTGGTAGCCGCAATCGTTGAATGGGTTTATTCAAAAGCGTCAATCTAGCCTAACACTTGATCGCTGCGGGGATAAGTCCGCTAAAATCAAAGCAAGATTCCCTTAAAAGGGAATCTTGCATGACTCAAGGTTGAATTCGACGAAGTCGGAGGGATATATGAGACATCAATAATAGAACCCCCTGATGCGCCAACATCAGAGGGTTCAACAAAAGGAAGTATTGGTGTCGCCGCCTTTCTTCCGAAATAAAGCTTTGAGCCTATAGGCTTAGCTGTCTCCATATTAACAGCTAGGCAATTTTTGCAACACCTTTTTTTAAGAATTTGCCAAAAAGCTCAAAGTTCGTTCCCCTTCACCAACAATGACTTTGAAGTTATATGACTCGCCTCGGCGAGGAGAATCCCCCTTTATTACCGAAGTCTAAGGACGGGCAACAACTCCTCAGTATTTTTGGAACCTATCTCTGGGAAACCTTAGCGTCTCCCAACACTGCACCTGCTCGTTGGCGGACATTGAACTACGAGCTGCGTCCGCGGTCGCTGTGGCGCGACTGGCAAGACCCTCACAAGTTAGTCGGTGTGCGGTTCGGCCACACGACGACGTACGCGATGATCGACCTAGATGCGAGTGGTCGCTACTGCAAGCTCACCTCTGTCAATGAGATTAGGTTTGCCCTAGAGACTATCGGGATTGCTAGGACGATTCCTATTCAATCCAGCGTGAGCGGTGGTGTGCATCTCTATATTCCTCTCCCAACAGAGATTCCCACCTTTGATTTGGCTTGCGTCATAGAGCAATGCCTACTTGCACAAGGGTTTGAGGTTGACAAAGGGCATCTCGAAATCTTTCCAAACACCAAGACTTACGGCGTCGATAGGTTTATTGAGTACAACGGCCATCGGCTACCGCTACAACCACAGTCCGGCTCCTGTTTGCTAGATGATGACCTCAACCCCATAGGAGATCGCCTCCACGATTTCTGCGCAACCTGGGAATGGGCCGCACAGGGGCAAGACATAGAAATGCTCCGGACAGCACTGCCCCATGGCAGGGAGGCGCGAAAGCAAGAATCTCATCGGCGCAAGCTGTCGCGTGCGGCCAGCGAATGGAAAGCAGATCTGGACGATGAGATCACAGAAGGCTGGACCGGACCAGGGCAAACCAATCGATTAGTCAAAGCGATCGCTGAGCGGGGGCATGTCTTTGAGGGGTTGGAAGGCGCAGATTTAGTAAATTACATCATTGATACAGCCATCAGCACTCCGGGCTATTACGAATATTGCGGCCACCAGCCGGAAATCCATAAACGCGCTAGAGATTGGTCTCGCTCAATCCCCAAGCTCTACTGGCCCTACGGCACCAGGGAGAAACCTAAACCGCCACCTGGCGGCAACAATACAGCTAAAGCCGAAAATGCTCGCCGTCGAATTGCTGAGGCGGTCGCAAAAATGCGAGACAGCGAACCCTTCACCACCATTCGCAACTTCGCGCACCGCATTGCTGAAGTTGCTGGCAGCAGCTTAAAAACGGTCTACAAGAATGCTGACCTCTGGCACCCGGATAAAGCGTCTGTAACAGCAGAGCAGGCAAGGATTTCCAGCCTCCCAGAACCAGCTCTATCGATATCTGAGAGCACACCCGAGACGCAAAACCCTGATGAACAGAACGTGTTACACACCAAAGGGGGGAGTATGAAGTGTAGCTTTCCTGGTGAGGTGGGTTCGGATCAAGAAAATATTCCCAACAGGGGGGTGCGGGGGGATTTTTCAAGTTCTCCACAGGAGAAAGCAGAGGAAATCGGGCTAGCTCCTCCTCCAGATATTCCATTTGCTGAGTGCTACTCACTCATTCAGCGAAAAATTCAGCAGCTTAAGTGGCAAATCGAGGATTTACGCGAGTTTCTGCGGCCTCGGTTCCAGGGGCGATCGTCTCTACGTGAACTACAAGAGCACGAATTCGTGGATCTACTCTATTTTTTGCAAATCCATGAGGGAATCAGTGCTTGACATCCTCAGCTTCGAACGGCTTGAATCCGGTAAGGTTGAACTTATGAAGGAACCCTGCCAGGTAGAAGACCTGATGCGCCAGGCCGAAGATAGCGTCCAATCCCTCGCCGACAAAGCCGCCGTCATCCTCATCGTCCATCCCCTCCAGGCCACCTGCTACACCGCCCCCGACGGGATTGTTCAGGTGCTCACCAACCTGCTCAGCAATGCTATTAAGTTTTCGAATGCGGGGGGTAAGGTGGTGTTGGAGGCGAAAGAGTGGGTGGGTATGAGGGTGGAAGAGTGTGAGGGTGAATCGGTATCAGGTGCTGGATATCAAGTTTCAGGGACTCAAAATCAGCTTTCCCCTAACGCCCAAAATCCAAAATCCAAAACCCATCCACCCATCCACCCCTAGGGCAATCGCATCTTTATCCAGCGAGAACCTTGAGCAGGTAATCATCGTCCCATCCAGCTCTCAGACGTTTGTTCTTGATGCCGAGCCGGGCCGTTTGCTCCTGCTGCAAGACACTGGCTGCGAGCTGTCTGAGGCAGGAAAAGTTCTCGGGGGCATGGCCACTGCGGATGCGACAATCGTCTTCCTGGAAAGCGATATCTAAGACCCAGTGCAAAGCGTTTTCAATGCGCCAATGGATGCGGATCGACGACGCTAAAAGCGCTGCATCCGGAGCTAAGGAACTGATGTAGTAGCGCTCCTCATGGCTGGTTTGGCCATCCACAGTGCACCGCGACTCGACCTTGACGATACTGGTGAGTTGCGCCCATTGTGCGCTGTCAATGAGGGGCTCAACTGACCCCAGACACCAGCAGCGCCGGGTTTCGAGACGACCATGATTCACCTCAGTGGTTTCGTAAAAGTCCGGTTCGTGGGGCTGGAGCGGGGTCGTCTCAAACTGTTGTTGAACTGCCTCAAACAGATTGCCCTGATTCCCTTTGAGGGCGAGAACATAGTCCCCTCCTTGTTGGACGATTTGCTGAGCAATGGTCTTTTGCGTCCCCATGGCATCAATGGTCACGATGCCCCCCTGCAGGTCTAGCACCTTGAGCAACTCGGGAATCGCGGTGATTTCGTTCGACTGCTCATCCACTTTGCGTTGACCTAATACCAAGCGATTTTGGCTCGCCCAGGCACTCACCATGTGAATGGCTCCTTTGCCTTGCCCCTGGTCATAGGAACGTCGGGCGGTTTTGCCATCAATGGCAATTAGGCGTTGCTGAATAGCGGTATGATTTTGCAAAAATTTGAACGAGGTTCCAATACCTAGAGAGATTGGTTCATACCTGGAATCAGCAACGCCGCAATTACTTCTCCCGCTGTGAGGCGACTGACGGAACGCACCCACCGCAGAAAGCATTGCTGCAGTTGCTCGGGGTCGAGCCGGGCAAACACCCGACCAAACGTGTCGTGACTCGGGATGCCCTGTGGCAGCGCTAGAAAGGTTTTCAGCCAGTCATATTGAGCTTTGCCGTAGGTCTCAATGCCGACCCAGCCGTCCGCACCACAGATGACTGCCAGGATCGCAATCGTCAAGATATCGATGAGCAAGTGATCCTGGCTGCGGTCAATGCGAGGATCATCAATATCCGCAAAATGAGCGGCAATGCTGGTCTGAGGCTGGAGTTTCATAGACTTTGAAAGATACACTGCAATGACCTTACGGTAACGCCTCTCCTTATCTAGATAAGGATGCGATTGCCCTGGCGGTTTTCAGTGCCTTCGCCAGGAGTGACAAACAGCATGGCACTGGGAGCATAAACCCTGGCTGTGTGCCATACCCCCCTGGGTACAATCGCAAATTCCCCAGGTGTGCTCATCGGCACTTGTGTTTCCCCAAAATCTTGCTCCAAAATAAACTCGACCTGGCCTGAGAGTAAATAGACAAATTCGTCCCCAGCAGGGTGCATTTCCCAGGTGTCCCAATCCTTATCAAAGGTAAAGTGGGAAATCAGCCGTTTTCCTTTAAAGTCACCGAATTGCTGTTCTAAATCTTCAAAAAAAGTAGTGCTCACCGAAATAGGAACGGCATTGCCGTTTTCATCCATCACAACATAGGTTGAATTGATGCCAAAAGGATTGCTCATAGTTGAGTTGTCCACGAAACTTTGACGTTGATTACTTGCGTCGATAGGTGACGGTAACAAACTGGTGCCACTGTCCGTCATCCCCCTGAACGTGGGAGGCCAGCACCCGGAGATCGTCGCTCTTGAATTCGTGAACGTCTTTGTACTGGGTCATGCCGCTACCCGTCATTGCAGGGCCTTCAACATTCAAGGTCAACACCCGTTCGGCAACATCTAATTCGCCCTCATACACCCAGAGAAACGTCATCATTGACCCAATCCAGGTACCAACATATTTTTGTTTTTGCGGATCGTAGCCCAGGGTAAGGACCGAGGTCATCTCTTCCCCTTCTGCACACATTTCGCCCTGGCCCTCAGCGATGATCCACAGGCCGCCCAGGGAGCGAACGGTTTCAGTACCTGAAAAGGTTTCGCTGGGTTGATCGGATCCCATGTTTGCTTCAGTTTCATAGGTCCACTCGCCAACCATTTTTTGGAGCCATTCATGTTCTTTTTGGGGTTGGGCGGGCATCATTTGTTCTTGGGGCGTTGTGGTCGCTTCCATGAAGTTATCTCCTGTTTAAGTGATAATTTTGCCGTTAGACTATTGAATTCACGGGATAGTTGTAGCTCTCTTTGACAACTAATCCGTCTTTCCAGAACCCGATTGAAAGTTGATTGCTTTTGTTGTCAACGATTTGATCGCCAATCTTGGTAGTGAAATCGTTGTACCAGTTAGACACTACGACAAAGTCGTATTCTTGTTCTGCGGAAACAGCAATCGTTTGGCTGATCAATCTTGACTCTCTAAATTCAACCAGCATTTCCTTGAAAAAGAATTCTCTACCATGGCGACAGGCTGCTTTACCGGTTGTGATTGTGCCATCGCCTTCGATCATGACAATGTTGTCGGCATAGTACTTTTCAAAGGCGGCAGAAGTATTTAGATCGGTGACAAGCTGATTGATATCAGCCAGTTTTTCTTGAAGGTCTTCCAACGTCATAAGTTGCTCAATCATTTGAGGATTAGCTTTGTTGCCGAAATAAACAAAAACAACGGAATCCGCATGCGACGCTCGTATTTTGCTTCGCTCAGAAAATTTTCCTTTTGGGGACAAGACTCCCGGACTCGTTTCAGGGTGAAACCCGATGCATTTACGAGATTAAAATATTCTTCCAGCGTGTGATGGTATTTTGTGACTTCGCTTCCGAGCCAAAGATGTTTTCTTGGGCCTGGTTTGAAGTAGTTATCTACCAACCAATTTGTTCGACGCCCCATTGCTAAACTGTCAAAATTTGACGTAATAACGGGGTGCTCAACCGAAAAGATAAATCGGCCACCTGGTCGTAGGGCTTTGTAACTTTCCTTGAATACAGTCTTGAGGTTTTGAACATAATTCAAAGCCAACCGTGAGCACACCAGATCAGTCTCTTCCTCCCGAGCCTGCCAGGTCTCGATGCTTTGGTGATATACCTTGCCTGGAGTATTGGCGAGGGTTTGACAGGCAAGGGCAACCATCGCCTCAGAAATTTCAATACCTACATAAGAGCGGGCTCCCTGAAGCAAAGCTTCTTGCCCGAAGGCAGCGTCTCCACAGCCTAAATCCACAATATCGAGATGGCTGAGATTGCCCACCAGTTCTAAAAAGATTGGACGCTCCAGCGCATCGTTGGGATTGTCGGGTCGAGCCCGATGGGCGAGATACCTGGCCTGGATGACTGGGTTGTCGTAGAACGGTTTGTCTTCGGGCATAAAGCTGTATCCGCCGCTCAAGTTGTTTTGTCGCAGTCAATCATCCAGGGAGTGCCAAATTGATCGATCAGCATGCCAAAGCGATCGGCCCAAAAGGTTTCTTGAAGCTCCATGGTGACGGTGCCGTTTTGGGACAGATCTTTAAAGACTTTCTCGGCTTTTTCAGGATCTTCAACGTAGATTAAGACTGACGTCCCTTGGGGCTGTTTAAAGTATTCGGGAGGCGAATCACCTCCCATGATTTCTTGATTGCCCACCATTAGAGACGTGTGCATAATTTTGTTGTGCCATTCTGGGGGGCTATCCTCAGCCATAGGCGATTCTCCCCAGGTCATCATGTCGCCCACTTTGCCGCCTAAAACTCGCTCATAAAACTTGAAGGCGGCTTCGCAATCACCATCAAAATGGAGATAAGGAATCAGTTTCATAATGCCCTCCCTGGGCTAAAGAATGGGTGATGAATCTATGCATTGGTCCACGGATCGTAGGTACCGAAATTCCACAGGAAGTCCTCTGGATCCCGGCAGGAGTAATCGCGATCGCCGTAATCGCGGTCTTGAATATCAATGACGATTTCGGCTCCAGATTTGATGGCCTGGTCGTAATGGTTATCTACATCTTCGACAATGAGAAAAGGGCTCTGGGTTACGGCCTGACCAGATTGCTCGGGGGCTGCTGAAGGCGATCAAAGTCTCCGCCACTTTCAGCTAAACCGACCATAATCATGCCGTTAGCAAAGGCCAATTCGGCATGGATAACCTGACCGTCCTCGCCAGGCATGACCAGATGTTTCTCGAAACCGAATGCCTGGCAAAGCCACTCGACGGCGGCGGCAGCATCGTTATAACGGAGCGTGGGAATGATGGTAGCGGTCGTGTTTTTAGCGGTGGCAGTCACGGTCTTGACCTCCTGGGCTAAAGATTGACTGACCTTTTGTATTGCCTATTCTTTTTCTCTAGTGAAATACTTTTGTCACCCTAGATAAGGGTTGTTTGTACATTTTTCGTTTACCTGACCTCACTTTGCACGTTGCGTAGAGTACTGGTCTGGTGATGGTAGAAACTTTTGTATCCCGGTAAGAATGGGGGTATCCGCTGAGCGCTCAAGAGAACTGAACTACGCAGCAGTTGTCTATAGAATAAATGTACTAAATTCGAAAGTCAAGGGGGTTTGGGAGACAAAGGTTTAAGATTGCACTCTTTCATCATAAGAAGGCTACCTGCCTGGGCTGCATCCATCCTGGGAGTGATTGGAGATGTTACTTATAGCTTTCGCCGTGCTGGTTAGGACATCTGGAGATCGGAAAAACGTTCAAGCGTTGGGATGTAATCGTGTCCTTGCTGACCCGTCTCTTGCCATAACTTTCAGCGGCATTATAGTTAGAAGATTCCGGGCGAGATAAACAAACATTTTTATCTGCTCTAATAAATTACCTGCATTGAGTAGTCGTTTGGGAAGAGGGTAAATCGACAGCCGGTCCAAAAGAATTTTCAGATTGAGAAAACTTATTGATTCTTGAGCCTTTGATACTTGACGGAGAGTTCTCGGTAGGGGCGCGATCTCATCGCCATCACAGTAACCAGCAAACCCAGGGCTCCCGTCACGGTAAACAGCAGCGCAATGCCGCGATCGGTTCCGGTGCCAAACCAGGGACCGATGAGTTCGACACCTGCTCCGGTAGTCATGAAG
>Ga0081526_100468_pt1 | contig 17260 bp, 19 predicted proteins | sample HotLakmasection2_FD_70991 | JGI IMG/M metagenome (GOLD analysis project Ga0081526, IMG submission 70991) | Hypersaline microbial mat communities from Hot Lake, Washington, USA - Section #2 (SPADES assembly) (version 2) | ecosystem: Environmental > Aquatic > Non-marine Saline and Alkaline >... | reverse complement strand
TGAACTCTGGTGTAAACTTACGTCTCTTGCCCATCTGACTGCTCCCTTTCATGGACTATGATACTGCATTTAGCAGCGTGTCCAATCTCAGGGGGTCAGTACAGTAATTCCTATATGAGCTTCAGAGTGCTCGATAATTACCGCATTATCTGTTTGCCTTAAAGATGTTTCACGAAGTGATAGGGTCATCAGAAGCATGACAATCGTGAAAATTATTACAATAATAACCCCGCGTAGAATGAGTTGACCTCTTTTCACATTCAACATATGTAGTCCTTTACTACGAGTTTTGCCAAATAGGGTATTAGTGGACTTGCTTTTTGGGCAGCTGGATGTTTATGCAGGTTTACATTTAAACTCGGTAATCAATTGGCGTAGCTATCACCGAATTACTTTGTTAAGCTGCATAACATCCGGCGTATGAGCGATTGGATGGATCATTTCGTGCTTCACTGAATTGGGCAGAGACCTATGCAGTCTCTGTCCATGATATACACCGTCAGATGTTAAATTGAGCTAACTACAAGCCCAGGAAAAAGAAACGGAGAGCAGGATTGCGCGAGTTGGTGAAGGCTTTGACCTGGCGCAGTAACCGGTAGGAGGCTTCAATCCCAAAGCGCCGACGATATCTGGCATAGACCTGATGCTGTGTCCAGTGGAGGTTGACCAGCACAAACGCCAGCCACTTGCGCTGCTTGCACTTGGTGTTTGGGGTTACGCACGCACGTATCGACCTGGACACGCCAGCACCGCCGCTTGCTGGGTGCGCTGCAAATAGCCGATGATCTCCCCACAACAAAAGCTTTTGTCCAGATACAGGACCGTTGGGTGCAAGCCCACTGGCTCCAGCCGCAGCAACAACCGCTGTACCACCTCAGGCAGGCGGTGCTCGGGCAGGACATAGGTCAAGGCCAGCGTCAGGCGCACCGCGCGCCAGATCACATAGGCGCTGGCAATGCGGAAAAAGCGGCTCATTCCCGCTTTCGCGCGCGTCTTGCAGGTGTAGGCGCTCAAAGCCGGTGTTTTCCCATAGAACGGCTCATCATAGGTGTCGATGGCCACTTCCAGACCGCCTCGTGGCATGTCGACCAGGATCGCCGCTTGCAGTGCCGCGTTCATTTCCGCTTCTTGCTCCCGCAGCGCCCTCATCGGCAGCGCTGCGTTCACCTGCTCGCGCAGGGTGTTGGCTGCCACAGCACCGCAAGTGTCCGCGCAGACTGCATTCAGGCTGCTGCCTTCTGCCACCGTTTTCAGCAGTAGAGTACATCTTCCGCATTCAAAACGTTTTCCGGTATGATTTTCATGACTTGGTTGGGTCTCGTTTGGCTTGGTAACCAAAACGTACCCAAACCAAGTCCCTTTTCATACCCTTTTCACGTTCCCAATCCGCGATTCACTGAAAATGGTTGGTTGTACTCAGGGAACGCTGGAGTGAGTCCCTCCACCTGCCCCAAAAGGACAACTCACGAGGCTGCCCTGAGAGGAGCTGTAAGTAAATGGAAAAGGACAGTTGCCCGTGATAGTTATGTTGTTGGGGCTTCATTCCCGCCAGATAGACCAGACAGAGGAGTGACTGCCAGAGGTGCCATTACCAATGTTCATGATATGACCACCGTACAGTGTATGGGAGTACAATGCCCAGTGATTGGATGACAATAATTGAATTGTCTGAGCGGGAGTGAGTGCTTCCGGCAGAACATCTTCACCTGTGTCAATACGCCGTTGAACATCCTGCCGAAGTTGCTCATCGGCTGCCTGCATAGAGTCAGAGAATCGGTGTGCTTCTTCCGCTGTGTCGAAACACTCGAACACATCGGCTTCGTGGTTCAGCAGGGCGTATTCAGTCAGCCGCTGCACACAATGCAGTGGTATCTGCTTTTCTGCACGTTCAATCATTTCCTGGGGTGAAAGCACCTGACCATAGTACTGGAAGGTCGGCAGAATTGTCTGCGCGAATGCGGCCACAGCAATGACCAGAATTCCCATAATGGCAATGGCGGAGATGAACAGGGTTCGTTTGATGCGCATGTCAATAACTCTTCGAATGTCAGCTGATAGTATATCAGCAAACGCGATCTCTATGGGGAAAGACGTGTCAGCGTGTGAATTTACTGCATTCAAGTTCCATACAGACGCTCAAACCAGACTGAGCGCCTGTATGGCTTGATTTAGAATGGTCAGTGTTAACAGGTCGGGTTCGTACAATGGAGTGCGTGACGGGCACCACCAGGACCTGCGGGCAAGGCAAGCTGTGTCCACCCAAAATCCCATTGCTGTCCTGGATAGCCTGGATTATCAAATAATCTCACTTCATTGTTTGCGAAATCGTTAAGTGACCAGATGCCAGTACTTGTCCAAAAGGTCTGCCCAACGGTGATATCCCCTAACCATCCAGTGTGAAAGGAGTGGGCAAAGATGGACCAATGTACTGAACTGCTTGACGCAGTTTTTATTTCCTCACTTGGCACATTCGGATCAGGTTGTACCGCTACATTAGGTTGATCGAGATGTTGATACTTCTCTCTTATCGTTAACTTGAAGGTTCGTGCTTCATCAGACGTGTTGAAGCAGTGAAAGGTGACATTTGCTTCAACGCTCGTCGGGCTGTAATCATCTGATGGCACATAGGCACAAGTTGTGTATTCACCAGTTGTGTAGAACCGGTCAGCCGCAATTTCTCGCATTTCCTCGTCGGTCAGTTGCTCTCCGTAGTAAAAGTACGTAACCGAAATGAGATCCTGCGCCCACGCACTTCCCGTAGGCAAAAGGACAAACACGAACATCACAATCAGAAACAGTCGCCCAAAACGTGTGGTGGTTAAGCTTTTCATCGCTCCGTCCTTTACATATAGCTTTGGTTGTTGGAACGTTCCGCTTCTAAAGACGTTGAAGCATACGATTTTACTGCATCAACCCTGTTCAATGAGAAAAATTGAGTATTTTTGGGGTTACATACGTCTTTATGATATAGGTCAAATCAAAGGCGGAGCTATGCCCGAAGAGATCGAATATGAAAAGATGCTAGTGCGCCGGGCAAGCCATGACCCAGCGGCATTCCAAGCATTGTATGAGCATTATTTTGATCGCGTGTATCGTTACGTGGCTGCACGGGTTAGTAACCCACAGGATACGGAAGACGTTGTCAGCGATATATTCCTGTTGGTAATGACACGGCTTGGTCTACCCCCAGTTTTTTGGAGTAACAACTGCTCAAGCGGCGCGGCTGACAGGTGTGGTATAGTCGATGCCGGAGTGCAGTCGCTGACGGTTGTAGAAGACCTCGATATAGTCAAAACAATGCCTTGCGTGCTTGCTGGAGTGAAGTAAAGATGCCCTCTGGGATGGCTTCCGCTTTTAGCTCACTTTTCCATATGATCTTCATGACTTGGTTCGGGTAGGCTTAGTGCGGTAACTACAACCTGCCCGTTCCAAGTCGTCTAAGTCTGGTTCAACTTTCGTGACACACCGCATCTACGGGCAACTGGACCCATTTCCGTTGAAAAAGGAGGCCGCCGATGTGGATCCGCCCCAACTAGTATACCTGGTATTGCCTCCTGCAAGCTGATGCTGTGAGGTGTAGTAGGCGGGCGGTAAAATTAATGAAACGGTAGCAACATTAGTCTCAGTGCAATTTGTACAAAACTCTATATCTTTTTGCACACAACTCGTGCCTGAACCATTCCATGCTCGAAGCTCAGTCCTTAATGAGGAAGCAGCGGGATTGGCGAAAGTCCCGCTGGCGGGACTGTCTGGAGGGTCAAGTGAAATGCCTGTATATTGCGTTGACCCTATAAGGTGACGAAGAAATCCGCTAATACATAACTGGCGGGGAGTAGGGTAGTGACAAGGAATGCCAGCAGGATAATTTTTGAAAGGTTCTTTCTCATGATGTTAATCCCTCACAATGCAATCTATTGAAAAGCGAGTGTTGGTAGCGAAGCATTAAACAGGTAATTCACTAAAATGTCCCTCAAGACAAGAATATCATCGTTAGATGTAAGTGGTTGTTGACTACCACTCTTGGAAACCCTTGCAGTCCCGGTTGAAAGCCCGATAATTTCCCCTCCATTAGGAGCTTCTGCTGCACAGGTGTCAAGGTAAGCAGTGGTGAGAATTGGCACATCAGCAGCATTTTCAGCCCATGTAGCGTAGAATTGACCAACGAAGTAATCATCCTCAAAGGGATTGACTGCACCTCGCGCAAGACAATTATTGCCTGTCAATGCCGCCATTTCATCGAAATAGAGGTTAATTCCGACAATGGGAATACGCCGGTTACGATAGGCATCTCGTGTCCAAGCTGGATCGACCCAATCAATCGCAGAAGCATGAATAATGACTCCTGCTGCCGGCTGCTCAGCATTCAAAGATAGGAACTCATCCCAACTTCTAACGATTTTCACCCCTAGTGAATCGATAAGCTGATCTTCTGCAATAAGAGGATTTGAAGCTGCATTCTCCGAGATCAAGTACATAATGTTATAAGTTGAAATATCTTGACTGGCTAAGGTCTGCGAATATGAACGTAACCTCTGCTCATTTTCAATATCCGGTTCACTGGTAGGTGTAGGCACGATATCCTGGGCAAATGTTGAATTGCCATCCATTTTCAACAAAAAAGCACTGATCAGGATAACCATTACAAAAGCGATAATCCCAAATTTGATACGTTCAAACATGATTTTCACTCCGTTTTATCGTCACTACTCTACATAGACGCTGGAGCACAGCAAAATACTCAAAATGGGTCCACCCGTGACTCAATGAGGCTGTTTGAGTATTTTTGAGTGTGTGTGCGTCTTTAATATAGTGGCGTAACTCGAAGGCAAATGATGACCGAAGACTCGCAGTACGAAAAAACGCTGGCTCAGCGTGCCAGCTATGATCCGGCGGCTTTCCAGACCTTATATGAGTTGTATTTTGATCGTGTTTACCGTTATGTGGTGAATCGCATCGGTCATCCAGAGGATGCGGAGGACGTGGTATCTGAAATTTTCGTTCAAGTCATCAAAGGATTACCAAAATTCAGAAACCGACACGCTCCGAGCTTTGCCGCCTGGATATTCACGATTGCGCGAAATACGATTATTGATTTCTACCGGCGCAAGGGACGCACGCCGCAACACGTCGCGCTAGGCGATTTAGCCGACGAATGGTCATCAGGCTGTGATCCTTACCGGCTGTTGGTTGAACGTGAAAACCGCTCCGAGCTACGCACGCTTTTGCAACAATTACCGGATCGTCGGCGCGAAGTCGTTACGCTGAGATACTTCGCCGGATTGCGTAATCTGGAAATTGCAGATGTGATGGGGATTGATGAACGTACAGTCGCATCGCATCTGAGCAGGGGCTTGAAAGATTTATACGAAGCTTATGTAGAAAAGCTCAAAACCCGTGAAACTGATGGCAATGCAACCTGACAAACCTGACAACAATCGAAGTATACCGCCCGAAATTATGGATTTGCATAATAGCGGACAAGTTACCTCATCAGATATCGTGCCGATGCAGAAGTTTCGTGACAAGTTGATACAGTCTGCCCCACCGCCTAGAGCGCAGTTCCAGTCTGAACTGTCGGAAAAACTGCAATTGGAATATGCCCGTCAGCAACATCGCACCTATCGCCTGCCATCCATTGCCCGTGTTGGAATCCGTCCAGTACTGGCAATTATGGTTGTAGCAATCATTGGCGCGGGGGTAGTTCTGGCGATCAATACACTTCTGTGGCAGTTTATCAGTGACGATGACGGTTTGCAGTCTGTTGACGGTATTGAACTCAATTTAAGTGCGACAATAGATGATTTCACCCTCAACATCGAATGGGGACATATGGATGCGAACAGGCTATCCATCGGCTTCGCTGTTTCCGGCTTTGACTGTCCTGATGAGCAATATCTGTTCTGTGATGTTGGGGTGCGCTTACTTGACGAGCATCAAGCGCAATTGCCCCTGTTATCCAGTCAAGGGCAAGATGAGGGGGAGACCCGTTCTTACCTTTACAATTTTGATGCTTCGTCCATGCAGACACAATCGGCAGAAATAGAGTTTCAATTAGAGGTTGAACCTTTCGGCGTCACCTTATCTGAACCATCCGATGTCGGCTCAACTGTCATGGAGACTATCCAAACACCGTTGAACGCACCGCTGATACTGACGTTCAGTCTGGGGACAAACGCGCAAGCCCGCGTTCTGAACGTGGTGCAATCTGCCAAAGACAGCGGATATACGCTAAGCTTGCACCGCGTCATCCTCACACCGAGTCAAACCCGTGTTTTAATCTGCTTTATGCCGCCAGACCTTAACCGCGTCTGGACGACAATTCCGTATCTGACAGCGGGTGATGTGGAAGTTGCAGGCGGCGGCGCTGTTCAACCCATAGTTGAAGTCGGCGAAGGCCGTGAAGAAGAAACCTGTAATGAATTCACCTACAATGCCGCGATGTTTGACTATACAGGTGAATGGCGGCTTGAGATTAGAGAATTAGTGGGGATGGGTGATGTCGGAACTGATCAACAGCGCATCCCCGGTTCGTGGGTATTTGATTTTGTAGTGCCATAAACAGGAAGGTAAAAAGGAGTAGACAATGAACGAACTGACCCGTTTTTCATTTACAGCACGAGATGCACTCAACAGGGCACTTCGCGAGGCCACATTAGACGAGGTATCGACTATAGACAATCGTCATCTGCTCATTGGGTTAGCACAACTCCCGATTGCGGAGAGTACTGCATCGCACGTTCTCAACGGGCTGGGTGTTACAGCAGACAAGCTGAGACGAAAGCCCAAGAGAGACATTGACCAAAACGCACAGCTTGATCTGAGCGTAGAGGTGAAAAAGGTGTTGGAGCGTGCCGCAGGTATCGCTCAAAAGCGTGGCGAAAAAGTCATAGCATCCGCGCATCTGCTGGCTGGCTTGCTGGCAGATGACACCCTTCCGCCATTATTGAATAGTACAGGCGTAACGATTGAACGAATCAGCGAGGCTCTGCACTCGCTCGATGACTGGACAGATGAAAGATAATTGAGGAGAGCTGGTGAAAGTGAATACATACGAGAAAGTAAACACTGAGAGTCGATCGATTTTTGAACCTGATGTTCAGACTCTAATCAAGTTTACGGAACGGCGAGATTTTATCAATCGCTTGATGCTATGTCTCGTGTTATCGTTCATCCCGCAGATGTATTTCGTGAATCAGATTACCCAAACGTTGTGATGGTGGGACCATCCAGGCGCACATCTTCAATTGATTACATTTATAGTTATTTTACTGTTGGTAGCGTATTCAATTCGTCTGAAGTTTCAGGTTCATTACTTGCGGCGAATATTAAAGCGATCACAAAAACATCATTCGTCACGCAACAAGCAGAAAAATCGCCTGCTTTATGAAGATGGGTTTGTAGACGAGCTTTTTCTGGCGGAGCCGATAAATCTTGAACCAATCGTCAAGGAGAAACGAAAAAAAGGCGAATGATTGCTCGAACTGACGCTACTCTTTCTACGGTTTCTTCATCTCGACAAATTTAAAGACTTATATATCGCACACCGCCGACGCGGCGATTCTACAGCGCGTGACCCTTCCTATCAAACACCGTCGGAGGTACGCCAGTCCCACCGTTTCGGCGGGACTGCCGAACCACCGCCTAAAAAGCCGCCCCGCGTAAAAATCTGAGCGCGAAGCCGTCCGATCTGGTCGGCTTTTTTGTTACTCTACTATTGAAGTTGCCATGCAGAGGATGAATGAGAAGATAAGATCAATGACCGTTATCGTCTCAGAAGTCATCTGCACATCGGAGAAAGCCATCGGCTTTTTGCCCCATGAGGGCCACAAACAAATCGCTTCCCGATGAGGCATGTGTGCCTTTAACGTCGTAAAGACACCGCGCCACGAGCGCCCTAACAAAAACACGATAAAGCACACCGCATTGACTTCTGTACGATAGAGTACAAGGAGAAGTATTCATGCACTATATTGGCATTGATTGGGCGGACAGTTCTCACCAGATCGCTGTTTTGACGGCTGAGGGGCAGTGTATCAGCGAGTTTGCCATTGACCACACCAGTGACGATGTGATGAGCAAACTCTGTCAGCAACTGGAACTGCTGGCACCGGTACAGGTGAGCATTGAACGCCTGGATGGGCTGCTGATAGATCAGTTACTTGAAGCAGGCATTGAAGTCTATGTGATCCCGCCCCGGATCGCCGCTCACAGGCGACCCCGCAAGAGTAAAGATGATCGCGGCGATGCCCGCCTACTGGCCAACCTCTTGCGTACCGGTGATGAAGATTGTCGTCGGCTTGAAAGGCACGGATCAACCGTCGAAACTTTGCGCCAATTGCTACAGGCTTTTGAGCAGCTCCAACGCCAGCAGTTGCGAACCAGCAATCAACTACGCCAAATCGTAAAACAATACTACCCGGTTCTGCTTTCTATGTTCAGTGATGTGGCAACTCATATCTCGCTTACCTTTCTGGAAACCTACCCCGATCCAAACCAGGCTCAACGCCTGACTTACACCGAATTAGAGCAGTTTCTCAAAGCGCATCGCTATACTCATATACGCCGTTTGGATACGATCTACCAACGCTTACGTAAATCCCCACTTGAAGCACGGGTCTGGCAAGGCTTTTCCGTTCATGCCCAGGCTCTGGTGCCCATTTTGCGGCTGTTGAATCAGCAAATTACAGCCCTCAAACGGGAAATCCGCGAAACATTTGCACGCCACCTGGAAGCCAGTTGGTGGCAGTCCCTGCTGGGATCGGGTGAACTGACATCGCCACGTTTGTTAGCCTGCATTGGCGATAATCGGTCTGTCTTTCCCACAGCCGCTGTTCTCCAGGCACGAGCAGGCACCGTCCCTGTGACTAGACGTAGTGGGAAATCTCATGCGGTTCGATTTCGATGGGCATGTGACAAAACGCTCAGAAAAGCCTTGGTGGACTTTGCCCGCAATAGTATCGAGCATTCTGGATGGGCGAGAAGCTACTACTTCGACCAATTTGAGCGCGGACATGACAAACCCCGTGCGATGCGGGGATTGGCAAACCGATAGGCGCAAATCATCTGGACGATCTGGTCTCGCCGCGAAACCTATAACGAAGCTCTGCATGTTGCCAATCGCTCAAGAAAAGGGAAGGCTGTGGTACGTTAGCGGGTAGCCACAGCACAACTTATTACTGGATGTAACTAACGCCATATCCAGACCTCACCACAACTGTATGTGAAATGCCACCATTGAACAACAAACCTGTTCTCTGGTTTGTTGTGATTCCCATCTCTGCGAAGTGCTTAAGCTTTGCCGCTTTTCCGTTTACCTGCTTTTTCTCACTTGACAAGCTAAAGACATTTGTTTGCCAGGTTCCCCCCACTGCGCTGTCCCCGGTGTGGTGAGCGTTATGCTCGCCCGTGCTGGACGGACTCCAGCCCTTTGAGGAGGAGCCTCATGAACAACCACATCCGCAGTCAGATCCGTCCGTTTCCACGTGTTGCGACCTATCCCACGCTGTGGGGTGGTGAGATGTCGTTTGAGCAAATCTCGGAGTACATTCGCCCACACGCCGCCAGGATGCTGCTGCGCCAGTATCGTGTCTGGGCACAAGACCTGGATGATTGTTTGCAAAACGGGCTGATGTATGTCTGGGAGCAGCTCGCCGCTGATCGTGATTTTCTCGCTAAGAAAAGTCGGTTTGAAGCGGCTCTCATCGTTTGCTATCGGTCAAAGTCCACCAGCATCCGCAAGCAAAACCTGCGCTACGAATACATGGAGGACTTCTGGGCAAAGCATGACTTCAAACATCCAGAAGAAATGCGGATTGGCGGTCTGGAACGCTTCAAGATCGCGGGTGAACGCTGGGCGACCTGGGCAACGCTCACGGACATTCGCATCGACATCGAACGTGCCGTGTTGACCGTTTATGAGCAGGTCAAGGATGATCCAGCCGGGCTACTGGCACTCTACGCCGCGACGACCTGTGTGACCAGCAAAGACCTGGCATATGTCGTTCCGGGCAAAGGCGAAGACGCCATCCGCTGGCGGACAGTTGCCATTCGTGACCAGCTTCGCGGCATGTTGGGCACGCTCCAGAAGCAGAAACCGACCTGGCGTGAGAAGTTCAACAGCGGCGAGGTTGAGCCAGCGATTACGCTGCTGGAAGATCACCGCGAGTACATCATCCGGCACGACGCGATCAAGAGCTTGCTGGAAGGCATCAGTTCGTCACAGGCAGCAAAGACGTTCGGGCATAACGTCAACACGCTGCAGTATCACCGCCGACGGGCGAACAAGGAACTTGCGCAGGTCTACGGCTGCACCGCATAGGTCAGCCGTTGTTGTTTCTGTGGCTGGTGAGCGATTCACCAGCCAGTTTTTATTTTGCGAACAACTGTGCTCATTCAGGAGGTTAAATCGGCGAAGTTCAGATATACTAAGGTCAGGTACACGGACTGCGAAACAGAGTTAATGATGTCTTTTACTCGACAAAGCCTGAAAACAGGTCAACAAATTCTTGGTAGTCGCTCTGGCGATTCTCGCAAAATGCAGGGGCAATTTCTGACTCCGGAACCTTTGGCACAGCTTATAGCGAGGCAGCTTGGGAAGATTGCGAATGGGGATCATATTCTTGACCCAGCGATGGGATCAGGAGCGCTGTTGTGCGCTGTCATTGACCGCCTGATCGCTGAGGGTGATCCACTAGAGCTTTGTTTAGATGGGTTTGAACTGGACGAAGAACTGTACACCGCTGCCGAGGCTGTTCTGAAGGATGCAGTCACAGAAGCAGCTAAACATGGCATCAAGATCCATCTGCGCTTGTTCCACGCCGATTTTGTCCTGAACGGACTACAATTTCTACGACCATCTCTGTTAGATGTGCCAGTGGGGCAACGTTATTATCAGCACATCGTTGCCAATCCACCTTACTTTAAGATCAACACCGAGGATACCCGTCGTCAGGCGGCTGAAGGACTGCTCAGCGGACACACCAATATCTACACTGTATTCATGGGTTTGGCTGCGCGCATGTTGAAAGGTGGTCGTGCGTGTTTCATTGTACCGCGCAGTTTCTGTTCTGGCGCATACTTCATGCGGTTCCGCCGGGAGTTTTTGGGCCATGCAGCCGTCCAGCACGTTCACCTGTTTGAAGCCCGCGACGATGCGTTCCGACGAGATGATGTACTTCAGGAGAATCTGGTCATTACCTTCATCCCACGAGATGAGATGTGCGACCAACTTATAGATATTTCCTCGTCGTTATCCCTGGAAGCACTTACCAATGGCACTCCTCGTCGCCAGATTACACAGGAGCAGTTTATCAGCCCGTCAGGCTTGTTCCGACTGCCTACATCCGAAATCGATGAAATGATCCTGGATGCTGTGGATCGTTGGTCGGACAGCTTACAAGCGTATGGCATGGATATTTCCACCGGGCGGGTTGTGCCATTCCGAGCAACACAACATCTTGTGGATGAGCCAGCCGATGTTTCCAGTGTGCCGCTTTTGTGGATGCAGCATATCAAACCGCAGCAGGTGACATGGCCGATCAACGGCAGTTTCCACAAGCCGCAGTACATCGCATGTGAGCCGTCGCTTCTGGTTAGGAATACGAACTATGTGCTACTGCGCCGTTTCAGCGCGAAAGAAGAAGCGCGCAGGCTGGTCGCAGCACCCTATCTTGCCGATGATTATCCCTTCGAGCTGATCGGTTTAGAAAATCATCTCAATTACATTTACTGCCCTAATCGAGAAATATCCGAAGAAGAAGCCATAGGTCTGTCCGCGCTGCTCAACAGCGGCTTGATTGATCGCTACTTTCGTATCTCGAACGGCAACACCCAGGTCAACGCTACCGAACTCCGGGCGTTGCCATTGCCGCCGATGACTGTGATTCGTACGATTGGTGAGATACTGGCAAAAGATGAAGCTGCCGATCTGGATGAGGTCGTTGTTCATGTGTTGCAAGAACTTGGACTGATTCCAACAGACCTGCCCATCCTCCGCGAAACGAGAGTGGTATGAGCAAGATCACTGAAGCACGGGCGGTTCTCGCTGCCCTGCAACTACCACCGGCACAGCAAACAGAAATCGCCGCGCTCACACTTCTGGTACTGGCACAACTGGACGAAAATATACCGTGGAGCGATGCCAAACGACAGAGCTTACGTATTCATGACATGATGCAGGAGATGAACAGTCGTTTTGGGCGAGTCTATGCCGAAAACACCCGCGAAACTGTGCGCCGCCAGGTCATCCACCAGTTCGAGCAGGCACGTATCGTGGATCGTAATCCTGATGAACCCGGTCTGGCGACCAACAGCCCACGCACCCACTACGCGCTGAGTGATGTGGCCATTCGCACCATCCGTCAATTCAATACACCTAACTGGGATGCGGCAGTAGCAGAGTTTTTGGATACCCAGCAGTCGCTTATGGAAATCTATCAGCGCAAACGTGAACAAGCATTGATCCCACTAACATATCAGGGTAAGGAATATCATCTCTCACCAGGAGAACACAATCGTCTGCAAGTTGCCATTGTCGAGGACTTTGGCCCACGTTTCGCGCCAGGAGCGAAACTTCTCTACCTGGGTGATACTGCGAATAAGTCGCTCCTGGTCGATGAAAACGCCTTCCGAGCGCTCAATATCCCACTGACACGCCACGATAAGTTACCCGATGTAATCCTCTACGATGACCAGAGGCAATGGCTGTACCTCATCGAAGCTGTGACATCACATGGACCGGTTACCCCCAAACGCCGCGTTGAACTGGATGAGATGCTGAAGGAATGTCCGGCAGGATTGATCTATGTCAGCGCGTTTCCTGATTTCACCACGTTCCGTAACTTTCTCAGCGAGATTGCCTGGGAAACTGAGGTGTGGCTCAGCGAACTACCCGATCATATGATCCACTTCAACGGGGATCGTTTCATGGGGCCGCACAATCCATAACTGTCACCGCATTGCCCTATTGTCCAGTTTTCCCGCGCTTTATGTAATTTTGACTCCGTATCTGTCAGATTTAACGGGCTGAACCTGTAGAATTACAGCCTTTTGACCAACCTACTTTGATATGCTGGTTTCATTGGTGAGACGCGACGCGCCACCCGATGCACGACCAGCATTTTTGTTTTCCACCACCGGGCTGAAATATTACTTCGGCAGACCGCTGGATTACCAACCCGAAACTGGAATATTGCAGAGGTTAGGCGGAGTCGCTGTGCTACGCTGGCTATGTTGTGTGAGACGAGGGAGGAGACCCCATGCGCGACCAGAGATATTTATTACAGCTCACCCGACCATGTGTGCTAATCTGAGCGTAACCCTGTGAGACGAGGAGTATCACCTGATGCAAGCGACCATGCCTATCACCGTGCCGACCCTTCAGCCCAAGCGGACATATACGCTGTCCATCCGGCTGACCGAGGCGGAACGCGCCGAGGTCGAGGGCTTAGCCGAACGGCTGAACCTGCCCAGTTCGTTCATGGCACGGCACTTCATCCTGCAAGCCATCGCTCAGTACCCGCAAAGCGAGGAGGCCGCCGTTGAAAGCTAATCCCAAAGCCAGGAGCCAATCCGATGATGGAATCAATAAGGAAGCGCTGTATCGTTCGCTGTTGGAGATTGTTGCGTACCTGGATGAAACACAGTACACTGAAGGTAGTTCGTTCTTTGATCGCCGAGCCGAAGTGGTGGAACACTCCGACCCGGCTGACCCCGCGAGTGACTTGGACACGCCGCAGGGCTGAGTGCATTGTACACCATGACGCTCTGCTCTTGCCGTATCCAATCGCGGGAGCAGGGCGTTTTTTGATGACAGGAGAACCCGGTGAAAATCACCTACCGCCGACCGGCCCAACCTAAAAACGACCCGTACCGCTCCGACCCGCTGCCGGTGGATCGGCCAGCAGCGATTTACTATCGCCAATCGACCGATGCCCAGATTGGCAATATCAACACCACCCTGCAAACGGTCGATATGTTCGAACACCTGGTGCGGCAGGGCTGGTCACGCGACAGCATCTTCATGATCGACATGGATGCCGGTGTGAGCGGCTCGACCAAACTGAAAGACCGTCCCGGCATGTCGCATCTGCTCGACCTGATCGAGACCGGTCAGATCGGTCTGGTCGCATCACAGGATGTTGACCGCTTCTTCCGTGATGTGACGCAGATTCAAACCAACATCTTCATCGACATCTGCAAGCGGCATCAGGTGCGGATCATGACACCGCGCATGATCTACGACTTCAACCACCCGACGACGGGCGCGTATCACATGAAAATCTTCCGCGACGAAGCCCAGCACGCCGCTGACTTCCTCGAATATCACATCCGAGGTCGCCTGCACAAGAGCAAGGCGCACATCAGCGAGCGGGGCTTGTGGGCGGGTCGCACGGTGGTCATCGGTTATATGTGCGATATGCGCGAGAAACTGCCCGACGGCAGCCGCAATCCCAATCACCGCAAGTATGTGGAGTTGACACCCTGCGCCGACATCATCCGCACCTACTTCAAGTTGTTTCGGGACAACAAACGCAACCTGCGCCAGACCTACCTGCACATCGAGGAGCATGGCCCGTTCTACCCGGAGCCGGAAGCGCTGGCTGAGATGACACCGGACGGTTTCCGCACCGACATGCGTGTTGAGTACCGCTCAGCGCACACCGGCAGGCTGATGCCGTCGGAAAGCGCGTTGAAGAACATCTTCACCAACGTGATCTACATCGGGCACTGGGTGCATCAGGGGGCGATTGCTCAGTTCCACAATCACGAGGCGATTGTCGATGAGCGCGACTTCATGTACGCTTTCAATGCCATATCATCCACCGATTTCTACGGCGATCCCAACCCGAACTACCAGCCCTACCGTGCCTACACCCGCCACGACAAGGAAGGTCGTCCCGAGCCGCCGCCGATCTACGCCGGGCTGATCTTCACCGACGATCACAACGGTGAGCGCTATGAGCGGATGAACACGCACTGGAACAGCTATAATCACCTCTACCACTATTCCTGCCGCAGACGCCGCCGCGACCGCAAGTGTATGGTCTTCAGCGTCAAGGCAACCCGCATGGATAAGGTGATTAACGATCTGCTGCTGGAACGGCTGAAGGCGACCACCATCGACGAGGAGTCGTGGCAGAAGGCATTGGCGGCGACCCAGCAGACCGGGCATCACGACCTGCAACGCATCCGGGGGGACATCCGCGCCGCTGAACGTGCCCAGGCTGCCATCCTGGAAAACCTCAAGATGCTGCAACACCCCGACATGGTGCGCAATCTGGAAGCCAGCTACTCAGCGAAGGAACGGGAGATCGAGCGGTTACGCTCTGAACTGGCGGAACTGGAATCCGGCAGGCGCGAGACGCATACCCTGCTCGAATCGCGTCCGGTGCTGGATATGATTATCGCCCGCTGGGCGGATGTGCCCCGTGACAAGCAGCGCGAACTCTTCGAGGCGCTGGCGACCCACGCCACCTGCAACCAGGTCGATGAGGTTCAGCGCGAAGTGGTTATCCACTGGCGCGACGGTACAACGACTTCCCATATCTTCCGCTGGGGGGATGGCACGCGCTTCCACTGGTCGAAAGCCGAACTGGAGCGAATGCGCGAGATGATTGAGGCGGGTCGTCCGCAGTGGGAGATTCTGCGTGCGTTTCCACACTGGAAGTGGAGCGGCATCACCAACCGCTACGCGCAGCACTTCACCGAAGATCGCCGCTTCGTTCCCCATTACAAAGGCGAGAAGAAGTACCCCTATCGCGCCACCTGGTACGATACTGAAGAGTATCAGCAGGAGCAGGCAGCACTTGCTGGTTTAGCGGCGAGTAGTATGTCTTCTCGGTGAGATGGTGCAGATACACTACCCAGAACACCAGTCCGCCGTCCTGAATCCATTTCCACGAATAGCGCAGATACCGAAACTCGACACGCTTGTTGCCCGCAGCGGTCGCGTCATGGTCATACGGCGGATTGAACCAGCCACAACTAAACGCATTGTTGCTGGCGATCAGACGCTCCACGTCACAGCGCACGGCTTGTTTGGGGCCGAAGCGTTCGATGCACTTCGTGGCGCGGTCGCCGTCGAGTTCATTGGCGTAAGGGGTGACGTTCCATTGCTTCGCCGCCACTTCGAGGAATTCGCCTTCGCCAGCATACGGATCGAGCAGTTTGTGAGCGGGAGTCGCAGGCGCGACGAGCGAGAGGATCGCGGCGTGATGTTTGGGGTCGATGGCAAAAAAGCCCATCACTTCCCGATTTTCCATGCGGGACATTTTTCAGCCTTTCTAAACGCAAACAGCCCCTGAATTTCAGAGGCTATTGATTGGTCGATTGAAGTTGTGTTTCAGGCGTTTTGCGGCAGGCGGATAATGCCCTGACTCAATCCGCCGGTGATAAGCCGTGTCCATGAGTCCACGTCAAGATCAACGGCCAGCACATCCAGACCACCCGCGCCGCGTGTCGGACGCACCAGCATCGCGCTCTGCCCAGCCTGCCACAGATAGCCCGTCCAGTCGGGGAACACCGGCACCTTCACCAGCTTCGTGACATGGTGGCGCAGTTGTACCATCGCCTGTTCGTCAGACACATGGAAGATGAACGTCGTGCTTTTGCCGCCGTAGTTCGGATCGGTTAGCAGTTCGTGGCACAGGATCAGCGAGGTGAACTTGGCCTCGGGGATGTTCTGCATGAAGGCGGTGTACATGCTGCTGTTGCCTTCACCTGCCGTCAGTTCGATGCTCGGCGCGTCCCAGGGCACACAGTTCACGATGTCGCCCTTGCTGAATTTCGCTCGGATGGCTTCAACCGCCATCCTCGGGCCGCCCATATTCACGAAGACGCACACGCCCTCATGAACCGCATAGCCGTAACACCAGACGTTGCCGGTGATGCTGCCGGTCAGCTCACCACAGGCCGACTGCGGGATACGAACCAGGTTGCGTCTGCCGTTGGTCGTTGGTGTGGACCGTAGGACGGGCATGGTTTCGGGGCGTATCTGACGCACTGCCGTCGTGATCAGATCGGCGGCGTCGTCTGACAGCACCGGCTTGATGACGCGGATTTTCGGTTCTTCCTCGCTCTCTGCTTCGGTGGCGGTTCCTTCTTTGCCAGAGAGAGGCGGGGTATTGGCAGCGATTGCGTCGGGTTCTGATACCTTCGCACGTATCGGCACGCCCAACACCGCCGATGCTTCCTCTATAGAGCAGGGTTCGTGGTCGTCGTCGGAACCGCTATCACCAGATGGCGCGTTCACCTGCGGCAC
>Ga0081526_100461_pt1 | contig 17445 bp, 16 predicted proteins | sample HotLakmasection2_FD_70991 | JGI IMG/M metagenome (GOLD analysis project Ga0081526, IMG submission 70991) | Hypersaline microbial mat communities from Hot Lake, Washington, USA - Section #2 (SPADES assembly) (version 2) | ecosystem: Environmental > Aquatic > Non-marine Saline and Alkaline >... | reverse complement strand
TTGTTTAGCTATCATATTTAATAGATAGGTTGGGTGTACTAACTTCGACCTATCTTTTTTTGTCGGAGCAGTCTGCATCAACCGCTACATAACGCTTTTGACCACCGCTGTCTCCCTGTCAGACCACATGTATATAGTTTTTGATAGCCTAAAGAATGCTCCTGGAGCTGAGGATAACGCTCTTGCATGAATCTGAACAGAGTAATTGAAGAACATTAGTGTTCGAGAAAACGCTTATCCATATTCACTCACGCAAGCACTCGCGCATCCACTGGAATTCGGCTTCGGTAACAGGTGGAACAGGCTGTTGGTTGTAGTCAATTACCTGCTCCAATGATGCTTCTTCGTAAATGGCTTGCAGAACAGGCTCCAGCTCGATGTTGAGTTCTTCGTCATCGGATTGGAGGGGAAGCGGGAATATAGGGATCGGTTCCTGGAGGTCGAAAGGGTAAAGTTCTGCCTCGGGGCGGCGATCGCTCCGACTCACCAAAATGCGGTAATCCGACGCAACCCCTCCCGCCATGGGCAGCGGTTCACCCCCTCGCAACAGATCAATCTCGACCAGGTGGCTCTGGCTCTCCAATACCTTGTGGCGCTTAGCATTGTACTGATCGCGACCTTCTCCGGGGCGCTTGTTTTTGGGAGAGAGAACTTCAATGACGGTGACCACTTTGCCTGTACCAATTTGTCGAATTTCCAGGTAAGTCTCTTTGACTTCCTCTGGCATGGGAACGTTGACCTTGATCGGCTTGCTCAGGGTGCGGGTTGCTGCGGCTTGTCCTTTTCCCTGCTGGCTCTGGAAGATGGATACATCAGGAATACCAACCAGAAGCGCATCGGTATAGACCCTCTGTTCCACAGCCGCTCGATATTTAGGCTTGAGCAATGGATTGAGATGACGAGCCAACTGCACGATCAACCAGGCATGAACCTCTGGCCAGATGACAGGGTTTTCTAGATAAGGATTCATACCGGGAAAATTGGGTTGCATGAGCTTGCCAGAGATCAAAACACAATAGTTGGAAATGTCGAACTTGAAGCATCAAGCACGGCAGCCATGCCCTTGCAAGAGAGCCGCAACATGAGCTTATCGCAACGTAAACAGGTCAGCCTGAATCTACGGTAAAACACAACATGCTAGATGTTTTGTCCAGCAACTACCTAAACCCAAATACGTTTTAATGAGAGCGTAAATCCTGGCAAAATGGCTTCTCCTGACAACGTACTTGGGTTATCCAACACCTCCACTTTCCTACCCAAACGATAAACTTCTACCTGCCGATTCTGCGGATTAATCAGCCAGCCTAACTGTGCCCCATTATTCATATACTCTTGCATCTTCTCATGTAGATCTTTGAGGCTGTCAGTCTGCGATCGCAATTCAACAACAAAATCTGGGCAGAGGGGTACGAATCCTTCCTGTTCTTCCTGACTCAGTGCCTCCCAACGATCTCGTCTCACCCACGAGGCATCAGGTGAGCGATTCGCACCATTCGGCAATTTAAAGCCAGTTGATGAATCAAAAGCTTCACCTAAAGAGTCATTAGACTCAAACCAAACCCCGAGTTGAGTGCTGATGCTGAGATTTCGCTTTCCCGATTTGCCCCCTGTAGGTGGGTTCACAATCAACTCTCCTGTCGCAGTCCGTTCAAGTTTGAGGTCGCGATTTGCAGCAGCCAGAGCAGCAAACTGCTCTGACGTCACCTGCAGAGCAAGATCACTGGGAAGCGTGAGCAAGAGAGAATCAGTTTTGAGAGGAGTGGGTAGATTCATCATTCACGTCATGCGGCTGAATCGCGTTTTAATTCTCAAGTCTATCGAATACACTGCGACCGCAGTTAGCAAGGGTCGAAAGGGGCGATCGCAGTTACGGAATTGGAACGAATGGGGAGAGGGCGATCGCTGAACCGGAGGTTCTAGTGAGGAGTGTAAAGGTGGTTCTAATTTCCCACCAGCCCCACCTCTCTCAATAAGCTAATTGAGTTAAGAAATGCAACAATTTTCTTTGGGGTAATTTTGGGGTAAGGCTCTTGAAGGATACCTAAAAGCCTTACTCTGTCTAGGTTTACCAGAGGTCTGCAAAATCTCCACCCCCGGTTCGAATCCGGGTGCCGCCTTTTATGTACATTCGCACATTAAATGTCGCTTTTCGCACATTCATGTCGCAAGCCTTAGAATTCGAGGGTTTTCTGCCTAGATTCGCACATTCATGTCGCAAATCCTATTCGTCAAGGTTTCCGCACATTAAATGTCGTTAAACCGATAGCTCACAAAAAAAGCACCCAGATTCTGGGTGCTTTTTTTGGGGTTTTTCTCAAGAAGTTATGTGTTGGGCAAATTGACTACTCAGGCTCAAAGGGTGACAACCCCCTTCGAGGGCTTATCTGGCAGAGATTTGAGACAATGATAGGGTAAAAAAAATAGGGGACAGACTGCCCCCCAAAAAAAATATGTTGCCCTCATCATACCAAACCGTTCTGCGAAAGCATCTCAGCCAACAGCAATATCTGACCCTGGAGCTGCTGATACTTTTGATACAAGCTCATCGGCAGGTTCAACTCTCGATGTTAGCGAGTGTGTTTCCCCAACCGATTAAATACGAGAGTCGGATTCGCAATTTGCAGCGGTTTCTGCTTCTCCCTCAGCTGAGTGTGAAAGTGTTGTGGTTTCCGCTGATTAAATATTGGCTGCGACAAGCGCAAACCGGACACCGCTTAAACCGCTCCCAAAGGCGATATCTGCAAAAGCAGCATCTGCACTATGGTCAAAACCCTATCCCGTCTTAGTGCTGGGGAACCGGGAGTTCCATAGCCCGAAACTGGCGGATTGGTTGAAGCGTCAAGGGGTTGCCTTTGCCCTGCGGCAGAAGCAGGATCTCCACTTCCAGCAAAGCCCGGATGCGGACTATCAGGTGCTCAAGGCGCAGGGGTTTCAACCGGGAGCATCCAAGTTTTATAACGTTTTGCAAGCGCGTTAAGTACAGCACATGGGAGGGGCGGCGCGCCGCGCCGCCCCTCCCATGTGCTGAAGCAACTTGCACACCGCTATATGTGGGGGTGAACTGTAATAAAGGGGATGGGCTGGGTCCGTTCAATCTGGCGGTATATTGGAAACGCAAGTATCGCCAAAAAGGACCGAAAGAACCCTGGTACATTCTGACCAGCTTGCCCACCCTGAAGCAAGCTTTAGCCGTCTATCGCTGTCGTTGGGGCATCAAACAGTTCTTCAAAGATTGCAAAACCGGGGGGTACCACTTGGAGGATACCCGGGTGAATGAGACGCGATTTTTGGCGTTGGTTTTGGTTATTGTCCTGGCGTATAGTTTGGCGACGCTGCAGGGGCAACAGATGCAGAAATTAGGGATAGCGGACTACGCTGGGCGTATCCAAAAGCACCAGGATACCTATCCCCGGCACAGTGATTTTAGCTATGCCTTGTACGGTCAACGCTGGATCTATGGGATGGAGATCTGGGCAGAATGGGCATTTACTCTGATGGCATTGAAACCCCATAAACGCCTCTTTTTTCAGCGTGGGCTGCATGCCTTATCCCTGATGCAGCAAGCATCTTAGCTATGTTGTCATCCACTGAGGGAAATTACAGGCTCTTTCAAAGATGAGCCTGCTTTTGAGAATGTACTTGCATATAGATGAGCTATTCGCCAGGGAATGAGTCTGTAATACGCAGCAGTACTCCATGCTGAAACGCCTTCAACTAGCAACAATGGACGCTCGAATTGCGGCGATCGCCCTTTCTCGTCAATTAATACTACTGACCCGCAATCTGCGAGACTTTGGCAAGGTTCCAGAGTTGATGATTGAAGACTGGACTGTTTCCTTCTGATAGCTTCGATAGCGACACAATGTTCAGCGATCGCCCCTCTCCTTGCCTCATTCCTACCCGTTAAACTATGGGGATATCAGCAAGCATCTAACCCATGCCGATTGAAAAGCTTATGGAGGAATATCGGCAAACTTTACTGGAGGCATGGCATGACTACTTTGACGCTTGAAACAGAACCCCTGACAGCAAAAGTCATAGTAACGAATAACAGGTTAGTCATTGATCTGGTTCATGGACGTAGTTTAGCGGTTCCGCTTGCCTGGTATCCCCGGCTATTGCATGGTTCTGTAGCGGAGCGGCAAAACTGGCAACTGTTGGGGGATGGGTATGCGATCGAGTGGGTTGACCTGGATGAGCATATTGGGATTGAGGGCCTTTTGGCAGGTCGCCAAAGTGGTGAAAGTCAGAAGTCTTTTGAGCGCTGGTTGATGAGTCGGAATTTGGTTTCTGGTGAGGGTGGAGGTTGAGCGATCGCAATTATGATGGTCGTAACAAGCTCCAGATAGCCATATTGAGACGAGCGCCATAGAATAAAGACAGTATTCTTCCAGAGTTGAACAATGGCGGGAAGCGCAATAGAGCGGCAAAGGCTATTTGAGGCAATCAGCGATCTGCCTGATGAGGCTTTGGTAGAGTTAGCAAGTTTTCTGGAGTATCTTCGCTACAAAGCCTCAGCTCAACAGAGAGAAGAGAACGCTGGGGCTGATTTTTTGGCGGCAGTTGCGGGACTGGGCGCTTCTGGAGAAGAGGACGTTTCAGAACGAGACGAAGAGATTTTGAGCCGTGAAGTGGGTCCGATTCGGGGTTGGCATCTTTCGTAGAGGAATGCTGATGATATGACAGCAGTTCTCGATACCAGTTTTTTGTATGCCTTGACCGATCAAAGCGATCGCCATCATCAAAAAGTTTTAGCGGCTGCTCGCAATGTAAATCAGTCACTGGTGTTGCCTGCCGTTGTCTTGCCCGAAGTCTGTTACCTGATTGCGTCAAGGCTAGGGCATTCGGCGATGCGCCGCTTTGTGGCTAGCATGACGATTGGCTCGGTTCAAGTCGAGCCTACAACGGTTGAAGATTTGGCGCGGGTCCATCAGGTGCTAGAACATTATGCTGATAGCCAACTCGATTTTACGGATGCCGCTATTGTGGCGATCGCCGAAAGGCTCACCATCACCCGCGTTTACACCCTAGATCGCCGGGATTTCTCCATCATTCGCCCCCGGCACTGTGATTATTTTGAGTTGTTGCCGTGAGGTGGGCGATCGCCCCTCTCCAGCCCCACGTTATGGGTGCGATCGACTCTCTAGTAGAAAAAACAACTCAACTTATGCGACCAAAAAGATTTGAGATTAAAACTAATTTAGTGGTCATTTTAAAACGACATTTTACAAACTCAGATACACTAGATATTTATCAATAAAAGTTTATCAATGAATCGTCCAACTGTAGTCCTCAAGACGTATGTTTTGCACCTCTCGTTCAATAACTTCACAGCTAAACCAACCTCTGACATGAATGGAGCTACAGTATTTTATACTCCCATCTCGGACTTCAAGTTCAACAGTGTAATCAGAATCAAATGCAATCATGATTATAATGCATTCATCAGATATTTCATGGACGTAAAAGTCATCACTATAATTTGTTCCATTGCATGTCAACTGCAAGATACCGTCCGGCAAATTTGCGTTAGTGCTACTGACAAGCTTTTCAATCTCAGAAATGCTTGACATCATAGCATCATCGATTTCGTATTCTATGTCTGAAAAATCAATGTTTTCTAAGATCCAGTTCTCGTTAATAAACTCAATTTTTTCCGCCGCAAAGTCTCTTAAGAAGTGTTCTAGGTCTACATAATATAAAACGCTTATTCCTCGTTCTCTTGATTCTGCGAGCAATTCAGGATGAAGCCTCTTAATATCATTGCTATCAGCAAAATCTCTTGTATTACTCGATATAAAGGCTACTTTTTTCTGCTCTCTAGATTTTTTTGATTCAAATTTCGCTCGTTGAGAAATACATTCTGCTTCTAAAACGCATAACCATATTAAGCAGTCTTTGAAATTCTCTTTTGTTTCTGTAGCAGGGCGCTTTCTAGCAATGATTCTACCAATTACCTCTTGGAAATGCGAATCAGGATTTTTAGAAGTAATTAGATCTGCTGAAAAAATACCATTGCTATCATTGACTTTACTTGTAAGCTTTTTTATAAAGGTTTCAACTGAAGCGTAAACCTCTTCTTCTTTTAGAACTTCAAATTGTTTGCCATGAAATACTTTTTCTGCATTTCTTTGAGCTTTACGCAGACCTTCTCTCGCTTCTCTCAACTTCTTTATGTAGTTTGACTTAATCTCTAAAAATACTATTTCAGGAATAACAATACTAGCCTTTGTCTTCTTGGCAAAGCTGAATAAGATTTCAAATTTTGGGGACAATCTCCAAGAATCTTGTATCCATATGTTGCTATCTAAAATAATTATCATGGTATTTTCTTGTGTTTTTTTGTCTGGAAAACTATAGCTACTACCAAATAAAGTTCTATTTTTATAGACACTATTTCATAAGTTTTTCTTGGCTGACTTTTAGTTCTGCAAGGGATTTTTTGTCCTTTTTTTTTGCCAGTTTAGCCTAACAAGTATTGAAAGCAAGAATGCTTCCAATATTGGACTCTGCGTAGGTGTTCACACAGCCGCGTCATATAGCTGGAGATGGTACGGTTTTCACTTTTTCCCAAGCTTTCCAACTCCTCGATTAAGTTGTCATAATCCAGGCTCTCTAAGTCTCGGACTTTGAGCTGGGCAACGGTGGTTTCGAGCCAGCGGTCATAGTCCTGCTCATAGAGAGCCTTGGACTTGAGATTCAGTTCGGGTTGCATAAACTGATTCTCATAGGGCTGGGGTTATGCACTGAAGTACTTCGCTGCCGGGTGATAGGTCACGATCGCCGTGGTCGATTGCTCTGGGTAGAGCTGTTCGCTTTCGTCCATGTAGAGACCAATACGTTTGGCGTCGAGTAGATCGAGTTGGGTGTATTGGTCTTGGATGTTGGGGCAGGCGGGGTAGCCGAAGCTGTAGCGCGAACCCTGGTAGCGTTGGGCGAGGACATCGCGGATAGTGTCGGGGTCTTGGTCGCCAAAGCCGAGTTCGCGGCGAATGCGGGCGTGGGTCCATTCCGCCAGGGCTTCGGCTACCTGCACCGCCATGCCGTGGAAGTAGAGGTATTCAGTGTATTGGTCGGCGGCGAAGAGTTTTTGGGCATATTCTGTCGCGACCTCGCCCACCGTTACCGCTTGCATGGGAAAGACATCGAAGCGGGTGGCTCCGTCCTTCTCCGCAAAGAAGTCGGCGATGCAGAGGCGGCGCATGGAGCGCTGGCGGGGAAACGCGAAGGTTGCCGCTGGGGTGGGCAGGGCGCTGGCATCGAACGCAGCGGCGGGGTCGTACACATGGAGGCTGTTGCCTTCCGCCAGGGCGGGGAAGTAGCCGTAGAGCACCTGGGGATGCAACAGGTTTTCGGCGACGATGCGCTGCTTCCAGTCTTCCAGGATGGGGTAGACCTTTTCTTGGAGGAAAGCGTCGTACTCCTCGCGGCTCTGCTCCTTGGGTTTGCGGAACTGCCACTGTCCGGCGACCAGTGCTTGCAGGTCGAGATACCAGAAGATCTCATCCCAGGGGATGTCATCGCCAGCGAGGATTTGGGTGTCCCAGAAGGGAGGCGTGGGGCGATCGATGTCCAGTGCTACCGCGTCGGAGCGGCGGGTGTCGATTTCTGCGGGTTCGGCGGGAGTGGTGTCGGCTTGCGGGGCGTCTGCGGCATCCGTGGAGGTAGCGGCGACCTTGCCGTTGGGACTGGGTTCCTCATCCAAAAAGCCCTTCAGGTCATCCCAGTTGCTCGCTTGCTTGGCGGGCATCAACTTATCCATGAAGTGCAGGTCGGCAAAGGCGTCTTTACCGTAAATCACCCGCCCGTTGTAGGTGTTCTGACAGTCTTCGTAGACGAACTTGGGTGTCAACGCCGCACCGCCCAGGATGACGGGTACGGTGATGCCCCGCTCGTTGAACACCGCCAGGTTTTCCTTCATGAAGGCAGTAGATTTTACCAGCAAGCCGCTCATGGCGATGCAGTCGGCTTTGTGCTCGTTGTAGGCGTCGATGATATTGTCTACGGGCTGCTTGATGCCCAGGTTGATCACCTTGTAGCCGTTGTTGGTGAGGATGATATCCACCAGGTTTTTGCCAATGTCGTGGACATCCCCTTTCACCGTAGCGATCAGGAAAACGCCTTTGGAGCTACTGCTGTCTTCCTTGTCCATGAAGGGTTCCAGGTAAGCAACCGCCGACTTCATGGTTTCGGCGGATTGCAGCACAAAGGGCAGTTGCATTTGCCCAGAGCCGAAGAGTTCGCCCACCACTTTCATGCCGTCCAGCAGAAAGGTGTTGATGATTTCGAGGGGGGGGTACTGCTCCAGCGCCACCTTCAGGGCATCTTCCAGGCCGATGCGTTCGCCGTCGATGATGTGGCGCTTCAGCCGCTCCTCGATGGGGAGGTCGGCGAGGGAATCTTTCTGGCGGGCATCTTTGGCGGAAACGCCCTCAAACAGGCGGGTAATTTCGCCCAGGGGATCGTAGGTGCAAACATCGCCGTCAAATTCTCGCTGGTCGTAGATCAGCTTGCGGCAGATCTCCTGGTGTTCGGGGTCGATCTTGGCGAGGGGGAGGATCTTGGCAGCACTGACGATCGCCCCATCCATCCCCACTGCCATCGCCTCATGCAAGAACATCGAGTTCAGCACAATCCGCGCCGCTGGGTTCAGACCAAAGGAGATGTTCGACACCCCCAGCAGGATGTGAACGCCGGGGAGGTTTTCGCGAATCATCCGAATGGATTCGATGGTGGCTTTGCCGTTTTCCCGATCTTCCTCAATCCCGGTAGAAATGGGTAGCGCCAGGGGGTCGTAGAAAATTTCGTGGGCGGGAATGCCGTATTCCAGGGCGTCGCGGTAGGCGCGTTGGGCGATCGCAAATTTCCGTTCCGCCGTCCGTGCCATTCCCTCTTCATCAATCGTCCCCACGACAATCCCCGCGCCATACTGCTTCGCCAGTTCCAGCACCTTAAAAAAGCGCTCGTCGCCATCTTCATAGTTGGTGGAGTTGAGGATGCACTTACCCCCGGCTACCTTCAGCCCCGCCTCCATCTTCTGCCATTCCGTGGAGTCGAGCATCAGCGGCAGGTTCACATTCGTCACCAGGCGCGACACCAGTTCCTTCATGTCCTTTTCGCCATCGCGCCCCACATAGTCCACGTTCACATCCAGAACGTGAGCGCCTTCCTTGACCTGCGATCGCGCCACCGCCACCAGCCCATCCCAATCTTCTGCATTCAGCAACTCCCGCACTTTCTTGGAGCCGCTGGCATTCAGCCGCTCGCCCACAATCAGGAAGGAGTTGTCCTGGTCGTAGGGTTGTGCCCCGTAGATGGAGGCGGCAGAGGGGGCATAGTGCAGTGCCGGACGGGGATCGCTGGCTACCGCCTGACCGTTCAGTTCCCAGCGGGGAATGCGGGTGTCTCGCGGCTTGGGCTGCAACTGGGTCGCCACCTCCGCCAACTGTTCGATGTGGTCAAAGCGGGTGCCACAGCAACCCCCAATCACCTGCACCCCCAGGTCTTCCACGAAATGGTGCAGCGCCATCCGCAGTTCCATCGGCGTCAGCTTGTAGTGGGCGTGCCCCCCCACGTTTTCGGGGATGCCCGCGTTGGGGATGCAAGAGATGACGAAGGGGGAATGCTCCGACAGATAGCGGATGTGATCCGCCATGCGATCTGGCCCCGTGGCGCAGTTTAGCCCCAAAATATCGATGGGGTAGGGCTCCAGGATTGCCAGCATCGCCGCTACATCCGATCCCACCAGCATCGTGCCCTGGATCTCCATCGTCACGGAGACCATCAGCGGCAACCGTGCGCCCTTCTTCTCAAACACTTCCTCAATGCCGTTCAGTGCCGCCTTAATTTGCAACACATCCTGGCAGGTTTCCACCAGCATCAGGTCTACGCCGCCGTCATACAGTCCCTCGGCTTGCTCCGCAAAGGACGCCTTCATGGTGTCGAAGTCAATATGTCCCAGGGTCGGCAATTTGGTGGTGGGACCAATGGAACCCGCCACGAAGCGAGGCTTGTCGGGGGTGGAGAATTCCGCCGCGCATTCCTTCGCCAGCTTGGCCGCCTTCACGTTCAGGTCGTAGGCGCAGTCCGCCAGGTCATACTCCGCCAACACAATGGAGGTCGCCCCAAAGGTGTCGGTTTCGATCACATCCGCCCCTGCCGCCAAAAAGCCTTTGTGGACATTGGCGACCGCCCCTGGCTTGGTTTCTACCAGGTACTCGTTGCAACCCTCATATTCCGCTCCTCCAAAATCTTCGGCAGTGAGATTTTGGGTTTGCAAGTTGGTGCCCATACCGCCATCAAAAACGATAACGGGACGGTGGGGACTGTGAAGGCGTTCTAAAAACGGGCTTTGCATGGCAGGTGTGTCGTTTTCTGTCGGTTTTGGATAACGGATGAGATAACTGAAAAGTGCGACGCTGTAAAACTACATTATCAACTGCCTTTCCGTTCATCAAAAGAGGGAATCCAGAGAAATCTCGCAGAAATGCGGAGAGAAAGTTTTCAAATCTGAGAGAATCTGAAGTACTTTGTGGGAATCTTTTTATGGAGAAGGCGATCGCCGAACCGATTCCTTCCTAGAATGAAGGGTGTTTCCTGCCTTTAGTACCAGGTCTTGCGGAGCGATCGCGGTATGCCGAGTCAAAAAATTTTAATCGTTGACGATAGCAAAACCATTCGGATGCAGGTACGCGACTTCCTGCCCAAAGGCAATTTCGAGGTGATCGAAGCCCGGGATGGGGTTGAAGGGCTAGATGTGATTAGCCGCGAGCATCCCAGTCTGGTACTGCTCGACTTCTTCATGCCCCGGATGAACGGATGGGAAGTGGTGCAACGCATCCAGGCAGACCCCAAGCTCAAAACCATCCCTGTGGTGATGATGTCGGGGCGGCGGGAAGATGTCGAGAAAATTGTGCCAGAACTCTTCGACTATTTTGAGTTTGTGGGCAAACCCTTCGACCCGTCCCACTTGTTCCGTGCTATCAAATCCGCCACCGTCAAAGCGAAGGAACGGCAACAGGGGAAGGTCGTTGTGCAGGCCACCCCCGTTGAGCCTCGCCGCTCTGCTGCCGTCCTTCGCGCCGAGGTGCAGCCGCTCCATCCCGTCTCTCAAGGGGTGCAGGAAGAGGTGCGATCGCTCCAGGCAGAGGTGCAGCAACTCCGCATCCAAAACGTCAAGCTTCAGCAAGAAGTCGAAGCCCTGCGCAAACAGATGGTGCAGCTCGTCACCTTCGTCCGTCAAAAGCTTCAGTAAACCACCGGGGTCTGAGGGGACGGGTTCCTTGAAGGAATCCGTCCCCTTAAATCCTCTAGCCCCTCGGACAAATTTCAATCTGGAGCCTCAATCTGGAGCCATTATGCAATCTAGCCTTGCCCGCATCATGGATTGGGTTCGAGAAAACGCCAGCCCTCTCCTCCAAGACCTCAATGGACCTGCCAGCGAAGCGGACATCCAAGCCGTTGAAGCAGCGACAGGCTTGTCCCTTCCCGACTCCTTCAAAGCCTTTCTCCGCCTGCACGATGGGGAGAGTGGAGCCATGATGTTGGCACTCCTGGGCAACGGGAATCAACTGCTCTCCTGCCAGTCCATCATCGAACAATATCGGCTGGATCAGCAGATTGGGCAGGAGTTGTTTGACCCCGAAATGGATGCGATCGCCTTCTGGAAAGACCGCACCGAAGGCCAGGTCATTTTCATCAAAGGGGCTGTCAAGCCGTTACTTCTGCATCCCAAATGGCTCCCCATCACCTGGATGAATGGAGACGTGTTCCGCTACCTGGACTTTGACCCCGCACCCGGTGGCATCCCTGGTCAAGTCATCGAGGTCGATCCCGAAAGCTGCATGTACCAGGTTCTCGCCCCCAGCTTTGAAGCCCTCCTGGATCTTTATGCCTCACAGCTCGAAGCAGGGATGTTCGCAGCCGACGACGAAGGCTTCATCGAACGCATCGCAGAGGAAGACATCATGGGTTGGGGCGTTCCTGACTGGCTCAAAAATGCCTGAAACATCTCAGGATCACGTACGAAATAAAACCCGGAATTTTTGATGAGAAGCGCGGCGTTGCCGCGCTTCTCATCAAAAATTCCGGATTTTATTTCATTTTCAATCCTTAGGGGACGGGTGCCTTTAAGGCACCCGTCCCCTTTTGCAAGCCTATTCTTCCTGGGCAGCGGCTGTTTTCTCTGGGTCGATCTTGAAGACCACAACCCCAAGGGGAGGCAGGCACAAGTCAATGGAATAGGGCTGGTTCTGACATGCCCACTCGTCCGTCCACTTGCCTCCCAGGTTGCCCATATTGCTGCCACCAAACTCGCGGGCATCACTGTTGAACAGCTCCATGTAGAACCCCTTCTCTGGAACACCCACGCGATAGTGAGAATGGGGCTGTGGCGTGAAGTTACACACGACCACCACATGCTCCTTTCGCTCCTTCGCCCAGCGGACATAGGACACCACACTGTGGCGGTTGTCGCTGCAATCGATCCAGTTAAAACCTTCCTCAGAAAAGTCCTGGTGGTACAGGGCAGCTTGGCTGGTGTAAAGGCGATTAAGCTGCCCCATAAAGTACTTCAGCTTTTGATGTGGCTCAAACTGTAACAAGTGCCACTCCAGGTCGCCCCATACATTCCACTCACTCCACTGCCCAATTTCATTGCTCATGAACAGGGTCTTCTTGCCGGGGTGCGTGAACATGAAGGTGTAGAGACAGCGCAGACTGGCATACTTCTGCCACTCATCACCGGGCATCTTGCCAATCATGGGACTCTTGCCATGCACCACCTCATCATGGGAATACACCAGCATGTAGTTCTCTTTGAACCCATACATGATGCCGAAGGTGATGTTGTTCTGATGGAACTGGCGGAACCAGGGATCCATGTTGAAATAGTCCAGAGTGTCATGCATCCAGCCCATATTCCACTTCAGGTTGAAGCCCAGTCCACCCAAATAGGTGGGCCAGGTCACCATGGGCCAGGAGGTAGACTCTTCGGCGATCGACAGAATGCCAGGGAAATAACTAAAGATCAGATGGTTCACCTGGCGCAGGCAATCTGCCGCTTCAATGTTTTCGCGCCCGCCATACTCGTTGGTGACCCACTCTCCAGGTTCGCGGCAGTAGTCGAGGTACAGCATGGATGCCACCGCATCTACCCGAATGCCATCGATGTGGTACTTGTCGAACCAGAACAGGGCATTGGCAACCAGGAAGTTCCGCACTTCATGGCGGGAATAGTTGAACACCAGAGTGCCCCATTCCTTATGCTCGCCCTTACGGGAGTCGGCATATTCATAAAGGTGCGTGCCATCAAAGAATGCCAGCCCATGCCCATCTTTGGGAAAATGCCCCGGCACCCAGTCGAGGATGACACCAATATTGTTCCTGTGGCACTCATCCACAAAGTACATAAAGTCTTCGGGGGTGCCATACCGGGAGGTCACCGCGAAGTAGCCCGTTACCTGATAACCCCAGGACCCATCAAATGGGTGTTCGGCAACAGGCAGAATCTCAATGTGGGTGAATCCCAGTTCTTTGACATAGGGAATCAGCTGATCTGCCATCTCGCGGTAGTTCAGGAACCGCGCCCCTGGCTTTAGATCCGCCACGGGAACGGGGGGATATTCCCGCCCATCAGGATAACGGTAGGGTTCGCTGGCAGAACCATGCAGCCAGGAACCCAGATGCACCTCATAAACCGAAATCGGCTCTGTGAGCGGATCTGTGTTGCGTCGCCGCTCCATCCACTCCTGGTCATTCCAGGTGTAGGTGTCCAGTTCCATCACAATGGACGCCGTTTTGGGGCGGACTTCCTGCCAAAAGCCGTAGGGGTCAGACTTTTCGTAGATATGCCCGTCGTAATTTTTGATTTCGTATTTGTAGTGGGCACCAACAGCCACCTCAGGAATGAAGAGTTCCCAAACGCCGTTCCCAATCCGCCGCATCTGGTGCTTGCGTCCATCCCACCAGTTGAAGTCGCCCAATACCGAAACGTTACGCGCATTGGGTGCCCACACCGCAAAATAGACCCCTTTCACCCCATCAAACTCGGCAACGTGAGCGCCCAGCTTTTCATAAATTCGATGGTGATTGCCCTCAGCAAACAGGTGGATATCAAAGTCTGTGAGTTTGGGCGATCGGTAGGCGTAGGGGTCATAAACAACCCGCTCATGCTCCCCTTCCTGAATCCGCAGTTGATAGTGGCTCAGCTCATCAACATCCAACCGACACTCAAAAAAGTGAGGATGATGAACCGAGTGCATCGGATATTCCGTGCGTTCGTCTGGCAAGATAACGGAGACCTTGCTGGCTTCGGGCAGGTAGGCACGAACGCTCCAGTAGACGTTGTCGCCTTCCTGGATGGGATGCGGACCTAATATTTCAAAAGGATCGTGGTGCTGATTCCAAACAATCCGGTCGATTTGTTCTGGCGCAACAGTCATGGATATCCGATGTCTAAACAGTATGGTGATGAAGTTTGTTAAGGGGAGGAGAACTAGGAGGATGCTGCTTGCCCTTATGCTGACGACTTATGGGCAAGCTGACAACAACCCGAATGAAGGTTTTGACGTCTAGAGAGAGTGTAAAAGAAGACGATTGCCCCTGCGATGAAAATAATGTGCGATCGCCATCCGCATCAGGGTTTCCCCACCCCTCCATTTATGAAATAAGGTTTCCTGAATCAGGTCACCGAGTTATGAACATATGTTAACGGTCTTAGTTCCCGTGCGGTATCAGAATAACCAGAATCACCAAATTCCCTTCAGCAATCTCTGAGCTTATCCATTCGCCACATCTATCCACATCTATATAGAGTATTCCACGGAAGAGTATTTCATGGGGAAAGCCATCCGCTCCTATTCCCAGACGGCAAAAATGATGCCGGGGGAGCTTGCGATCGGGGCGGTGGCTATGGGGTACCCATTATTGGGGGCATCTGTGTTAGGGGAGCGATCGCCCCTCAGCAATTTAGGTCTTCATCCCCTTGATGATGCTCTAAAAGTTGCTGGTAATTACAGAGGCTACACCTGCTATAATGAAGAACCTTGGGCGATTAGCACAGTGGTAGCGCACTTCCTTCACACGGAAGGGGTCACTGGTTCGAATCCAGTATCGCCCATACCCAAGAATCACCTGTATTAGAAGCCCTGCAAGCCTTATCTAGCAAGCAGGGCTTTTGCTTTTCTGGGGTTCAGATTTTGGGGATCCCGAAAAAGAAAGTGGATTTTCGGGTACTTTCAGGCGAGCTTTGACTATGATTTGACTATGGATTTGCGAACAAACGTTCTAGGCATAGTCATATGTATGACAAGTCGCGCAAGGGAAAAGGCAGCGTAGGCGTTGAAGCATTTCAACAGCGCCTACGCCTGAGGCTGCCAAGGCAGTTATTTGGCGGCAAGCAAAAATACATAACGCTCGGGCTGCCTGATACGGACGCCAACCGTAGAGTTGCCGAGGCTAAAGCCAAGCTGATTGAGTCAGATATTGCCATGGAGCGGTTTGACTACACGCTGGAAAAGTATGGCAAGCCAAAATCTCCCCAGCTAACGGTCATCGAATCTATCAAGCCGGAGCAGCTCAAAGTCCTGGCCTTGTGGAATGCCTTTGCTGAAGATAAGAAGAACTCGGGGCTAAAGGCGAAAACTTGCGAAAAGTACGACAACTTCACGCGACTCTTTGAGAAGCTGGGCGATTTGACTATTGATGAACCGCTCATAGTCAAACAAGCCCTGGAGAAGGTAACAACCCTATCGCGCACGAAGGATGCATTGATGTATCTCTCAGCCGCCTGCAAGTGGGGGATGCGCCACAAGATGCTGACGACCAACTATTTCGAGGGGATGTCGAATGAGATGCCGCCCCACCGCTATCAGACGGATCCAAAACCCAATGCCTTTACGGAAGAGGAGCGAGATAAGGTGATTGAGGCATTTCGGGGCGATCGCCGCCAAGGCATGGATTATCGCCACTATACCCCCTTTGTAGAATTTCTCTTTTTAACGGGGTGTCGTCCATCAGAAGCCGTTGGCTTGCAGTGGAAGCATATTTCTCCAGACTGCGATGCTGTGGCGTTTGAAGGCTCCATGGTGCAGATCGGGAACCAGCGCGTTCGTTCTGTAGGGAGCAAGAACAACAAAACGCGCCGCCTCGCTGTTTCCGAGCGCGTGCAAACCTTGCTGAAACAAGTTCGTCCGCAAGAAGTGGATCCAGAAGCGCTGGTTTTTCCGTCGATCGATGGTGACTCCATCAATTACCGCAATTTTTCACGTCGAGCTTGGGCAAAGATTGTCGATCCAATTAAGCCAGACACGACGCCCTACTCTTGTCGCGATACCTTCATCACCCTGCAACTGATGAAGGGGGTACCCAGCGCTGTCATAGCTAAATGGTGTGACACTTCGACCCAGATGATCGATAAGAACTATGCAGACAAACTCAAACTCTCTCAAATCAGACCAGAGGATTAGTCAAGACTTCCACATGAAGATTCATATATGTCCCACTCTCAGAACTTCTAGCGGATTATTACAATCCATCCGTCCAGAGAACCCCGATTCAGAAGATTGGGCTTTCCCAAACCCCCAAGAAGGAGCTATTCGTGAAAGCAACTGCATGGATCGGGCATGGAACAAGGCTGTATTAGATGAGAGGCGACCCAAGGATATTCCTCTGCGAAGATCGCCCAATGGGTCGGAAATAACAGTAGGGTCATGGAGGAAAATACCTAGACAATCTAAACCTGTAGCAATCCGAAATGGTTTGTGAAAAGCAGATTGCTTTGAACAAGGGATTTAAGCCCCTTGTCTGTTCACAATCCAAATAGGATCGCTATAGAGCACCTTCGCCCTACCGACATTTGAAGATTTGTAATATGACCTGGCAGAATGAATTATGCGCTACGGCATACTAATAATCTTTCACGAGCACGAGTTGCAGCAACATATCTCTCACAGCGCTCCAAAAGCTGAGACTCTTCTAGCTTATTCATTGCATCATCTCCATCAACACAAGCCATAACAATAGCCCGAAATTCCAATCCTTTGATTCGCTTCATATTACCTAGTCGCACACCTGGTTCCTCTGGACCTGGATCATGTTCTCTAGGCTTTAGCTCATAAGTTTTCAGTCCTGCTTCCTGAAGAGCACTTCGAATTTCTGGCTTATAAGGAGTAATGCAAACTTCATAAGGTGCAAAATTCTCAGTTTCTATTAGTTCCTTCACCCAAGCTGCGATTTTCACTGACTCTTCTCTCACATTAGAACAACGAACAATATCAGGGTCAGGCCCAGTGAAGGCTGAACGATCGCCTACTGTTGTTGTTATATCAAATGTCAATTATTTTGTCCGGTTGACGACAATTATTTTGTCCGCTTAGGGTCGTTGTCCATCGAGCGCTGTTTGGCGGTCTGTTGGCGAAAGCTTTCAGCTTGAATTTCCAGAATGAC
>Ga0081526_100455_pt1 | contig 17606 bp, 15 predicted proteins | sample HotLakmasection2_FD_70991 | JGI IMG/M metagenome (GOLD analysis project Ga0081526, IMG submission 70991) | Hypersaline microbial mat communities from Hot Lake, Washington, USA - Section #2 (SPADES assembly) (version 2) | ecosystem: Environmental > Aquatic > Non-marine Saline and Alkaline >... | reverse complement strand
CTGGGCAATGGTATTAACGCTCTGTTGCAGTTGTGCTTGATCTTCTGGAGTCATCATACGGGTGAATTGATAGGCTTTCCTCCTAGCCTAATTTTTCTCCCAAGAAGGTGACACGCACCCGGTGGGAAACCTGTTCGCTCATGACCGCTAATTGCTTGCTTAACTGACCCAGTTGTTCCTGTTGCTGGGTAATTGTATTTAACAGCGCCGCCACTAACGCCTGCACACTGGCGGGGGTCACTTCCCAGTCCGCTTGCGGAAGCCGAATGCCACCAATTTCAATCTCAGTTCGGTCGTTAGAATTCATGACTTCAGCTTACCTGAAGGGCAACGATTGAAACCCTTACTTTTTCATCAACCCCTGAACTGTTACATTTTCCTTTATGTAATTCGGCACTTTATTTTTGCTTTAAAGCAAATTTTGCATGAATTTACTGGGTCCAGGGCTGAGGTTTAGAAGATTGCAAGGTAATCTGAACCAAGTATCTTGGGTCACTAAACCCAGGTAGTCAAAACTTTGATTTTTCCCCAGCAAATACGAGGCAACCAGAAGAAGCATGTGGACTGAACAACTGCCGCAGAAGGGAAGGTTCTCAAAGCCCCGGACAGTATGGCTGATGTTAATGACTATCTGTTTATTCGGAATGGTGGCGATCGCCTTACTTCACACCTTGTTCCCTGCTCTCCCAATGGCCGACTTGGGTTGGCAAGGCTGGCTCACTCTTGCGGTGACGCTAATTGCTTTCTTGCTTAATGCCCTCACCCCACTTCCGGTAGAGATGGTTTTTCTGGGGGCTCTGGCGGTTCTGTATACAACGGGGATTCTCGACACGGATCAGGCATTGGCAGGTTTCAGCAACAGTGGCATGGTGACGGTTGGTGTCCTGTACATTGTTGTATCTGGATTACAGCAGACTGGGACACTTGCCTGGATCTCACAGCATGTGCTCGGCTTGCCGAAGCGAGAAGCGATCGCCCTGGTACGACTGATGTTTCCCGTAATGGGGCTGAGTGCCTTTCTTAACAACACTCCCGTGGTGGCGATGTTCATTCCCGTGGTGAATGATTGGTGCCGTAAGCTTCAGGTCAGCCCTTCAAAATTTATGATTCCGCTCAGCTATGCGGCAATTTTTGGGGGCGTATGTACGCTCATTGGTACATCCACAAATTTGGTAGTCAATGGCTTACTCGTCGCCAATACTGACTATAGCCCCATGCGGATGTTTGACATTGCGGGAATTGGGCTACCCTGTGCGATCGCTGGAACTCTTTTCGTCTTCACTTTTTCTCGCTGGTTGCTGCCTATACGTAAACCTGTCATCAGTGCCGGTGTTGATCCTCGACAATATACGGTTGAGATGGTTGTTACCCCAAATGGTGCCCTGGTGGGTCAAAGTATTGAGGCAGCAGGTTTGCGCCATTTACCAGGGCTTTATCTAGTAGAAATTGTGCGGGGAGAGCAGGTCCTTGCTGCGGTGAGTCCCAAAGAAGTGTTGCGAGGCAATGATCAGCTCGTTTTTGCAGGAGCCGTCGAATCGATTGTGGATTTGCATCGCATGAGGGGCTTGCAGCCAGCCACTGACCAGGTTTTCAAACTCGACAGCCCCCGCTCTGAGCGCTGCTTGATTGAGGCGGTTGTTTCAAATACCTGCCCCCTGATTCGCAAAACCATTCGAGAAGGGCAGTTCCGTACTCGCTATGATGCAGTTGTGCTGGCGGTTGCGCGTAACGGGGAGCGGTTGAGTGGAAAGATCGGGGATATTCGGCTGCAGCAGGGCGATGTACTGTTGCTCGAAGCGCACGCTAATTTTATGGAGCGGCAGCGCGGTTCTCGCGACTTTTACTTGACAAGTAGTGTGCCTGACTCAGAGCCTCCCTGCCATGAGAAAGCCCCTGTGGCACTGATGGCTCTCATCGGCATGGTTCTATTTGCTGCCTTTGGTTGGCTGAGTATGTTAAAAGCTGCAACGCTTGCTGCCATGGTTATTCTGATTGCAGGCTGCTGCTCCCCAGTGCGGGCAATGCGTAGTATTGAGTGGTCAGTGTTGTTAGTGATTGGTGCTGCCTTGGGGTTGAGCCAGGCGCTGGAGGTAACTGGCGCGGCAGAGGCGATCGCCTCCAGCTTCATTGGCATGGTTGGGGATAACCCCTGGACTGCCCTGGCGGTTGTTTACGCTATCACCACGGTGATGACAGAGGTGATCACAAACAACGCAGCGGCGGCTCTAATGTTCCCTATCGCACTATCAATTTCCCAGTCCCTCGGCGTTGACTTTATGCCATTTGTCATCAGTATCATGATTGCGGCTTCGGCTAGTTTTTCTACGCCCATCGGCTACCAAACAAACCTGATGGTTTATGGTCCAGGAGGCTATCGATTCACGGACTTTGCCCGGATTGGGACACCGCTCAATCTTCTTTTTGGCATCATCACGGTGCTGTTGGCTCCTCGGATATACCCGTTTTAGAGCAGCCCTTTCAAGGTGATGCAAGAGGTTGCTTGAGAAGCTTTGCCGTGGAGACATGTGACTTTTTGGGATTGGGCTTGCGGGGAGGCTTTTTCTTCTTCGAAGTTCTAGGCGATCCCGAAGCACACGCAACATCAAGGGTTTGAAAAAAATGACGAGCCTGTGTAATAGGGAAAGTAATAAATTTGGGTGTGCAGGCACTACCTACACACCCAAATTTATTACTTTCGTACCCCTCAGCAGGTAATTTTGTTGGTGATTTTAAGCTGTTGCCACTTCCCCAGCGCTGACTTCAGCCGCCGATCGCCGCTTCATCCAGATTGAGTAGGGCACTCCGCCAACAACTCCGGCAGCGAGGATTCCGGCGATCGCTGGAATGATCTGAGGTTGTTTGGTAGCGGCAGCAATGAAAAGCGCTAAACCAACGTTGCGGGCGATGGTAGCTACAGCAATTGCCGCTTGCATGTCTGGCTCCAAGCCGTTTGCAGTAAAGTGGCCGATCGCCAATCCCACAAAGGTAAGTACCACCGAAAGCAAAAACAGCTTCACGCCAAAAGCACTGACAATGCTCACACTGATGATTACGGATAGGATGCCCAGAACCACAAACAGCGTGTTGGCGATCGTTCGCAGCAGAACATTAATATCCCCGATCGCATCGTTCCAAAGGGTGCGAATTCCCAGTCCAATGCTGAGGGGTAATAACTGCACGATTGCCACCTGCTTTGCCACCTGTAGGACATTCACGTTAAAACTGGCTTGTGCAAACAGGACATCAAACAGTTTGAGAACCAGGGGGGTGAAAACAATCGCAGCTAAAGCCAGGGTAATCTGAAGGGCGAGGACAAACTCGATCCGCGCCCCCGCCATAGCGGCTCGTCGGCCCAGGAGCGGTGGACCCGGAGCTGCGATCAGCAGGATGAGGGCGAGGCTATAAAAAACGGGCAGTTTGAACAGGGACAAAACCACCACCAGGGTAATGACCGGAAACACCACAATAGCCAGGAGCGATCGCCCCACCAGGGCTGGTTTTCTCCAGAAAGCAATCAGTTCTTCCAGGGAGAGGGAGGCTCCAAAGGAGAGCATGATACTGAAGACGGTCAGGGCGGTGAGGTTTTGAAAGGTGGGGCTGTCCAGCCGCACAATCTCCGTCAAACTGGCTCCCTGGGTCAGCATGGGAATGAAGCTGGACAACCCCAGGAACACCAGAATGATGGAGACAGTAATCCCCAGGGAACTACCTGAGGTGTAGGTGAATTTGGGTTTTTCCAGGTCTTGCAACAACCGCCAGTGATTAATCGCCGCAAAGGCTAAAGCCAGCACGCCCAGAGTAATCAACCCCAATCCCAGGAAGCGTTCTTCATTGAGCTGGTTGGTAATTTCGGTAGCCTGGGTTTGGTCGAGGTACTTAAAGAAGCGATCAATGCCAAACCCAAAAGTAATCATGGATAGGGATGTGCGAATCCAGGCTAGCAGGGTGCGTTCGGCGGCAAGGCGATTCCGATCCTTGGCTAGATCGGTGCGGTCTTCGGACATTTCGGTGCGCTTGGTAGCAAAATCTGTCCGTAGGGCAGCCAGGTCGGTGTTACTCAGCCCTGCGTAGGGCGAGGCTGGATCGGGCTGTTGAGAGGCGTCTGTCATAGAGATTTAAGAGAGTCGAGGACAGGCAGTAGAAGATAAGAAGCAGAAGACGGGAAGCAGCAAACAGGAAGAAATAGAGAAAAAGTGCTTCAATGGGGTATTTCGGGTTCTGGAACCGCAGAGAGCGGCGGGTCAACGCTGACGGATTCCAGCGATCGCCCCATCGTTTCCACCCGAAACCAATAGGTAACTCCAGCGGCTATCAGGCAGCAGACAGCAAGGATAAATAGCAGTAGCGGGACGCCCAGAGATGTTTTCAGCACAGGCAGGGAAAAGGTTCCAGCGATCGCCCCTGCTTTGGCGAAGGCGGCAGCAAACCCGGCTCCACTGGCGCGAATCGAGGTGGGAAACACTTCCCCAGACAACAAAAATGTGGTGGAGTTAGGACCCGCATTCATCATCAGGTTGAACACAAAAAATCCCAGGAAAACGAGGGCAATGTTGCTGCCGGACGCAGCGGGAACACGGTCAGCGGCGGCTAGAACCGCCAACCCCACCGCCATGCCAATGAATCCTGCGATTTGCAGCCGAATCCGTCCGACCCGATCCACCAGCCACACCGCCAGCAAAAATCCAGCAATCAAAAACAGATCCACAATGGCAGATCCTTTGGCGGAAGCCATTTCCTTCGCCATGAAGTTGGTTTCTCCAGCAAAGGCTAGCGCTCCGATGATAGCCGGGGTGAAAATGCCGATGCCGTAGGTGGCAATGTCCTGAAAGAACCAGGGCACGGAGGCGAAGAGGGTGTTCCGGCGGTACTGAGAGGAAAACAGGGCGGTGTAGGGCAGGCCGGGTTCCCGGCTGGGGGGATCGGTTTCGGGGGTGATGGCGATCGCCTCTTCCAGCAAAATGGATGCAGCTTTGGAGGCTTCGTCGTATTCCCCTCGGGCGATGTAATAGCGAGGACTTTCTAGCAAAAAGCTAAACCGCAGGATGCCAACGGCGATCGCCAGCAGCAGCCCCACCCCCAGCATCCAGCGCCAGGCATACTGAATGGCAGGCTGAGCCGAGTCGGGATACATCTGCTGGAACAGGTAGATCACCCCCAACCCCGTCAACGCCCCCAGCAAGGCTCCTACCGCCTGAAAGGTAAACGCCCCAATCACCATCCGTCCCCGCAACCGGGAGGGCACATTCTCCGTGATGTAGGACACACTGATGGGATAGTCGGCTCCAATGGCAACCCCCACCAGGAAGCGGAAGAAAATCAGCGATGCGGCATTCCAGGCTAAGGCGGTTCCAGCGGTGGCGACCACAAACAGCAACACATCCACCAGCAGCGTCCGCTGTCGTCCCACTTTGTCGGTAATGGGACCGAGGGTGAGCGAACCCAATAGAGATCCGGCGATCGCCGCCACTGCCACTGTCCCCACCTGCGCCGATGACAGGTGAAAGTCCTGCTGTAGAAAGGGAATGGCAACCCCAATGATAAAAAAGTCAAACCCATCCAGGGCAATCAGCCCGGCAGAAAGCGCCCAGAGCAGCCCCATTACGCGAGTGATCGAGGAGGCATCCAGGCGTTCTTCAAAGGATTGGGGTGGGGACAGGGTAGCCGTCATGGTTCATCCTCAGCTTCAGTTTGCATCAGGCGGGAACTGAGGGCGATCGCCACAATGGACAGGGGAATCACGAGAATTTGCCAGTGGATGTCTCCGGGACCCACCGTTTCTAACATACGTTTGACAAAAACAACACTGAGCAGGACGATCAACACCTCTAACAGGCTTTTCTTCAAGGCTGCAATGTTTTTTACTTTTAGCCATTGAGGGATGTTCAGTTCATCCTCCTGAAAGTTGATAAACAGAGCATAAATCCCGTAGGCAAACGAAAGGAACGCCAGACCAATCAGAAAGTTGTCTAATGCTTCCAACAAACGCAGGGTGGCTTCCTCCGTTCTGCCGATGGGTAGTGCATCAGTTTTATCTTGAAAGGCAATGAAAAAGGCTCGAACAGTTTCCTTAACCCCCAGGAGCAGCATGAGCAAGGCTCCCGCCAGGGATGCAAGCACTGGAATAGCGCTAATGAGACGGGTCCAGGAAATCAGCTTTAAAAGTAGTGGTAAATCCTTTTGAGGGTCCTGGAGCTTCGATTTAACTTCAACGGTCATTGATAACCTTCCCCTTGTCCCCTTTCCGACGTAACAGAATGCCCGCAAGACTATATTCTTACCTGCAACGGTAAGGGCTAGAAGTAAAGGACAAATAAGAAACTTGTAAGAACAGAACTTATACCCATCGCCCACTTCAGATATTTGTTTGAAGCGCCCGCACAGCGGGCGCTTCAAACAAATATCTGGTTTTGGTTCTTGGGAATTGGGTAGTAATGCACTTCTGAAAAATGGGAAATGGCAGGTTAGCGCCTCTGTGGGGGCTGCTAACCTGCCAAGTCATGTCCTAGATATTCCTGCGGAAGAGTGTCCTGCTAACAGGAACGCCTCGTCATGCCCATGAAAATGGGCATCCATTGCCAGCCTATCGGTCATAGCCATTCAGCTTTTCTGGATTCCCGCCTACGCGGGAATGACGAGGATATTTCTTCACCAGGAAACGTATGACCAGTTCAAACCACTACGACTTGATATCAATCACGACTTTATTGATGTCGCCTGTAAATCGGAACGGAGGATTATAGGCAGTACTCACAGGAGCCTGCAAGTCCTTCCCAAAGTCGAGGGACTCGACCCCAAAGCGCCCAGCAACAGTCTTGGGAATAGTGCCCTGGCCGACCTTGCGGTTGTTGACATAGAGCGTGCCAGTGCCGCCCTTGCCAGGACCCCCACCGTCGTAGGCAAAGTCAAAGCGCACCATAACCTTACCCGTGGGTAGGGGAGTAGCCGAGGTAATAGAGGTACGCTCCAGGTCGAACCAGTTGTACTCATAGGTCAGCTTGCCGTCCTTCACGTACAGCGTGAAGCCCCCGGTCGTCCCTCCCTCAGACAGAATCACCCCTTCAACGCCTTCTGGGGGAATCACCAAATCAGTGGTAATGCTGTGGGACGCATTCTTCAGATTGGGGGCGCTTCCTTCGGGGATGGAGGGCGTGCTGCCTGTAAACTCAAGGTGCTTCCGTCCTGTAAAGAAACCCGGTCGTAAATTGACATCGGCCCGATCCGCAAAGCGATCGTCCAGGGGAAAGACATTGTACTTTTTGCCTTCCTCTATGAACTGATCTTGGAGTTCCTTCAACACAGCGGGATTATCTGCCGATAAATCGTGGGCCTGGGTAAAGTCCTGGGTCAGGTCAAACAGTTCCCACTTGTCCTGGTCAAAGGGCACAGTCCCAGCAGTAATCCAGGGCATACGGTTATGAAACGCAGAAGCCATCATGCCATTCTTGTACAAAGCGCGATGACCAAACATCTCGAAATACTGGGTTTCGTGACGACCGGGAGCCGACTCTGCACCGCGATCGAAGGTGTAGACGAGGCTGGTGCCTTCCATGGGTTTCTGCTCAATGCCGTTGTAAATACTCGGCTCTGGAATCCCCGCCGCTTCCAGTATGGTGGGAGCGATATCGATCGCATGACTGAACTGGGGGCGCAGTCCTCCCTTTTCCTTGATCTGGTTGGGCCAGGAAATGACCATGCCGTTGCGGATGCCGCCAAAGTAGGAGGCTACCTGCTTCGTCCAGCGGAAGGGGGTATCCATCGCCCATGCCCAGCTTACGGCATAGTGGGGGGAGGTTTCGGGACCGCCCCAGATGTCATAGCAGCGACGGTTATCTTCCATCGTCAGGTTCAAACCGTTGAGGTTCAGGATTTCATTGCAGGTGCCAATGAGGCTGCCCTCCGCGCTGGCACCGTTGTCGCCATTGATGTAGATGACCATCGTGTTGTCCAGTTCACCCAAGTCGGCAATGGCATCCACAACCCGACCAACCTCATCGTCGGTGTACTCTAAAAATCCTGCATAGGTTTCCATCTGCCGTGTCAGGATTTGTTGGTCTTCGGGGCTGAAGCTATCCCAGGCAGGCATTTCAGGGGGGCGAGCCGTGAGTTCGGCAGTGGCAGGAATGACCCCCAATCGCTTTTGCCGCTCAAAGGTTTCTTCCCGCAGTTTGTCCCAGCCCTGGTCAAACTTGCCTGTGTAGCGGGCAACATACTCGGCGGGGGGATGGTGGGGCGCATGCACGGCACCGGGGGCAAAGTAGGCGAAGAAGGGGCGATTGGGCGCGGTGGTTTGTTCTTGCTGGATCCAGGCGATCGCCTTATCCGCCAGGTCATGGGTCAGGTTGTAGCCCTCTTCCGGCAGGGGCAGTTCTTCAACCAGTTTTTGATTTTCGTATAGGGTGGGATACCACTGGTCGGTTTCGCCACCGATGAAGCCGTAAAAGTAATCAAAGCCCAGTCCGTTGGGCCAGCGATCGAAGGGACCAACGCTGGTGGTCTGGTTATCAGGTACGTTGTGGTTTTTGCCAAACCAGGCGGTGCTATAGCCATTCCGTTGCAAAATCTGACCAATGGTGGCGGTGCTTTCGGGAATTAAGCCCGTGTAGCCGGGGTAAGCCGTCGCCAATTCCTGGATTGTGCCCGAACTCACGGAATGGTGATTGCGCCCGGTAAGCAGGGCGGCGCGGGTGGGGGAGCACAGGGCGGTGGTATGGAAGGTGTTGTACCGCAGTCCATTCTGCGCCAGTTGGTCAAAGGTGGGGGTGGCGATGGGACCGCCAAAGGTACTGGCAGAGCCAAACCCCGCATCATCGATCAACACTAGCAGGATATTGGGGGCGTCAGCGGGGGCTTCCACGGACTTGAGCAGAGCCGTATCCGGTTGGGATTCCTGGTAGGTAAAGCCAATTTTTCCATTAAAGGTAGGGGCAGGTTTGGGTAGCGTTTCCAGGGCGATCGCCGGGGATGCCGTGGTGATAAGCAGCAGTAGCAGGCTGAACGTGTAGGCGATCGCCCGCTTCCATCGCGCCACTGCCAACCCCTTCAATACATTCATATAAACTCCTTGATTGATACAGCTATGCAAAATGTCGGATTGACGCACAAACGAAGTCGTTTCAATCTTCCTTCTCGCCAGAAATCAGCTAGAGCGTATTCCAAACTTGTAAGGGTTTTATATCAATCGTTCATAGCGATGAAAGCAGGTGCAGTCTGCTTTCATCGCTATGAACATACCTTCGTCATTCCTCCAAAACCCCTGGTGTTGCGTGTACGAAGCGCACGCAATCCCAGGGGTTTTGGAGGAATGACGAAGGTATAGTATCCAGATCCCCGTTTTTTCAAAAAACCGGGGATCTGGCTTCGGATTTAATCACAAACCCAGCGACGTGCCATAGGTTTTGCAGATTTATTGACCTGCACCCTTTGAAAGTTGTTCAACCGCCTGGTCGATGGTGAAACTCGCCGCTTTCTGGCGAGGGGGATAGTCCTTAAAGGTCATCAGGAACTCACCGACAACTTTCTGGGCTGGAACCAGGATGAACGCGTGATCCAGCAACCAATCCCAATAGGTGTTAGAAGTGATGGACGCTCGTTCGTAGGGATCTGTGCGCAGATTGTAAATAAATGGTACGCGAGTTGAGACAAAAGGCTCTGCCCAAATATCCAAAGTGCCCTGAGTTCGCTGCTGGGCAAAATGCAACTTCCAATTGTTGTAACGCATGGCTAACAAGTCGCCATCATCGGAAAAGTAAAAGTACGACTCGCGGGGTGATTCGGTTGTTTCACCCGTCAGGTAAGGCAGGAAGTTGTAGCCATCCAGGTGAACCTTAAAGCGCTTGCCGTTGGCTTTATAACCTGTCAGCAACTTCTCCTTCACATCAGGAGCCCCAGCTACCGCTAAAAGGGTCGGCATCCAATCCAGGTGCGACATGATGTTGTTGGACACGGAACCCGCCTCAATATGTCCGGGCCAACGCACCATAAACGGCACCCGGAACGCCCCTTCCCAGCCCGTATTCTTTTCACCCCGGAAGGGCGTCATCGCCGCATCGGGCCAGGAGTTCATGTGGGGACCATTGTCGGTACTGTAGATCACAACGGTGTTGTCAGCGATACCCGCCTCGTCCAGCGCATCCAGGATCTGTCCCACATTCTTATCATGGTCAATCATGGTGTCGTGGTAAGGCGACTGCCAGAGACCCGCCTGACCGACACTCTCAGGTTTGGGATGCGTGCGGAAGTGCATGTGGGTGAAGTTCGTCCACAGAAAGAAAGGCTCACCCGTTGCCACCTCTTTTTTGATATAAGCCACCGAGCGATCGGCAATATCATCGTCGATGGTTTCCATCCGTTTTTTAGTCAGCGGACCCGTATCTTCAATTTCCTGACCACCTGGCTTCGCAAAGCTATGCAACACACCACGGGGACCAAAGTTTTTTCTAAAGTTGGGGAATTTGTCTGCAGGAGGATAGTCGGGTAGTTCGGGTTCTTCTTCTGCGTTCAGGTGATAAAGGTTGCCGTAGAACTCATCAAAGCCATGAGCCGTAGGCAAAAACTCGTCTTTGTCGCCCAGGTGATTTTTACCAAATTGAGCCGTAGCGTACCCCTGTTCCTTCAACAGTTCAGCAATGGTGGCATCTTCGCCTTTTAGTCCCAGGTCAGCTCCGGGTAATCCGACCTTACTCAGCCCCGTGCGGAACACGCTCTGCCCTGTAATAAAAGCCGCCCGCCCTGCGGTACAGCTTTGCTCACCGTAGTAGTCAGTAAAGAGCATTCCTTCGTTGGCAATGCGATCGATATTGGGCGTCCGAAAGCCCATCAACCCTTTCGTATAAGCGCTGATATCGCTTTGCCCAATATCATCCCCCCAGATCACCACAATGTTGGGTTTACCCGTCCGTGTCGCTACGGGCAGTGCCGAGGAGGAAGGTACAGCCGAAGTTCTATAGCTACCCGCCTGGGCAAAATTCTCGGCTAATGCAACATCAGTGCTAAGAACATTGGTAAACATAAAAAGGCTAACGATGAGGGCGATCGCCAGCACTCGAAGAATCTTTGTAGGGAAAAGTTGGGTGAGAGAAGGCGATCGCCCGCTTCCTTTACCCAAACAGTTTATTACTCGTTGGAAAACCATAACCCAATGTATCCACGTAAGAGGTTGACAATATGAAACAATGCTGTTTACGCCCCGCAAAACCTGCAAAGAACAACTCGTTGGGAAGCTTAAAGCCTCAATGTAATGGAGAAATAAGCCGTGCCTAAGCAAGAGTTAGCGATAGTACTTCAATCCCTTCGCCATTTTTCTAAAACCCTTGATGTTACGTGCGCTTCATGCAATCAAGAGTTTTAGAAGCTAAACAAGAAAATAAAATAAAACCCGGAATTTTTGATGAGAAGCGCGGCAGTGCCGCGCTTCTCATCAAAAATTCCGGGTTTTATTTTGTATGTGATCCTTAGAAGAATGGCGAGCATGTTATTTCTTGCTCAGCTCTTATAAATTCCTTATAAAACCCCAATAGGTTAGAACTTAAGTTTTATGGCTGCTCTCCTTACCAAGATTGAACTCTGAAGTGCTTCGACCTGTAGCGTGGAATCTTTTTTGAAAACAAAATTTTTTTGGAAACAAAACATTGAAAGCAACCGACTGGGACTACTCTTTGGGGCTCTTATGGAAAAGCGCTATTGCCATCAACATCACCCTGCTTGTGCCCAATCTGATAAATTTCTAACTTCTCATTCGTCCCTTAGTGGTGCAGAAAACTTTTTCAGGCACGTTTTGAGCAAATGTACTATGACTCAGAGCCATGAATTCTCGTTGAAAATTTAGCGATTCTCAATATGGCTCTTTATTGAGAAGAACGGATTTGCAAGGTTTCAGGAGTTTTCTGCACCACTAAGCATTCGTCCTAAAAACTTTAAGTCCAGGAACCGCTTGAGGGCTCATTCATGGCGTGGTTGCACCATATAGAAGAATTCTTCCTGGTCATTGCTCAAATTGGGGAGGTGATTTTAGAGGGAATCGCCGTTATTTGCGTATTGACTGGTCTTTTAGCCACAGCTCGACTGACCACAGTGCTCACCAGGCGTCGGCAGAAAATAGAGTTTCCGTTTATTGAGGTTCGCCTGAAGTTTGGCTTATGGTTAGCCCTGGCGTTGGAATTTCAGCTCGGGGCAGACATCTTAAATACAACTATTGCACCCAGTACTGATGATCTAATTCGGTTGTCTGTGATTGCTGTGATTCGAACCTTCTTAAACTACTTCTTGAACAAAGAAATCGAAGCCGAGCTCGAACTGCGCGAAAAAGCGCAGAGGCAGCAGCATAATCCTTTATTGGTTGATGATTGCTCAAAGGATAAGCCCTATGAATGAGCCAATGCAAAATCCTTATCCATCTGATGCCCAAGCTCAACTGGCACGGGAGCGAAACCGAGTCGCAGCCGATCGCTCCTTACTCTCGTTTACCCGTAATAGCGTCACTTTAATTAGTGCAGGAGTTGGGATTGATCAAATTGCCAGAACCTTCACACCCAACGTTCCCCTGGTAAACGTCTGGGTTTACCTTTTAACACTCGTTTTAATTGGACTGGGAGTTGCCAATCTGATCTTCGGCGCTGCCGATTATCAGAGGGAAATGAAACGTTTGAGACAACCCGAATATTACTTTACCCCTCGTTGGTCTTTAGGAGCAGTTACAGGCTGGATTGTACTCTTCGCAGGGTTAGTCGTCTTTATACGGATCAATGTGGGACTAGTGCTGAAATTGCAGTTTGGAATTGAATGATGTCCTTTTCACGTTATTTAAGAACTGAGCCAGAAATTAAAAACCTCATTTTGGGCAAGCAGATGCAGCGAAACTACATCTGCTTGCCCAAAATGAGGTTTTTAATTTCTGGGAGCACTCTAAGACAGGAAAACAATCGAAATCATCCCCAACAAGCCGAACAGCAAAACGGCTGCTACGATGATGCGATTCAAGGCATGAAACGACAACAAAACATAGTCTTCCCGTTCAATGGTTTTGACTTCGAATCGATGTTGTATCAAAGCCAGAAACAGCAAGATCAGACCAGCCCCAATAAACACCATGCTGGTCAAGTAGGTGGTTATTTCAGTCACCAGCGAATTACTTTCGGGAAATCGCTGGTACAAGCTACGAGAGATTTGGTCAACGGTAACGCCAATGCCAATATAACTCAGACTGCTACCAATCCAGGTATTAAGGGTGCGTTGAGCCGCAGCCCGGTTACGCTCTTTTGCCAGTTCGTTGGTGGTGCCAAACAGCTTTTGAGGTTGCGAAGCACTCATCAGAATTTCCTTAAATTGCTAGAGAGGTGCAGACGCTATCAGTCTGGACGGAGTTTAAAGTTCTGTCAATCGTACGGTCTGCGGCAACCCCTTTGCCAATTTCTAAAACCCTTGATGTTGCATGTGCAAAGCACATGCAACATCAAGGATTTTAGAAAAATTAGTGAGAATGTTGCCGATAGAGTTCAAGTCTTTTTTACTCCCTTTACAGTTCTAAGCTTACCGTTCTAAATCATTCAAACCTAAATCACTCAAACCTAAATCACTCAAACCCATAATCTTGCTATGAGTAATGCCGATCAAGTTCCCCAACTGCCCAACCCCGGTACCGAGCTAGCGAAAGAGCGCAACCGAGCTGCCGAAGAACGCACGCTGATGGCTTGGATTCGGACTTCCCTTGCCCTGATTGGGTTTGGCTTTGGTATTGACCGTATTGTTGCAGCCATTGAACGATCCCTTGGAGGCGCAGTAAATCCCATCCGTCTGACTTCCATTCTGGGATTGTCGTTTGTTGCTTTGGGGACGTTTGCCATGCTTTATGCTGCCATCGACCATCGTCACCAACTCCGGCGCATTCAACGAAACGACCTGGTTTATGTTTCTCGGTCTTCCCCCTCTCTGGTGGTGGCTTATATCCTGACATTACTTGGCTGTGGAGCTTTCATCATCATTTTGATCAGTCCTCTACTGCGCCAGGTGGGTAGCCCTACATAAACGAAGCTGTGGTGGGGTGCGCCCCTCGGCGGGGACGCACCCCACTGGCGTTATTTATACCCATGTACTTCGTTCCAACTTCTAACCGGATGATCTCAAGGGCTTTTTTGCCCACTGAACGACTCAATTTAGCGCTGGTTTTACCCGATGATTCGATACTTCACAGATACAAAATTACTTCGTCCTTTATGGCTGATTGCCTGTTACTGTTTGATGGTATTAAGCAGTTGTTTCCTGGTGATGCAAGTGGCGATCGCCGCTCCAATCCCAACTCCTTGCCCCAGCGACATGGTATATGTCCCCGGTGGCACTTTCACCATGGGGTCTGACAATCCCGACTTTGTAGAAGAAAAGATTGCCGAGGATGTTAGCGTCAGTCACTTTTGTATCGAACCCCACGAAGTCACCAATGCCCAATTCGCCAAATTTGTGGAAGCGACAGGCTACGTTACTGTTGCCGAGCGGGCTCTCTCAAAAGAACAATTTCCTGACCTATCGGATGCTGAACGGGCACCGGGTTCTCTGGTGTTTACCCCTCCAGAAGAGGGCGTCCAGCAGGTCGCCTATCTGAGCTGGTGGCACTGGACTCCTGGGGCAAACTGGCGGCATCCCTTTGGTCCCGATAGCGACATTGAGGGCAAGGCAGATCGCCCAGTCGTCCATATCGCCTACGAAGATGCTTTGGCATATGCCAACTGGCTAGGGCGAGAACTACCCACCGAAGCCCAGTGGGAATACGCCGCTCGGGGCGGCAAGGAAGGGTGGACCTACACCTGGGGCGAACAGTATTCTGCGAAACAAGCCAATACCTGGCAGGGATTTTTCCCTTTCTTCAACACCAAACAGGATGGTCACTTAGGCTCCGCTCCGGTAATGTCCTTTCCCCCCAATGGCTATGGACTCTACGACATGACCGGGAATGTATGGGAGCTCACGTCTACCTGGTTTACCGTGCAACACGATGACATGGCTCACAGCACAGACCCCACGGGTCCTGACCAGATGGTGAGTTACGACCCCAAGAAACCGATGGATGGAGCCATGCATGTGATCAAGGGTGGGTCTTACCTGTGCGCGAAGAACTACTGCAGCCGCTTTCGTCCGGCAGCCCGCGAATCTCAGGCTTTAGACACTGGCACAACCCATGTTGGATTTCGCCTGGTGAAAGCCTTATCAGAAACTTAGCCGACTATTTTACAATTGAGGCATGCAAAAGCTTACTATTACCCGACCCGACGACTGGCATCTGCATCTCCGTGATGGAGCAGCGCTCAAAGCGGTTTTACCCCATACTGTGCGCCAGTTTGCCCGCGCCATCGTGATGCCAAATCTGAAGCCTCCTGTGCGCTCGGTGGCGGATGCAGCCGCTTATCGCGACCGCATTCTAGCCGCCATCCCAGCGGGCAAACAGTTCGAGCCATTGATGACGCTCTACCTCACCGACAACACTAGCCCTGACGAAATTTTCCGGGCGAAAGAGTCGCAGTTTGTTAAAGCGGTCAAGTACTATCCGGCAGGGGCAACGACTAACTCAGATTCTGGGGTAACAGATATTCGGAAGTGCGATCGCGTCTTCGAAGCCATGCAACAGGTAGACATGCCTTTATTGCTGCATGGGGAAGTAACCGATGAAGGCGTCGATATGTTCGATCGCGAGAAAGTATTTATCGAGGAAAAGCTGATTCCTCTCAAGCAGCGATTTCCTAACCTGCGCGTGGTGCTGGAGCACATTACAACTTCCGATGCGGTGCAATATGTCTTGTCGGCAAACAACATTGCAGCAACGATCACGCCCCAACATCTATTGTTTAACCGCAATGTTCTCTTCAAAGGTGGCATTCGCCCCCATTTTTACTGCTTGCCAATTTTGAAACGGGAGGAGCATCGTCTGGCACTGTTAAAAGCAGCAACATCCGGGAATCCAAAGTTTTTTCTGGGTACGGATAGCGCTCCCCATACCCGCACGAGCAAAGAAAGTTCCTGTGGCTGTGCGGGTTGCTTTTCGGCGCTGCACGCCCTTGAGTTGTATGCTGAAGCCTTTGAAAGCGCCGATGCGCTAGACAAACTGGAAGCGTTTGCTAGTTTCTATGGACCCTATTATTATCGACTGCCACGCAATACCGAACAAATTACGCTTACCAAAACGACCTGGCAGGTTCCCGATGAAGTTCCATTTACAGAATCCGGGCTTGTGCCCCTGAGGGCGGGGCAGGAGATGACGTGGAAAATGATATGACAAGAGCATAATATTCATGCTGTCTATTAAAATACCTTCGCCATTTTTCTAAAACCCTTGATGTTATGGGTGCTCCGCGCGCGCAACATCAAAGGTTTTAGAAAAATGGCGAAGGTATTGATAAATAGAATGGGATAAAAAGTAAAATGAATTCGAATCTGAAGATTACTTTTTCTTGCTATCTGCTAAGTTTTCTCCTCCTCATCCTTCTTGCTCTAACCTATCTTTTTCGACCAGAGTTTATGCCTTATCATGCTGTTGCTGTTGGGCAAAACTGGGATGACGTTGATCCTGCGTTTCAGATCCTCATTTCAGCGTTAATGAAAGTTACAGGAGGAAGTTGGTTAGCCACAGCATTGGCTGTAGGTATCCTGCTATTTATTCCTTTTAGGGAGGGCAGACGATGGTCATATTGGGCGATTCCGGCTATCGGGCTGTCTACATCCCTTTCATCGCTCTATGCCACGGTCTATGTGGCGCGCAACACTCCGGCTTCGCCGCCGTGGATAGCGGCTGCATTGGGAACAATATTGCTGTTGGTGGGGTTCTTGTTTTCTGTGATGCCGGGGAGGACACAGCGGCGTTAGTAGCCAGGTTGATGATGCGTAGCCAGGCTCGTGATGCTTTGAAGGGCGATCGCCCTTCCGCACCTTCCGCATATCCGTCACCCCCGAATCAGAGTCCGTTGTTGCTCCCGCTGGATAGTACTTAACCGCTTTGACAAACTGCGACTCTTTCGCCCGGAAAATTTCGTCGGGGCTGATGTTATCGGTGAGGTAGAACGTCACGTCATCAATGGCTCAAACTGTTTGCCCGCTGGAATGGCAGCAAGAATGCGATCGCACGGGGGCTTCAGACTTGGCATCACGATGGCGCAGGCAAACTGGCGCAGGGTACGAGGCAAAACCGCCTTCAGCGCTGCACCATCGCGGAGATACAGATGCTAGTCGTCGGGTCGAGTGATAGTAAGCTTTTGCATTCCTTTATTGTAAAACGGTGGGTAATCGTTTGAGATGTTGGGAATAGGTTGAATGGAGAGGAGGGGCGATCGCCCCTTCCCCAACCAGTAAAAATCACCTGGGCGATCGCCCCTCTTTTGATCAGTGCGATTGATGAGTGCGATTGATGAGTGCGATCGTCCTCCACTATCACGCCATCTTCGAACAAATGCGCCGCAAAGCTGAAGTGCCAAAGCTTCATGGATTGGCGCACTTGGTCAAGTAATCGAGCTGTCAGGGCGACAGCGGGCTCAGAACGTAGACATAGCAAGCTCTATAGCCCGCTGTCCCTGCTTGTAAAAGTTGATCCAACGACGGTTAATACGCAAAAGCTCGTCCAATGTTTCCTGACA
>Ga0081526_100454_pt1 | contig 17654 bp, 7 predicted proteins | sample HotLakmasection2_FD_70991 | JGI IMG/M metagenome (GOLD analysis project Ga0081526, IMG submission 70991) | Hypersaline microbial mat communities from Hot Lake, Washington, USA - Section #2 (SPADES assembly) (version 2) | ecosystem: Environmental > Aquatic > Non-marine Saline and Alkaline >... | reverse complement strand
GGTCCCCCTTGGGCACTGATAAAGCCCTGAAACCGAGTGTCGCCGTCAGCCCAGAGAATCACCCGTCCCCCATCCCCCTGGTCGCGGGCATCCGCCAGAATCGTGCTGTCGGCATCCATGTGCAGCGTTTGGGCGGGGGGGAGCGAGCCCTGTCCTTGATAGTCGCCGCCGATGCGCACCAGACCGCCCCCGCCGGTGCCCGAAGCATCGAGTAAGGTATCCGTCAGGGCAATATCGTTGCCCAACACCAGAATTTGACCCCCTGGGGCACCGCTGACCTCGATCGCGCCCGAGACAGTAGTCGCCCCCGCCTCAGGACTCACCAGAGCCCCGCTAGCCAGCTGAACCGAACCATCCGGATTGACCACCACGGTATCCGCTGGGGCGATCGCACTCCCCGTCAACAATGCCGGCAAAGTCAGCGGTGAGAATGCCGTCGGCTCCGTGACGTTTGCCCCCAGGGTTTCGACTTCTAAATTCAGCAGGGAACCCTCCTGGACAATGCGCACGAGGTTGCCACCTGCCACCGCACTAATAACGATTTCGCCGCCGGGAGCCGCGATCGTGCCCAAATTCAGCACTTGCCCCCCCAGCAGCACCACTGACTCACCGGGTAGCACGTTCAGACTCCCCAGATTCACGACACTACCGGGATTGTCCAGACTAAAGCTGAAGCTTTGGGGATCGCCCACCAAGGCCGCGTAGTCAGAGGAGCCAACCGAACCAAATGCGCCGGTCGCAAAATTTACCTGGTCGGCGGTTGCCGCCGTGAAACTGCCCTGCAAATTGAGCGCCGCATCAGGCCCAAACAGGATGCCGTTAGGGTTAATGAGAAATAGATTGGCGCTGGAGCCACTGACCTGCAGCAAGCCATTGATGATCGACGGGTTGCCGCCCGTCACGCCACTCAGAACGTTGAGAATGGCGGGATCAGTGATGAAAGTCGCACTTTCTCCCGTGAGCAGATTGAACTCGGTGAAGCGGTGAAAGAGGTTTTGATTGTCGGCAGAGGTCGTGCCGCCAGTGATGCTGTGGTCCGTGCCATTGGGGGTGACCTGGGTACCCGTACCATCCGCCGCAGGAACGATGCCGTTGGCCTGCACCGGGAGCACATTGAGGGTTAACAAAATCGTGGCGCTCGTACCCGCGATCGCCCCCACATTCAGACATTTCATGCGCATTCTCCCGCTAAATCTCGCTGTCAACGTCTGAAAAATCACCGAGACGTTACGGATATTAGAGCCGATCAATTCCCGGTTAGGACGAGTCTGCAACGAGAATTATCAGAATTCTAGCCATCAGAAATTATTCGTACCGGCTGAGCACCGGCGCTTGCCACAGCGATGGGTTCATCGCTCATCCGCCAAGACGTTCGCTACCTACCCGAAGGCCCCGCTCGCCTCCTGACCCACGTGGGCAGTCCCCCGCCCCGCCACCATTGCCGCCCCGAACCCGGCCCCCACGGTGTAGCCCCAGACCGAAAGTCTGCCCGCCCCCATCCATCGCCACCCCCAGCAACCGACCATGCCGTCGTGCCCATATATGGCCCAAACCGATGCCGTGACGATCGCGATCGCCGCCGAGCAACTGCAAGACATTCGCCACTGAAAGCAATATGATTGAAGCACATCAATATTGACGCAGCCCACCAAGCTAGCTCAACCCACTCGATCCAACATGCTTCCGCCCAGTCGTTTAGGGCTCTGACCATGTAACTCAGCAAGATCAGCCGGTACGCGATCGCTAGCAGGGTTTGTCTAATGCCCTATTGGCGTTAATTTATACCAACAGCTTTTTATTGAGAACGGTCATAAGTTTATGCAGGGTCAACTTGCTGAAATTGATATTCGGAGCATCTTACAGCTCATTGAGCTTGGGCAGCGCACCGGCGAACTGTATGTCGAAGCCTATGCGCCCACCTTGCCCCCTCTCGGCTCCGATGTTTCAGCTTGCCACACCCATTCGCCCCATTCCTGGCTAGTGTTTTTTCTCAACGGTCAAATTGTCTACGCGGGCACCACCGACGGCAATCTCCATCGGTTACGCGGCTATCTCCATCGCTACAACCTGGAAGATTCCCTCAAGGATTTAGATGTCCCGGCGATCGCCACCTTCAACTCGCCTGAATATGGCTACCTGTGGGCTCTGCTCGAAAATCATACGCTGACTCCAGAGCAGGGGCGCACCATCCTGAACGGCATGGTGCACGAAACCCTATTTGATCTATTGAGCCTCCATCAAGGGTCGTTTGTCTTTAAGTTGGCGGCTGGCCTCAGTCCGCAATTGACCACCTTTGAAATCAGCTCCCTCGTCGCCACCATCACTACTCAAATTCAGGCCTGGAATCAGTTTTATCCCCACATTCAGTCGCCGCACCAGTGCCCATCCGTCATGCAAAAACTCCAGCCCAGCGAACCGGAGGATGACAAAACCGTTCGCATGTTGGGCTGGATGGACGGCCACACCTCCATTCAACAAATTGGACGCTACCTCAACAAAGGCGTCGTCACCGTGGCCAAGGGCATTTACCCCTACGTGCGGCAGGGCATTATTCATCTATCGGCCATTCCCCTTGCGACTCTGCCGCAAGACTCCCCGGAAGAATGGCACGCCACCCAAGTGCCTCGCATCGTTTGTGTTGACGACGGGGTGACCATTCGTCAGGCGATCGAGCAAATTCTCGACGAGCACGGTTACGAAGCCACGTCTATCGGCAATCCGCTCCGGGCCTTGAGCTTACTCTTTCAACTGCAACCCGACTTGATCCTGTGCGACATTGCCATGCCAGAGCTTGAGGGTTATCAACTCTGCGCCATGTTGCGGCAATCCACCACGTTTCGCCAAACGCCCATTATCATGCTGACGGGCAAAGATGGCTTTATCGATCGCGTCAAAGCCCGCATGGCCGGAGCCACCGACTATCTCACCAAACCCTTTGGGGCTAATGAACTGCTCACCCTGGTAGAAAAATACGTGGGTCCGGGCAACCCAACCCGCCCCAAGCCCAACCGCTTGTTAGAACAAGCCATTCAAGACGACCTCGAACTCGAACCCCATTCTTCGACCCCCGGTTAAAGGATCGGCCAGAACGTCACCTCCCGATTGTCATGGGCAAAAGGTGCGGCGAGTGGCGGGGGCAGGCGATCGCCATAGCTCGCTGTCAACCGGGCTTAGAGCGATCGCCCAAAACTACGTCATCCGACAGAAACAGTTCAAAAACCCCCACTTAAGTTAACCAATTGTTCTAAAGAGCAAGCATTTTATGAGTTTGCGGGTACCTTAAAAAACACAGGACCGCATTTCATTCAAATCGCAGTCTTGAACACCGCAAAAGACACGTCGCATCGTGACAAATTGCATCAGGGAAGCCAATTTGCGAGTCATTGAATATTATGAGCATGGTTTTAGTGGTGGAGGACAGCATTCCCCAACGAGAAATGATTACTGAATTGCTCAAGGGAAGCGGCCTCACCGTTGCGGCTGTCACGGATGGGGTAGAAGCTCTAGAGCAAATTCAGGCAGGAGAACATCCTGATCTTGTCGTGCTCGATATCGTCATGCCACGAATGAATGGCTACGAAGTTTGTCGTCGTCTCAAAGCGGATCCCATCACCCAAAATGTGCCCGTGATTTTATGTTCCTCAAAAGGGGAAGAGTTTGATCGGTACTGGGGTATGAAGCAAGGGGCTGATGCTTACATCGCTAAACCGTTTCAACCCACAGAACTGTTGGGTACGGTCAAACAACTGTTGCGCGGATAACGTGAGGGAGGGAGGAGAGTATGGTCGGCAATCCCGATTTTTTGACCGGTAAAGGGCAAGAACAAGGACCGGAATTACAAGAACTCGAAACGCCAGAAGGCGAACTTTATCTTCGCTTTTTTGTCACGTCGGGAGATGAATTTGCCTTACCCGCTACGGGGATTCGACGCATCATCGAACAACCCCCCGATCGCATTACTGCGGTTCCGAATGTATCACCACTATTGTTGGGTACCCTGAACGAGCAAGGACGGGTGATCTGGGTTGCCGACTTAGGTCAGTTTTTGGGGTATCCCACTCAACTAAATACTGATCGAACGGAGATTCCCGTCATCGCGATTGAAGAACAAGGAACTATGCTAGGCTTAGCCGTTAATCAGATCGTTGGGACAGATTGGATGGACCTTGAGTCTCTTAATCTTTCTCAAAACACCCCCGATACAATGGCTCCGTTTTTGAAGGGGGAGTGGAGCATCGGCGATGACTCTGCTAAGCAGGTAGTTCGACTACTAGACCACATCGCTGTTTTGCGATCAGCTCGCTGGGCGGCCTAACAGTTTGTATTGAGATTGCTTAAACGGCAGGAGATTAGGAAATGGCATCGAGCACTGATTACACACAAGCATATCAGAAAGCTGAGAGAGCCTATATGCAGGGTAGCTACGAGGATGCTGCCGGAATTATAGACCAGCTTGCTGCCGATTACCCAACCGATCCGAGTGTGCTCTTACTCAGAGGGCATATCTACTGTTACGGACTGCACCGCTACAGTGAAGCCCGCGAACAGTATCAAGCAGTCTTAAATGTCACTGCCGACCCTGAGTTTGTCGACTTTGCGCATAATGGGCTCGCTTACGCAGAAGAGCAGTCAGCCGCCGATGGTTTTGACAGCCCTGGGGCCGCAGTCGCAGATGACAACGCCACCCTAGCTGACCTCTCAGCCGCAGGGGCAGGGGCAGCCGCAGGGGCAGGGGCAGACTACACTAATGATGCGGCTGGCGATGCCGATTTCTTTGAGGATGGCGATCTGACTGACTTTAACCTAGAAGCAGCAGATGTGGATTTGGATCTCTCCAACGACTTGTCATCAGACTCTCCATTTGACAGGCCTTTTGAGACTCCTGACACCGATACCCCGGTTGATACGTCGGCAGACATGGGCGACCCGTTTGGGGTGGCTGACAGCGCCGAGTCCGACAATTTCTTTGGCAGTGAGGACGATAATCCGTTTGGAGCCGATGTCGATCTCTCGGAAATGGAGATGCCCGACTCAGAAGTCGCCAACGACGATCCTTTTTCCGCATTTGAAAATTTAGAAACTGCTGAAACCGATCCGGAACCCTATGGTGAACCGCCGGGAGTTGATTTTGAATCGGCCCCGACCCAAATGGAGGATATGCTCGACGAGGCCGATTACGCCTTCGATGAAGCCACCATGGGGGTCATTGACGAACCGGATGAACAAACCCTGTTTATGTCGGAACCCGCACCCGAAGCGGGGGCGATCGCCGTGGATGAAGGTGATTATGCGTTTGCGGCTGAGGACGAGCACGACCTCTCGGATGAGGGGTCAACCGGCGAAACCTATGCTGATTTAAGCTACGCCGATAACGGCGCAGCGATCGCCGAAGACAGCACCGGTAGCCAGAGTAACGTCGACTTTCTAGACGACTTTGATGAGTTTGATGATCTGGGCAGCATTCCCGACTTTGAACTCACCGACAGTTCCGCTGGGTTTACCGCTCCCCTCGCTGGCAACTCCGGCATCAACTCCCATGATGACGTCGTCGAGTCTGACAGCTTTGGAGCCTCTGATTTTGCGATCGACGACAGCTCCACCTCCGTCGACAACGATGAAATCTTCAGCATTTCTGGGGTGGCAGATCAACTGCCTGCCTTTGCGCAAGTCGACGAAGATAACACCAAACCGACCCCAGCCGATCAAGGAGCCCTCGCGCTCCTGGAAAATGCCCCCAGTCAGACCAAACAGCTCATGGTCGCTGGTGCAGCGGGTCTGGCTTCGTTCATTACGGCAGGCGTGGTGTATTTTGTCGGCTCTAGCGTCATGGCCGACCAAAAGATTCAACCCGTCCCCGCTGCTGCCATGTCGCTGGCGGCAGGCGTCGCGGGCTTTGGTACGGCAGCGGGTGTGGGGCATTTAGCCAATCGGCGCACTAAGCAAGGGCTCGACGACTTGCAGGCGCAGTTCACTTCCGTCTCGCAAGGTAATCTCAACGCCCGCGCCACCGTCTATGCCGATGATGATGCCGGCAAGCTAGCGTCTGGGTTCAACCAGATGGCTCGCGTCATTCTCACAACCACCAGCGAAGCCCAGCGCAAAGCGCAGGAACAAGAGCAGGCTAAAGAAGACTTGCAGCGTCAAGTCATTCGCTTACTCGATGATGTGGAAGGCGCGGCCCGAGGCGACCTGACCGTGAAAGCAGAGGTCACCGCCGACGTGTTAGGCGCAGTTGCCGACTCGTTCAACTTGACCATTCAAAACCTGCAAGAAATTGTGCAACAGGTGAGCGCCGCCGCCCGCCAGGTGAGTGCCGCTTCCACCGAAAATGAAACGTTTGCCCGGAGTCTATCGGCAGACGCGTTGCGACAGGCAGAAGAACTGGCCGTCACTTTGAATTCGGTGCAGGTGATGACCGACTCGATTCAGCGGGTGGCAGAAAGTGCCCGTGAAGCCGAAGAAGTTGCGCGGTCCGCCTCCGCCACCGCCCTGCGCGGGGGGGAAGCGGTAGAACGCACCGTGGCGGGGATTTTGGAAATCCGCGAGACGGTGGCCGAAACGACTCGGAAGGTGAAGCGGTTGGCCGAGTCGTCGCAAGAGATTTCCAAAATTGTGGCGTTGATTTCGCAGATTGCCTCCCGGACGAACCTGCTGGCGTTGAACGCCAGTATCGAGGCGGCGCGAGCTGGCGAAGCGGGTCGAGGCTTTGCGATTGTGGCCGATGAGGTGCGCCAGTTGGCTGACCGGGCCGCCAAAGCCTCGAAAGAAATTGAGCAAATCGTTTTGCAGATTCAGAGTGAAACGGGCGGGGTGATGACCGCCATGGAAGAAGGCACCCAGCAGGTGATTGAGGGGACCCGACTGGCGGAACAGGCGAAGCGATCGCTGGAAGACATCATTCAGGTTTCTAACCGCATTGACGTCCTGGTGCGTTCAATTACGGCAGACACCGTCGAACAGACCGAAACCTCCCGGACCGTTGCGCAGGTAATGCAGTCGGTTGAGTTAACCGCTCAAGAAACCTCCCAAGAATCTCAACGCGTGTCAGCGTCGCTGCAGAACTTGGTGGGTGTGGCTCGAGATCTGCTGACTTCTGTCGAACGATTTAAGGTGGATACGGGGGAGGGTACACCGCGCTAAACCAGGGGCGATCGCCCTGATGCCAACGAGCAATGTAACGGGCTGTAACGGACTTACTGGCGACCGATTAAGATGTCTCAACAAGGGAATGTGAAGAGCCCAATAGCCCAACTCACCAGCCAGAGCACCATTTTTTCGACGCATCACATGCACCGATTACAGGGCACCACATACGAGCACGAGGGGGGGATAGTCCGCCATGATGCCTGAACAGCAGCAGAGAATCCTGGGATACTTCATCGAAGAAGCGAAGGATCACCTGAATACGATTGAGCAAGGCTTGCTAAATCTTCAAGCCACCATTCAAGACCCTGAGATGGTGAGTGAAGTGTTTCGCGCTGCTCACTCGGTCAAAGGGGGGGCGGCCATGCTGAGCTTGGGAGGCATCCAGCAAACCTCTCACCGCTTAGAAGACTACTTCAAAGTTCTCAAAGAAGCCCCCACCACCCAGGTAGACCGAGACCTCGAAACCATGTTTTTGCAGGTCTTTGACGCTCTACAGGCATTGCTCGAAGAATTGCAGGGACCCTTTGGCCTCACCGAAGAAAAAGCTCAAGAGGTGATGGCCGATGTGGAGCCCGTCTTCGATCGCCTTGAGGCCCACCTGAATGAACTCGTGGCTGTGGCCCCTGCCGTCGCGCCAGCTGCGCCCAAAGTGACCGCCTCGGTGGCGAGTGCTCAGCCCGGAGTGGTCACCCTGACCAGTAGCGAAGACAGCGCTTTGAAGCTCGTCTTTAGCAGCGACGTTCCTGGGCATCTGCGGGAAATGCTCACCTTATTTAAGCAAACGGACACCGCCGCCAGTCGCTCGGCATTGCAGACCAGTTGCGATGCCCTGAAGCGCGTCGGCGAACAGTTTGACTTGAGCCGCTGGTGTGATCTCGTCGCGGCGGCACGCCAAGCCGTCGGCAATCCGGAGCAAACCTATCGTTCCCTCGCCCCCGTTGTGATCAAAGAGCTGAAGCGAGCCCAAGAGCAGGTTTTATCAGGACAAGCCGCCGCCATTGCCGTTTCCGCCGAGTTGGAATCGCTCATGCCCATGCCCATCGAAGCCGATGCGGCAGTCGGTGACATCGATTCGCTGCTGGATGATGCCCTGGCAACCACCGAAGAGACCGACCTCAGTGACCTCTTTGCCGCCGAGTCCGAAGCGGTGACGGGAGCCGAAGCGGATCTGGATTGGCTGGAGTCCTCTACCGACGATCTCGATCTGACCGGCGGTGACGATGATTTGGCCGATTCCCTCGCGGCCCTGACAGACGCGCCCGCCACCTCAGCCCCCGCCCGCGAACCGACCGTCGGTGCCGCTGAGTTAAATAGCCTGGCCGATCTGTTCGAAGGAGAAGTCTCGGAACTAGATTCCCCCTGGGAGGAAATTTCTGAAAGCGAAGCCGCGATCGCGGATACTCCCGGCCCTGACCTTGAGCTAGATAGCGACTTTTCGGACTTGCTAGAGGGGTCGCTAGACGAAGAAGAGGATACCAGCGATAGCAGTAGCGACCTGGCCGATTTGTTCGGTGACCCTGAGATCTTGACGGCAGAGGCCCCGCCCCTCTCTGGAGAAGCCGCCGAGACGACTGATGATGATCTCGACGACCTGCTCAACCTCACAGAGACCCCAGCCGAAATCTCAGAAGCCGCTGCTGCAGAGGGCGAGAATGACGGATTGGCGGCCTTGTTAGATGGCTTTGAGGAGAGGGACGACGATTTAATCGCAACGGATGACTTGGCCTTCGATGTCGAAGCGGTTGACGCGACGGCTACCGGAGATGACTTAGACTTTGACCTGGATACGCCCACCGATGCCGCCCTTGATTTAGATCTGGACTTGGAGGCAGCGACCGACACTCCGGCTGATGACTTTAATTTTGACCTCGACTCACCCGCTGATGCGGCCTTCGATCTAGACCTGGACTTAGAGGCCACGACCGACTCGCCGACTACAGATGACGAGTTTGGAGGGTTGTTTGACGCGGCAGAGTCACCAGCGACGGCAATTGACCTGGGTAGCAGTGATGAGCCGGTCGCCGCCCCCGCTGACACCGCCACGGTTGCCGCTGCCATGGCCAGTAGCGATGCCTCTTTTGAAGCGATCGCCGATCCCTGGTCATTCGAAAACGCCGATCACGATGACGTCACTGACGACGCTTCCGCCTTGGATGCCCTGGATGAACTGTGGACTGAGCCAGCCGACGCGGATGACGCTGACTCGCCTGAGCTGGATTTTGCGGACTTTCCGGAGCTAGACGAGGTAGAAGCCTCAGCAGCAGTTGCAGCTCCCGAGCAGGATGATCGGGATGTCCTATCCATCACCGATACGGACGAGTCCGACAACGACTTCGAGGGCTTGTTTTCCGACCCTGAGGACAGTGAGCCGTTGGACTTCGGGATCGATGAAGTCGAAACAACGTCCCCTGAGGGTAGCTTTGACCTAACCGATGAGGCAGACACCGCAGCCGATTTTGACGCCTTGCTCGATGACGCTGCTCCGGAGGCGTCCGACGCCGCGAACGACTTTGATGCCTTATTGGGCGAAAGCGCTGAAGATTCCACGGATAGCGATCTTGACTTCTTAGGCCTCGATGCCGCAGAAATGCCCGCTGACCCTGGCGATGAGGGGGGCTCTGACTTCGAGAGCGATATGGCAATGACCGATGCCCTACTGGACGCCGCCGACGCGGCTCCAGCAGCGGACGATATGGCGGAGCTGTTTGGCGCAGGCGACGACTCGTCCGACGATTTCCTCGGTCTACAGGAAGATGAAGCGGAAGGGGCGATCGCTGACGCGACGGCAGACCTGGGACTAGACCTTGATGAACCCGGCGAGGGTGACGCCGCTAACCTCGATCTGACCTTTGCCGACAGCGGTGATGAGTCCTTGTCGCTTACGGCAGACGCGGATTTTGATGCCCTTGCCGCCCCCAGCGAGGGGCTGGGGGGTGGCGATTTAGAGCCTGAAACATCAGCGTCAGCCGATTTATTTGCCGAGGGGAATGAGGATCTGGCAGCACCTGAGGCGATCGCAGCAGACACGGATGACGACTTTTTCAACACCGCTGAGGAATCGCCCCCAACGACTCAGGCTGTCACCAATGCTCGCGACGACATCGAAGACTTCTTTACGACGCCCGAACTCGCTACTGACTCGGCTACTGACAGTGATGAGTCGGTGGCAGTTGTCATCGAGGAGGAGCCGTCACCCCCCGAAGACACTGACTTTGAAATCGGCGAAGCTTCGCTAGAGACAACCGATGATGCCGACTTCGATCAAGATTTCGGTGATGAAGAGGCCGTTGACGTGGATACGGATATGGCAGCGGCCCTGGGAGCTGACTTCGACTCCCTAGACGCCGACTCCCCCAGTGAGGCGGGACTAGAGGACTTCGATTTAGGCAATGTCGACCTGTTGACCGATAGCGACGCCTCTGACCTGTCCGACTTAGAAGCTGGAGATTTCGATAGCGAGTCGGCTACTTTATTTGACGACGCTGACGCGATCGCCGCCACCGATAACGGTTTGGCGGTGGATAGCCTGCTGTCAGCAACTGACCTCACTGAAGCGGCCAGCGGTGACCTTGATTTCGACTTCGACGAGTCCGCTCCAGACACCGATTTCACTGAAGCGGCCAGCGGTGACCTTGATTTCGACTTCGACGAGTCCGCTCTAGACACCGATTTCACCGACGCGGTCAGCGGCGATCTTGATTTCGACTTTAGCGAGGAGGCCGCCGCCGAGCCAGACAACGAATTGTTCTCTGAGGCCGCCATCAGCGACGTTGAGGGAGACTTTGAGAACGGCGCTGGCGAGAGCGATGCCTTGGCTGAGCCGGATTTGGCTAGTGACGCCGCCGATTTTGACGATCTGGATGCGCTATTGGAAGCGCCCGACGCCGACGATATTACCAGTGCCGATGAAGAGGTCGTTCCAGTCTCGGACTCTGAGTTTGATGAGCTGGATAGCCTGCTCGATGATGAACCGGCGGCTGACGGAGCCACCATGGCGGCAGATGCGGGGGGGATTGATTTTGATGAGTTAGACGCCCTCATTGGGGACGACGGTACGAGCGATGACATCGCTACCAGTGCTGCCACCGATACCGATATTGGTGGGGATGATTTTGGCGACCTGGAAAAACTCCTCGAAGAAGCTGACCAAACTTTAGGGGGGAGTTCTTCGAGCATTCGGTCTTCGGGACCAGGGCGATCGCCTCGGCGCGTCGGCGGCATCGTCGACCAGACCATGCGGGTCTCCGTCAAGCACCTCGACAACCTGAACAACCTCGTGGGGGAACTGGTCGTCAACCGCAACTCCCTAGAGCAAGATCAGGACCGCTTCCGCCAGTTTCTCGATAATCTCTTGTTCCAGGTGCAGCAGCTCAACGACGTCGGCCAGCGAATGCGCGACCTCTATGAGCGATCGCTGCTTGAAAGTTCCCTACTGGCCAGTCGGCAAGCTTTCCAAACGGGCGGTACACGCTTCACCCAGACCACTGGCGGCAATGGGGATAGTCATGCCACTGGGGCCAGCTTTGACGCCCTAGAGATGGACCGCTTTACCGGCTTCCATACCCTAACTCAGGAGATGATCGAACTCATCGTCCGAGTGCGGGAATCGTCGTCTGACATTGCTTACACCGTTGAATCTACAGACCAGATTGCCCGTCAGTTCCGACAGGTGACGACGCAACTGCAAGAAGGGTTGAACAAGGCCCGCATGGTGCCCTTTGCCCAAACCGCTGATCGTTTGCCCCGAGCAGTACGCGACATTTCCATCAAGTGTGGCAAAGAGGCACGGTTGATCGTGGAAGGTCGCGACACCCTGATCGACAAGATGTTGCTGGAGCGACTGTATGACCCGATGACTCACCTGGTCAACAACGCCATTACCCACGGCATCGAGTCGCCCGAAGAGCGAGCCGCCCTCGGCAAGCCCCGCGAAGGTAAGATCACCGTCCGCGCCTTTTACCAAGGTAACCAAACGGTCATCTATATCGAAGATGACGGTGCAGGCATCAATCCCGATGTGCTCAAGAGCAAGGCGATTCAAAAGGGTCTCATTACTCGGGCTGAAGCCGACCAAATGAACACCCTGGAAACGTATGAGTTGATCTTCCGGCATGGCTTTAGCACCCGTGACCAGGCCGATGACTTTGCGGGTCGGGGGGTGGGCATGGATGTGGTGCGCACGGCCCTATCGGAGATTCGGGGAGCGATCAATATCGACTCCGAGTTGGGTAAGGGCACTAGCTTTACCATCCGCCTACCCTTGACGCTGAGTATTTCGAAAGCCCTGAGCTGTCTGAACAATCAAGCCCGCATTGCCTTCCCGATGGACGGGGTAGAAGATATGTTCGACGTGCCCCGCGATCGCATCCAGACCGACGAAAAAGGGCAATCCTACATTCAGTGGCGGGATATGTCGCTGACTTTCCAACCCTTGTCAGATCTGTTGCAGTTCAACCGTGCCCTGGGCCGAGGCCGAGTCTATGGCGGTAGCCAGGACGACGACATGGTTTCCATTGTGGTGCTGCGGAACGCCAATACCTACATCGGCATTCAGGTCGATCGCGTGCTGGGTGAGCAGGAAATTGTGATTAAGCAGATCGAAGGTCCGGTGCCCAAACCCATGGGCATTGCCGGGGCGACGGTGCTGGGGGATGGTCGCGTCATGCCCATCGGCGACGTGCTAGAACTCATCGACATCGCCCAAGGCCGCGTCCGTCGCGAAGCCGGATCTTCCCTCTGGTCGCAGGTCGACCTGCCGCCCGAAGACGAAGAACCCGTCAAGACCGAGCCGACCGTGCTCATTGTGGACGACTCGATTACCGTCCGCGAGCTGTTGTCGATGAGCTTCAACAAGGTGGGCTACCGGGTCGAGCAGGCCCGCGACGGTCAGGAAGCTTGGGAGAAAATGCGATCGGGCCTCCCCTGCGACTTGGTCTTCTGCGACATCGAGATGCCGCGCATGGATGGTCTGGAACTGCTGTCTCGCATGCAAAAGGACAGCTTGCTGAAGAATATCCCGATCGCGATGCTGACCTCTCGGGGGGCCGACCGACATCGCCAAATGGCCGTCGATCTGGGAGCGAGCGGCTACTTCACCAAGCCCTATCTGGAAGAAGCATTGTTAGAAGCGGCCCAGCGCATGCTCAAAGGCGAAGTGTTAATTAATCAAGTCGCCGAGGAAGCCGAATAGTGAGCGGCCTCCCTTTAACCTAACGGCACAGTTGCGGGAGGGCTAAGCCTTCCCGCTTTCGTTTATGAACTGTAGAGTGAGCAGCGCCACCTGCCTTCAACCTGAAGCAATCGGTGTCGCCCAAATCCTCCAGGCATCTGCTGGAGAGTTCACTACGGCTACAGGTCCTCAACCTGCTGTCCAGAAACGACCGGGGCCGTCTTACGAAGTTTCAGGTCAGGATGATCGCCTTCCACCTGGCCCACGTTCCACTCATTGCGGAACAGGAGGACCGGGCGACCCCAACTATCTTTTACCGTCGTCGTGTTAAACAGGCGTCCGGCTTTTTCCAACGCCTCCCAGCCGCCTTCGACCCAACGAGCGACAGTATAGGGCAAGGGTTCCAGTCGCGTATCAACGTTGTACTCGTTTTGCAGCCGAAATTGCACCACTTCGAATTGCAGTTGGCCGACCGCCGCGAGAATTGGGTCCCGCTTGGACTCATCAGCGGAAAACATGATTTGTACGGCTCCTTCCTCGCGCAGCTCAGTGACGCCCTTGTGGAACTGCTTGAACTTTGACGGGTTGGGATTTCTCAGATAGGCAAACAGTTCCGGGGAGAAACAGGGAATGCCTTCGTATTCCAGCCTTTGGCCCTGATAGATGGTGTCCCCGATCGCAAACACTCCTGGATTATTCAAGCCAATCACATCGCCGGGGTAAGCCTCCTCCAGCGATTCCCGACCCTGGGCGAACAGCTTTTGCGGGTGGGATAAGCGGACGCTTTTGCCCGATCGCGCATGATTCACCACCATGTCTTTCTCAAACTTGCCCGAGCACACACGAATGAACGCCACGCGATCGCGGTGCTTCGGATCCATATTGGCTTGCAGTTTGAACACAAAACCCGAGAAGTCTTCCGCTGTCGGCTCAATTTCCCCCTGAGTGCTGTTGCGGGGCGCGGGCTTCATCGCATAGTCTAAAAAGCCATCGAGAAACAACTGCACGCCAAAGTTGGTCATGGCGCTGCCGAAAAATACCGGGGAGAGTTGACCGGCATGGATGGCGTCGATATCCAGATCCGATCCCAGGGCCTCAATCATTTCCAACTCTTCTTTGAACTGGTAGTAGAGATCCCGATCCACCAAGTCTTCGATGCGCGGATCGCCCAGATCCACAATGGTTTTGCCCGCTGCTTTGCTACCGTGAGCGGTGCGCTCAAATAAATGGAATTGCTGGGTGCGCCGATCAAACACGCCGCGAAACTGCTCCCCCATGCCGATGGGCCAGTTTACCGCATAGGTCGCGAGGCCCAACTCCTGCTCGATTTCGTCCAGCAGTTCTAGCGGTTCGCGAGCCGGGCGATCCATTTTGTTAAAGAAGGTAAAGATCGGGAGCGATCGCATCCGGCAGACTTCAAACAGCTTGCGGGTTTGCGGCTCCAGACCCTTGGCGGCGTCTTCCAGCATCACCGCATTGTCCGCCGCCGCCAGCGTCCGATAGGTGTCTTCGCTAAAGTCCTGGTGACCGGGCGTATCCAGAAGATTGACGCGGATATCACGATAGTCAAATTGCAACACCGTCGAGGTGATAGAAATGCCCCGCTGCTGCTCCATCGCCATCCAGTCAGAGGTGGCGTGACGTTGGGCACGACGGGCTTTCACGGCTCCGGCTTCGTGAATCGCGCCTCCATACAACAGCAACTTTTCGGTCAGGGTCGTTTTACCCGCGTCAGGGTGAGAAATGATCGCAAAATTGCGTCGCTTCTCCACCTCTTCGCTTAACACTACTGGGGAAACGGTCGGTGTTGCCATAAACGAATACGTAAAAAGGGATGAAGGCCGGTAAAGTCTGCTTTTATCTTAGGTCAAGCCTTTGGACTTTACCAAAGGGGAAGCTGCGCAGCGCTCTGGGGGAGTGTTGACACATGGCGCAGAGAGCCGTAGGAGAGGGACGCGGTGGTTTAGAAACTGAGCTTTTCAAGCATTACAAGCATTACTTAAAACAGAAAAAAGGGGCAGCGATCGCTGCCCCAAAGCATCATGACTCACTAACAAACTGACTTGTTGAAACCAGCACTGGAATTAAGCGTCTGCTTGAGGCAATTCCTCAGTTGCAGTTTCGTTGCCACCGTTGAGACTAATCTTCACAACTTTGTTGCGGACTTCCTCAATTTTAGGCAGCGTTAGCGTTAAAAAACCATGCTCAAAATTGGCTTCAACGGCGTCATTTTGAATTGCTTCCGGCAGATTCACGACGCGGCGGAAGGAGCCATAGCGAATGTCATCATGCAGGACGCGATCGCCTTCTAAAACTTCAGGCTGCTGACGCTCACCGCTGATCACCAGGCTCTCGCGAGTGGCCTGAATATCGATGACATCAGGGTTAATTCCGGCTAGCTGAATGGTCAAAACATAGCGATCGCCGTTCTCAACTAAACGGATCGCCGGTGTCCAAGCCGTGGGTGCCGTTTCAATCACGTTGCTGACTTCGTTGAAAACGCTGTCGAGCTGACGGCGTAACGATTCAACTTCTTGGAAAGGATGCCAGTAACGAACAATCATAAATTGCCTCCTAAATCTCAGTTTGAGGGTTGTTGTCTCAAGCTCTCTATGTCCCTATGATGGGCTTTAAGCAGCGCCTTTAACAGTCGCAAAACCCTCACTGTGATGGCGAGCTTTCACACCGAACCCACCGTACCCAGTTAGCCGTAACCCCTGTTGCAGCTATTACAAGGGTTCCGATTTCCTCGCGATCGCAACTTTGGCTAAATCGACCTACCTCTCCACCGACTTAACCTAATCGCCCATTTATCCTTCGACTTCGCTCAGGCTGCTTCCCCGCCACTCCACCTACTTCACCCACCTCACGTACCCTGCCACTTTGCCACCCTGTCACTTTGCCACCCGCTCACTCCCCCTCCTGTCCGTTCCAGCGGAAGTGTTTATCATGGAAGAGATTAATAAAACGCAATATTTTGTAGAGCAGGTGCCCTGACGGGCTCTGCGATCGCATCAAAAACTCGTATGACCGATTCTTCCATTTCCAAAGGCAGTCTCCAGCAGTTCGTGGAAAAGCGCTTGCTGTTTGGGCAGGAGATGTCTTTAGAGCTGAGCGCCATTTTGCTGGTGTACTTTGTGCAGGGCATTTTGGGGCTGGCCCGGCTGGCCGTCAGCTTCTTTCTTAAAGATGATTTGGGGCTGACGCCCGCCGAAGTGGCGGCACTGACGGGAATTGCCACCGCTCCGTGGACGATTAAGCCATTGTTTGGGTTTATCTCCGACGGGTTTCCGATTTGGGGCTATCGGCGACGACCGTACCTGGTCTTATCGGGCCTGCTGGGGGCGGCCTCCTGGCTCGCGATGGCAACGGTGGTGAATACGGGGCGGAGCGCGATCGCGGCCATTACCCTCAGTTCCCTTGCCGTGGCCGTCGGGGACGTAATTGTCGACTCCCTGGTAGTGGAGCGGGCGCGGAAAGAATCCCAGAGCGATGCCGGATCGCTACAATCGCTGGCATGGGGCGCTTCGGCAGTGGGCGGCATCATCACCGCTTACCTGGGGGGCCTGCTGCTGCAATATGTTGGCACCCGGTTCGTCTTTGGCGTCACGGCGACCTTTCCCCTGGTGGTCTCAGTCGTGGCCTGGTGGATTGTCGAAGACCCCGTCACCGAAACCTCCACCTGGCAGGTAATTAGCGGGCAGCTCAAGCAGCTCAAAGGGGCGATTACCCAAAAAGTGATCTGGATGCCCGCGCTGTTTCTCTTCCTCTGGCAGGCCACCCCCACCGCCGACGCCGCCTTTTTCTTTTTCACCACCAACGACCTGGGGTTTGAGCCAGAATTTTTGGGCCGGGTCCGCCTGGTGACGAGCATCGCGGCGCTGATGGGCATCTGGATCTTCCAGCGGTTTCTAAAGGCGGTGCCCTTTCGCACGATCTTTGCCTGGTCGACGGTGCTCTCGACGCTGTTTGGTTTCACCATGCTGCTGCTGGTGACTCACGCGAACCGATTGCTCGGCATTGGCGATGAGTGGTTTAGCCTGGGCGACAGCCTGATTCTCACGGTCATGGGGGAAATTTCCTTTATGCCGGTACTGGTGCTGTCAGCCAGAATCTGCCCACCGGGTGTAGAAGCCACTCTGTTTGCCTTGCTCATGTCGATTGTGAATTTGGCGGGACTCCTTTCCCATGAATTTGGTGCAGTGCTGACCCACTGGCTGGGGGTGACTGAAACCAACTTTGAGAACCTGTGGCTTCTCGTGACGTTGACCAACTTGTCGACGTTGCTGCCGTTGCCGCTACTGTTTTTGCTGCCCAGCACTTCTTCCCAGGGCGATCG
>Ga0081526_100449_pt1 | contig 17842 bp, 3 predicted proteins | sample HotLakmasection2_FD_70991 | JGI IMG/M metagenome (GOLD analysis project Ga0081526, IMG submission 70991) | Hypersaline microbial mat communities from Hot Lake, Washington, USA - Section #2 (SPADES assembly) (version 2) | ecosystem: Environmental > Aquatic > Non-marine Saline and Alkaline >... | reverse complement strand
GGCACTGGCAACCCGGCCTTCCATTCGCGACTTCATCTCCGAAGGGGGCTGGCTACTATTGATTCGACCTTTGACAAATTTTTGACGCAGGCTATCTAGGCGGCGTTGGCGATCGCTCTTCCCATTCCGACTAGGAAGACTGGGCAAACTGCTGCGAGCAACGAGTCGTTTAGATCTTGGCATAAGGAAATATTTTAGAAGGTGGTCAATATTGGCTTCAGCCACTTCAGGCAAAGATGTTCAATTGCAGGTGGAAATGATCACTGCCTCACCAATTTACAGTGCCTAAAGTCTGAGCCATAGCGGCGATTATTCCCAAATAACTATTGTCTTTGGGCTTTATGCCGGGGGCTGCCGGAGGTGTCATATGGGCATTATAAACTTGAGTAGACCCCCATTGTGGCAAATTATTTAAAGTGCTTGAGTTAGCTAAGTTGCTTTCCGTTACCAGAAAAACTTTATCCTGATTAGAAAGCGTTTGCCCCGGCATAATCGCCAAGTTACCTGCTTGAATACGCTGTCGAATCGTAGCTTGTACGTTTTGAAAACGTTGTACGGTAGCGTCATAATCGTTGGAGGAAAGAATGTCCTTTAATGGTTCTAAATCATCCGTTTTCACCTTCAGAAAATTAATAGCAGTATAAACATCGATAATTGGCGGCATCCCTGGAGTTTTAGATCCTTTGTCAAGTTGATATTTAGCTGTTGGATCAGAAGCTTTCCAATCATAGCCAAACGTATCGTCATTATCGATCCCTTTCACGCCAGTCACTTGGTTAGGGCCTGTCCCTTCAAAGCGGACATTGCCAAAATTGCGGTCGGCATGGCCGATCACATTGTCTAATAACTGTAGATCAGACAGTTCTTTCTGAAGAATATTAATTGTCAAATCGACATTTACAGGTAGCATTTGGTTCTGGACTTTGCGTTGACCGTCTTTCCCGATCACTCTCTCCATTGCCAATCCCACTTCTTGTCTACCCGTTTTCTCGTTGATATCAATAAAAAATTCTGTTGGAGGGATGACATTTAATCCCAGCAGAGTATTCAACTTATAAGAGGTTACGGCTCGTTTAGCTTCCTCAGGGTCATTCCTGGGGATTCCTGCATCCACAGCATCGTCGTTGGTGCTATCGTTTTCAAATTTGACGGCGGCCTCAAAGTTGCCAGGAAGATCTGGTCGATTTGGAGCAATAAAGAACTTAGAAAAAACTTTTCCCGATTTGCCTTCTCCTAATAGCATTCCCTGACGACTTACATCCACTTGAGCATTCTGGAGTGGCTTATACTTTCTGTTGATGTTATTCAGTCGCACAGCATACAAAACTTCATTAATGATTGGAGAATTTAAATCTCCAGGCAATTGATTGGGGTTAGCTTTGAAAAACTGTTTTAGTAGATTTTCGGCTGCACGATACTTTTTGTCGTTGTTTATGTTTTTTCTCAATCTTCCCCAACTTTTACTATTATCTAAGTAATCGTTTAAAGCAGTTTCCAGTATCTCGCCCTTAGCTTGAACAAGTTTGTTAGCTGCATTTAACTCCTTTTTGGTCAGATCTGGTTGGTCTGGTGTTCGGGAGATTTGCTGAATTTGCTGCTCTAGTACTGTGTGATAATCGTCTAGTGCTTTTACGATCGCATCATAGCGAGTGGGTGTCTTAGGCTTTGTGCTTCCTGACTGGTCTGGCCTGATAGTCGCTTTGGGCTGTTCTCCCATAGATTGAACGAATTCGACAGTTGACATAAGCCTGTTTTGAGGCATGATCGGATCAGGAATATCGACTAAACGCAATTTAGCGAAGCCATTAAATAGTGCCCGCCGATATTCTTTTCCCGGCGGAGCCATGATGTTGTCAACCTCTTTTAGGGTGTTCTTGATGACCTGGTTGCGGGCATTGTCCTTCAGGCTATCGTCCAAATCTAAATAAATTTCGTTTGGCGGATCAAACTGATGCATTGCTCCAATGTCGGCGCTTAATTCTTGCAGCGTTTCTTTAGACGCATTTTTAAGTCCGGCAACGACGACAACCGGACCTTTGTTGTTTCTAAAGTATGTACCGTTGTAAGCGTCTTGATCAGAGTCGAGGCTTTTTACATCATCGGGGATAGCACCTGCCATGTTGAGTGAAAAGGCAAGGGCTTGGCGCATCTGAAGATTTAATTTACCGGCTTTGTTTTTCTTGTTGATGTTCTTAATGTTCCAGCTTTTTTTCTTCTTTAAGCTGTTTCTGCGGCTGAGTGAGCTAGGTGTGTTAGAAGGCTTGGGGCGACCGGTGCGGGCTTGCATAATTTAGGGGGGCGTTAGGGTTGACAATGAGTGGTCTGGGGATACGTCAGGGGTGAGAGGCCGATTTTTAGGGCTGCGAGAGTTTTTGATTGAGGGCGGCGATCGCTTGGCGGCGATCAATTTTGCCATCGACTAAGACGGAGGAGGACAGGAGTTTTTCCATCGCTTCACTGGCAGCGCGGCGGCTGGCGGGGGTGGCGGTCATGGCATCCAGGCTGGTGTTTAAAGATTCAACCGCTTCGCGACGTCCGAGTTGTTGGGCCTGCACCGTTTTGAGGTCGAGGGCGACATCGGTGACCTGTTGGGCTTTGGCGGTGTCAATGCCGCCGTTGGCATCGCGGATATCGACCCCCATTGCCTGACCGGCGGCGATCGCCGCCTGTTGAGCCCGCTCCACAGCGGCATTTTGAGCCGCTTTCTCAGCCTGGGAGGGATTGGGCGTGATTGCCAAACCGAGCATCTGGGAAATGGCCCCCTGCGCTTTGGCCGTGTCGATTTTGCCGTTGGGTTTGCGAATATCCACGCCGAGGGCCGTCGCCGCCGCGATCGCCGCCCCCTCGGCAACCTGGCGCGCCTCAGCGGTATTGACGCGGCCCTTACGGTCAACGGTGAAGCCCATATCTTTGAGGGCCGCGATCGCGCTGTCGGCGTCCAGTTTGCCGGTGCGGGTGATGGTTTGCCGCCGGGTCGAGGAGGATGACGACTCGGCCGCCCCTCCCTGGCGGATTTGGCGGCGGCGACGCTGACGGGTGGGGTTGCGCGGGCGGCCACCGGAGCGGGCGTTGCTACGGGGTCGAGTCATGGGGCGACCTCCTGGGGGGGACGAGGTTCAACAACGCTATACATGGGCTTTGTACCCCACAACGAGCTGTACCGTTTTCAAGGCGGCTTTGTCGCCCTGCACGGTAAAGGTCCAGTCGGTGCCAAAGGGGCGCACACTGAGGCCAGGGGTTTCGAGGAATTGCCCATCCTGCAACACCAGCGAGTCGTCGTTGTTGAGCATCAGACTCACAGACTCGTCATACTGCAGCTCAAACTTGCTGAACAAGCCGGTAATGCGACTGCCCGCCATATTGGGGAACAGTGCCGGAGTAAAGGTCAGCGTGAGGGCCGTCTCTTCATTGCTCAGAAACTCTAACCATTCGTTGTGGAAGTCGAAATTGAGGTCGATGAAGCGCACGGTGTCGTAGGGCTTGAGCAACCCCTTCACCGCATCGGCAAAAGCTTCGCCCCCCGGCAAGGCCGTGTACTTAACCATGATGTTGACATCCAGCAACTGGGTCAGGTCAATCGCCCCGCGTTTGCCATTCAGCTCTAGCCGCCAGCGCGAAACCGCCCCGGTGCCCTCAAAGGGCAGGTAGCGATCGTCTTCAAAGCGTCGTTCAAAGAGCCCGTGACCTTTCTCGTACTGATCTACATGGGACAGCACGATTTGCTGATGCGCTCGCCAATCGTTGCGAATGCTCAAGGGTTGGTCGCCTTTGGGCTCCAGCAGATATTTCACCGCTTTGGGGTCGGCGGTCAATACCGTTTTGTGATTGAGCTGGGTTAGGGTAGCGTTGACGATCTGCCCTTCAGCAGCGTCAAAACTGACTTCCAGCGTTTTGATCTGGCGGCAATAGTGACCCGGAAAATCGTAGTCAAAGAATGCTTCCGACAGCTCAAATTCACACTTGCCCGTGGCCTTGAGGGTGAGGAACGCCAGGGGATCGAGTGCCAGCAGCGAAATCGGTTTGGAAATTTCAAAGCGGCGGCGATCGCCCTGAATGAAGGCTTGCTCCATGCGATCCAGGTCAAGGCCGAGACTGTCACCGGCTAGTAAGCCCTTGCGCTGGCTATTCCAGTACATGCCGCTGATGAAATTGACCTCACTTTCGGGCAGTCCCCGCTCATATTGGAAGGCTGTTTCGGCGGCTTTCGCCATGTCGTAAGCCAGTTTATACGCCTGGTAATACAGCCCCGACAATTGACTCATCATCCACTGATAGAGTTGCTGATTGCTGAATTTATCCGTCATGAAGGTCGCAATAGAGCGGTTGTTTTCAATTTCCTTAGCGTGAATGGCCCGCTCATATTCCGCAATTTTGAGTTGCAGTTTCGCCCCTTCAATTTGCGCCCGAATTTGCTGCTTATCGTGAATTGCAGTCTCCACCTGATGTTTTAAATCCGCCATCAGGCGCTGGTGCTGAGCGATGATGCCCGCGATTTCTCCCCCAATGCTCAGGCCCTCGGCAGCGGTTTGGCTGATTTCCGCGATCGAGCTCGCGACGGCATGGGCCTGCTCCCCGCCAATTTTAATGCCCGCAATAAATGGCCCGATCAATGCGTCCGGGGCAGCGCCGCCAAAGCTGGCAATGGTTCGCGCGACCACGGAAACCAGATGCCCGGCTACCGCTGCACTCATCAGGGCGAGTTGCGCTTTTTCGGCATCATTAAATTCGGCTTTGACGGTGGCGCGATTATAGGCTTCGTTAGCTTCTACCATGGCGAGGCTGGCTTCCAGCGCGCGAATGCTCTCTTGGGCTTCGGCAATCTGCGCTTCTTTCACGTGGGTGAGCATGGCTAAGATGGCCGCTTCTTGCTTTTGCTGCATCAGGCTGAGCTGTTCGCTATCGCGCTTTTCGATCGCGCTCAGCAGATCGCCCCCAAACTGGTTAAGCCGTTGCACCAGTTCTTTGGCCTTATAGAAGACAAAGTTAAACCGATAGTGGGGCACGGGCACCCTCGCCCCAGCCATAATTGAACTCAGGCTGGCCCCACCCGCCACCGCTTGCACCAGCGCCATCGGGTCGATCGGTGGCTGGAAGAGGGGCAGCGCTTGTTTCACCCCGTCGATATTCAGGCTGTTGCGAATCTTGTAGAGCCGATCTTCGACCCGATTCCAGTAGTCCAAAAACAAGCTGTTGTCGGGAATGTAGAAGTAAGGGCTCTCGACCGTTTCATGGGGCGTGCCGTGGGCGATCGCGATTTCGGTATTGAGGAGCAGATCAGTTTCCGTATCGCTGGGATTGATTAACGCCGCATAGGGGGTCGCCGCTGGTAACCTTTCTTCCGCTAGGGCCACGGGTTTTTCGCCGAGCAGGTCGTAGGCCAACACGTACAACATGCGAGCTTCGTTGATGCTCTCCTGACTGTACTGGCGGAAGAGCATATCGCCCCAATCCGTCAGGTTGTCGATGTAGGCCATGACGATCGCTTTTTGATAGGCCGTTTGACGAATGCGGGCGATCGCGTGGGGATCAAAGGGATCATTGAGATAAACCTCAATCTCAGCGGCCAAGTCTTCGATATCGAGCCGCCGATGCAGGTGATCTTCTAAATGCGATGTAAGGGGCTCGGGAATCCGCGCAAACGGCAAAAACCGCCAGTGGGCATCGGCGATGTCATCCCGAATTGCGCCCATGTCGGCGGTGGGGTCAAAAATGAACTCGTACCACCGCTTAGCCTCCGCAAATTTTTGCGCGGCGTTGAGGGTCTGGGCGATCAGATATGGCGCGTGGAAAAAGATTTCCCAGTAATAGTTGCTGTTGGCGCTCTTAAAGTCCAGGGTGGTGGCGTGGGGCACGCGATCGTCGAGGCGAATGCTCACCTGCGTCTGTCCCACATCGACGGTAAACGACCGGGCATAGGTAATCGTCTGGTCGGGGATGCCGTTGTTTCCCTGGGGCTGAAAGTTGGGTGTTTCATCTTCTAGCTGCATTTCCAAGGTCAACAGCCGATCCACCCCACCGGCAAAGAGATTTTTTCCCAGTTGGGGAATGCGAGTCGTCGTGAGCCGCAGAATTTGGTACTGCTGGTTGGTCACGGTGAACTCAGTATCCGGCAGTGGCCGACACAAAAACGTGCCTTTTTTCGCTTCAAAAACGTGCCAGTCGGGTTGCCCAAATGTAAAGTTGGACTGGTTATCAATACCAAAACCCGCCGGAAAAATGTCATCTTTGCCGAAGTACAGTTCCAATAATTGATCGAGCAAATCGCCCACACTGCGGTAAAGACCATTGAGCGACGTTAAAGCCGTGCCCAAGGTATTGTCGATCGTCGTCAGATTCGTCTCAAATGTCGATCTGTTGGCGCTAACTGTGTTCAGATCATTCACCATTTCCTGGGCCGTCGTCGCTTCGTTCACCGCTGACCGAGTTAGCCAAAATGCTGGCAAGGACAATTGGTTCAACTGGGTTAACTGTTGCCGAGGCGTCGCTTTGAGCCGTTGCAGTGCAGTGAGGATGTCATCTCGGGTGCCCGTATGTTGCGCCAAGCTGGTGTCGATGGTGAAGCGATCATCGCCAAAGTCGCGGTTAAATCGCGATCGCAACAGTTGTACGTTTTGTTGATGCACCCTCGACAGCGAGGCAATTCGCTGGCTGGCTCCATTAAACAGGATGAGATATTCCTGCTTCAGCCCCGCGATCGCATTGCGATAGTCTTGGGGTTTGAGGTAAAGGCGATTGCTACCACTCGCTCCCGTACCATTAATGGCTTCTTCCGCCTCTTCTAAAAGAGTCTTGCCATTGCTCGGCTTTTCGGTTTTAATTTTGTCCAAATTTGCTTTCGTTTTGGCCCCAGCAAAAGCCCTAAAGGCCTTGTTTAAATCATCCAACTCTTTACGGCTGCTCAACGTCAGATTGTAGTAAGGATGATTGGTATTGTAGGCATCGTCTCGGGCCGCTTGTAACTCGCTCAGCATCATCGATTCGTTGTAATTACTCGGCAGCACAACTTGCTCCTCTTCACCGACTTTTCTAGTCGTGATGCTGCGGATGATGCTCAAAATGTTGGACAGGGTTTGGCGGCGAGTTTCCAGGATGGCTAGTTGTCTAGCTTTGCCCAGGAAATTGTTCAGTTCCGTAGCCGCTTCATTCTGGGGGAAGTTTTCAGTCAGTTTAACAATCTCACCCTCGTCGATAATCTCAAGGGAGGTGCGTAAGGCTTGCCAAACTTGACGCTTTTCAGAACTGACAAATTCCGTCGAGATAAACTCAAAATCATCACCAATTCGACCATTGAGTAGGGGCGAATTAGCTTTGGGATTAATGTAAGTCAAATTCACAAATTCACGAGTCTGATAACTCGCTTCGACCACATGCAATCGATTGAAAAATTGATCAAGATTAAAGCCCAGATTGTCTTTAATGGATTTTGGAAAACCGTCAAGTTTTTGCAGCGGCACAATAGCGGTTTCGTCATAGCGATAACATTCATACTGCCCCTGACGCAGCATGTAAATCAAATCGCCTTCCTGAAAAACCGCATCCACCGGCTCCAGACGCAGAAATTGACGGGTCAAAATCGAGAAAAAGGCTTGCCAGAAGTTATCCTTGTCAAGATCAACGACGGCCTCTTCAAAAATCAGGTTAGTGGCAGTTGAGTCATTGCTGATCTTGAAAAATACTGGAGCCCCGTTGTAATCAATTAGACAAATTGTGTTGTCTTTAGAACTCGCATGAAAGGCTGCAGCGACGCCGTCAGTATAGTCATTGTTTTGCTGATCATCGAGATGGTGCCAAAGGATCTGTGGGTAGAAATTCTGCGCTTCCAGCGGTTTCCGGTCAGGGTCCTTAAAGACTTCCGCAATGGGTTTGACATCCCAGGTAATGGCTTTGGGGTTGCGATTAGCGGGAAATTTACCGATCGCACATTTATTTTTCTTGAAGAGAACCAGCCAATCCGAGCCATAGTTAAAGGCCGCATCAACACTGTTTTGCAGGTTCTGATCAAACTCCGGTGGGAAGTCGTAAACTTCGACAATTTTTTTGATGTCGCCCTGGGGATTGTTGGGGGTCGTGGTGAGACAATATTCGCCCGAAAAGAGCACCAGACTATCTTTGCCCGCAACATAGGCAGCATCTACCTGATAGTTTAATTCAATGCCTTCTTGCAAGGTTTGGGGATGCACCCATTGGCGATTAAAGCCATAAAATGAGTATTTGACACTGGCCCGATATTTCAACACCGTGTCTGAGGTATCAACTTTGGTCGCACTTTCTCGTTTGGCTGGGGTGCCCTGGTTCCGGCCATAGGGAACGGACTCCTCCTGGGCGTGAATTTCAATCCAAAACAGCAGAATGCGACCGAAGGCATAAATGGGAAAGACTCGGGTGGAATTAATGGAAATATCGACGGGTAACCAATTACCCCAAATCACGTCTCCAGACTTTAAAAACTGGGAAGTTTGGTAATAATATTGCACCGGCTCGGTACGGGTGTGACCAAACAGCACCAGAACCTGGTCGTCTCCCTCGTCGTGGACATTGGCTCCAGTAATTTTGAGGTTGCCCACTTTGGCAAACTCTTCGAGATAGTTGTAAAAGGCTCCTGTCACCAGCTCATCGGTGATTTCACCCTGCATGAGGGCTTCTTCCAACTTTTTAAAGATGGGAGATTTAGTATCTCGTAGTTCGGGGCGAATATAGTTTTCGGGATACAAAAAGACTTTGCGATTAGCTTCCCAGACGCGATAATTTCGCATCCAGGTCCACCAGCGTTTCAAATCCTCGCGATCGCCCGGTGCTTTGAGGTCTACCGACTCTAAATTGACGAAGTAGCGATGCAGATAAAGTTGAATAGCCGAAATGGCTTCCTTGACTTTTGAGGTTTTGGCCTCGCTGCCCATGTTGACATCAACCAACAATTTGGCAAATAGATCGCGGGCATTGTCTAGCGGCTCAATTTGCACAATATGGGGAGAAAGCGTTGCCAGCGATCGCAAAATTGCCAGTTTGGTTGGAGTATCTACCCGTATCGGTCTACCTGGGGTCGCCGTTTGGAAGATGCCCTCCAGTTGGTCTTGTAACCCCAGAGCTAAAAGATCTGCTGGCAAACGACTATTATCATCGCCAAAAACTAACTCTCCGTCAGCATTAAAACTAACGACATGGTAAGCCTCGCGAATTTTAGCCAATACGACTAAACGTCGTCCATTTTGTCCTGATAGAGAGGCAGTACTGGGTAGCGAAATCAGCCTTAAGTCATATTCAAAGTAATGGGTAATGACGTAGGGCAACAGCACTGATTGTTTGAGCAGATTGACCTGATCATGCAATTCTCGGGAGAGTAATTCCCAGTCTTTGGGACTGTGTTTGAGGCCGAGCCATTGATACAGTGTGTCGGCCACAGCCGCTAAATCAGCAGGTTCTTCAAACGCTTTTTGATACACCGATTCATACAGTTGGCGAGGCGAGACGGCAAACTTATTGGCGATCGCAAACATGTCTCGCATCTTTAAGATCAACTCAATGGTGAAGTTGACTTCCGTCTCTAAAGTATTGGTGTAGAAACCATTTTTGCGCTTCAGCCATTTCACCGCTTCGACATCCCAACCCATGGCATCAGCCAGCATTTGGTAGGGTTCTTTTTGATAACCCAATGCAAAATTGAGTAAATCTCTGAGCGATGCGTGAGGACTGTAGCTGCGCTCCATCAACTGTTTGAACTCCGTGATGATGTAGATATCACTCAAGAGATAGTCATGCCAGTCGCCCCAACGATACATGAATTTTTGAGGGTAAATGGGATCGATCAATTGATAGCTGGGGTCTGAATAACGTACGTATTCATAACTCACAGAGGCCTCGTCTCCCACCGCCTCAGACATTTGTTTGATGAAATAAGTACGGCCTTCAAACCCAAAGGCATGATCAATACCCGCTTCAAACGCCGCTGGCAGATTACCCCAGTGATCTTGAATTGATTTGGGATAGCCCTCGTCCACAAACGCTTGAGCCAAGTCGCTATAGCGAATGTAGCGATCGCCCTTAAAGAAATAGGTCTGCCCTTCAGCACTGGCAAAAGCCGTATCTACCCCATCGACAAAGGGATTCGCTCCAGTCGGAATGACCGACGCTAAAGCGGTGGTGGCGAACTCTTCTGCCCCGAGTTGCCAGACTTGCGCCCCTTGAAATAGCCACAGCGTGCCGGTCGGATGCCAGAGCGCTGCATCGATACCCTGCACCGCCGCCGCTCGAAACTCCGGCGAGTCAGCCCCCAACCCTTCAGCGGTGATTAACTGAGCGATCGCTTTGGGATAGCCGTCATCTACGGTGTCATAGTCCACCCCGGTATAGCGAACGTACTGATCACCGGAGAACAAAAAGGTCTGCGGCTCTTCCACCAGGCCAGCGTCATCGGGTCGTATGAAGGCCGCATCCACCTGGCCGGTGACCCGCAAGTTATTTTTCAGCTGGCCTAAGCGGCTGATGGGTACCTCGCCAGTCAACTGTTGAGAGACGACATGACAATGCCCCTGTTCAAAGATATAAAGGTTGCGCCCGTTGGTGGTGATGCCCTGCAGGCCACTGTGACCAGTGGCCGCGATCGCCGCCTCCAACCGTTCATCAAAGCTTTTGGGCAGGTGGGTAAAGCCCTCTTCTTGTCGCAGATTGCCCACAATCAGCTTGGGATAGCCCGCATCGACGAAGCGATAATCACTGGTGGAGTAGCGCACATACTGGTCGCCACTAAAAAGATAGGTGACGGCATGATTAATGACCACCGCCGCATCAATGGTATGAATAGGGGCATCGCCATTGGCCTCACGCAGCCGGTGCTGGTTGTGCAGAATGTGGTTGTGGGTATGGCCCCATTGCTGCCTGATCGCAACAGGGGCGCTAAAGCCTCGCGCCTGCTCAGCAGTCACCTGGTCTTCACTAAAGAAATGGGTGACCCCCTGGTGGTCTTTGAACACGGTGGCGATCGCCACGGCCTCATCAAACGGAAACTCTCGCCAGATGCGGTTGACGGGGCGCGGATAGGTCCACAGGTCGTCTTCCTGGTTGTAGTGAATGAACTCCGAACCCTTGAATAAGAACATCTGCTCGTCGTCTACCAAGACGGTATCGACTCGGTCGAACCCTTCTTCTAAATAGATGGAGGGGAAATTCCACCAGTGAAGGTCGCCGGTTTGCGGTTCGCCATCGGGTTGGGCGTAGGTCTCTGAGGTGTAGCAGACATACCGGAAGTTGCCATAATCGTCGGGCGCTTCCAAAAGGTAGGTTTTGCCCTCTCGGACAAAGGCGATGTGTACATTCTCTAGACCGCCCCAATGGTCGCGAATGGCTTGGGGATGATCGTCTGCCAACTCCGGCCAAGTCTGGGTATTGGCGGCGGGGGTATAGGTCAAGAATTGATCGCCGCTAAAGAGGTAAAGTTTGCCATCCACGCCGACCAATGCCGCATCTACATGATTGTTAAGCACCACGTTGTTGCGCTCTTGCCACCACTCTTCGTGAATGGGGTAGGCCTCTTCGAGGGTGTTGTTGTAACACTGGCTGCCCTTAAAGACATACAGCGATGCATCGGTGCCGACAAAGGCCGCATCAATGTCGTGGCTAAATTCCGTCGGCAGTTCCCGTAGCAGCGGCGGCTGATCAATCGGCGCGATCGCTCCGCCCCCTTCCAGGTTTTTCAAGGTTTGCCAACCGGTAGTCGCGTCTTCCACGTAAATTGCCCCTTGGGCTTGCACCACCGCCTGGGGAACCGACGGCAACAGGGCCGCATATTCCCGATAGGCTTGATCCGCCACGACCAGGCAGCGATCGCCCGTAAACAGATAGACGTTGCGGCGATCGCCAAAGGCGGCATCGATTCTTTCTAGGGGGTAGGGCAGATTTTGGCAGCGGGGCTCGTGCGCCAGGGCCGCGATCGCCCGCGGGTAGCCCTCATCCACATAGCCGTAAGGCTCGACAGCGGCGGCTGGCGGTGCGGTGTAGCGATAAAACTGGTCGCCTGAGAAGAGATAGGTATAGCGCCGGGTCGGGCCAACTTCCCCGCCCACTTCCGAGGGTTCGGCCCACTCCAACACCACTGCGGCATCAATGCGATTGGTGTCGTGGAGGTTGTTTTTCACCCGTCCCCAAAATTCTTTGATCGGTTTGGGGAAGCGATCGTCCAGGCGATTGAAATGCTTGTCGGTATAGCGGAGATACTGGTATTCCGGCGTTCCACCACCGGCGGCGGGAGCCTTTAAGAACAAATAGGTGCGACCATCTTTGCCCGTGAAGGCGGCTTCGACGCCGCTGAAAGGGTCAGGCAACCCGGCCCATTTCGTTGCGATCGGCTGGGGTTCGGTCCACCAGCGACGCAGTTTGTCATAGGCAATATATTCCGTGCCTTTGAGCAAATAGGTGACGCCGTCGGGGCCGATAAACACCGCGTCCGGACTGGCAAAAGTGCGATCGTTGGCGGCTCCGCCCGCAGTGTTGACATCTTGGAGGTTGAAGTGATCTTCCCACCAGTTGCCTGCCATCGAGCGGGGATAGTCCTGATCCGCTTCAGCATAATCATGGGTGGAGTAGCGCACATACACCGGCTCGCCGTCTCCGTCGCGCCCGACTAGATAGGTTTTGCCATCCAAAATAAAGGCGGCATCAACGGTGTCAAGCCCGCCCCAGTGATCGGCAATGCGCTTGGGATAGCCTTCATCAACGTAGGTGTAGCTATTCCCGGAATAACGATAATATTGGTCGCCACAGAACAGATACGCCTTGCCGTCTAACCCCGAAAACGCCGCGGAAATCGGACTGTTCGTTTGCGTAATTGGGTTGCGCACGTGTCCCCATTGCTCATTGAGGGGAGCATCGGCGACCCGCAGATCAAAAATCATCGCGGAGCCATCGGGTTGCGTGCGCCACTGCATACTCACATGGTGACCGTCTTTGAACAGGTGAACGCGATCGTCGACCCCTTTAAAGGCCGCATCAATGCCATCACGAAATTCATCCGACAAGTCAGGAATCAGTTGGGTAAGCGATTGAATGGAGCCTTCATCGGCCAAGCCATCCTCACATTCGAGGGAGGCCGACCAGCTCATGACTTGGTCATCCACAAAGAAATAAATGCGATCGCTCAAGGCTAAGGCGGCATCAATTTTGGAGCCTTGAGTAAAGTGATTTTTGACCTTACCCCATACCGCATTAATATCGAGTGCTTGGTCAAAATCGGCGGAGCTAATGAACTTTTGTCCCTTAAAGAAATAGAGGTGCTCATTCGCACCAATAAAGGCGGCATCAACGGCTTCACTAAAGGTGGGCGGCAATGAGAGTCCATGCTCTTGAGGCCAGTTGCTAGCGATGCTCTGGGGGTAACCTTCGTCAATGGCTGGCAGCCCATCGGAACTGCGAAGATACTGATCCCCTGAGAACAAATAGAGTTTGCGATCGCGGTCGATAAAGGCGGCATCAATGCGATCGAGTTCCTCAAAGTTGCTATCAACGACACCCAATTCTTTTGTCTTGTGCTCCCAAGTCAATGAGTCCTTGGGCTGACAGAAAAAGTCGGTACCAGATATTAGCCAGGCGGTGCCCATCGCGTCATTAAAGGAGGCGTCAATTCGGCTAATATCAGCTAGAGCCGCAGCAATCTGTGCCAGGGAAATAGCGGTTTCTGTGAGGAGCTGATAATTATCGGCTCGATACAGCCAATACTGGGGTTCGGCATCAACAGTGGTATACAGCAAGATAACGCGCAGGACGCCTGTGGTTTCCAATTCCGGCAGATCAGCCCTGTTAATATTCAGCGATACTAAGCCTTCGATATGATCGACACCCGCTGGTAATTGCAGCTTTTCAGAAAACTTCTCGGCCAGGTTTTGATCGCGAAATACAATGTCCGTCTCCACCGCATCCAGACCAAGCTTATTTGCAAATTTGGCGAACTGCTGAATGCGATTGAAGGCAACGATAAAGCGATAATTTTTAGGAATTTGGGTGATGCGATCGCTCTCATCCACATCCTGCAATAGCGGCAAGATAAACTGCTCACTCAAACTTTCATTGGGGCCTAGCACATATCGGCACATCACTTGCACCGTCTCGGCTGGCGTTTCAAACAGTTCTTGCAGCCCCGCTAATAAAGCAGCCTCTTGCTGTTCCGCTAGTGCTAAATAGCTACTCACTAGCGTCTGGACCGTGGCATCAACATTCTTCGCGAGGGCATGTAAAATAAAAAAGATATCTTTTGCAAAGTCCTCAAACTCTGCCAATGCAATATCCAAGGCATTATGGATATTTAAGAAGTACTTCACCTGCTCAGTTGACAAGCTACCGTCAGCATTGACGTAATCTTTTTCCGATAGCTGTCCTATCAGTTCCCAGACTTCCTCTTCAGCCAGACCCAGCTCAGCAAAATCGTTAAGATCTACCCGATATGATTGGAACGTTTGGACAATCTGATGGATCGCCTTAAAGACAATAATCCTGGCATTCTCGTCGAAGTAATGCCCTAAATTGAGTTCTGGAGCATTATCTTCAGCCGTAAAAAAGCTCACAGCCGCATCCACAAGCACCCCATTTTCCAGATAATGCTCATCTAGGTAGGTGTAGATCTGGTCAGCGACGATCTGACGGCTCACCGTACTGAAATCTTCTGGACTGAAGATGTAAAACTTCGCTTTGAGCTCACCTAAAGCCTGCTGAATCGACCCTAAGATTTGGTGTCGGTAGGGGTAATAAGCCAGCGCGATCGCAAAATCAGCGACATTGAGTTCCAGGAGGTGAGCTTTATCAATCACGACCTGATGCTCATCGATATAGTCGTTAAATTGAAGGTTTTCAATGAGATCTGCAACCTCAATAGGAGCGAGAGGCAGATCACTGAATAAGTCGACGCTGACTTTAAACTCAGTCTCTACAAACGCTTGAGTCTTGGCCGCAATCACCCCGTAAAGAATATCTGCGTCCTTAGACAACTCTATATTTGCGGTAAAGCTTTCTCGGTTTTCGGCATGAGCAAACAATAGTGGATCGAGGACTTCTCCATCCGCATTAATGTAGCCGTTATAGATCAGGTTTTGGTAAAGCTCTTCGCGCTTTTGGGCCTCATGATGCAGATCCGCATCGCTATGACATAACTTTAGAGGACTTAAATCTGCTAAGAACAGGGAAAAGCCCTCAGCCGGATCAGTGCTGTCAGCCGCCTCACTGAGCGATCGGTACAGGTCAGCAATTAAGTCGAAGATCGCCACACTATCAAATGTGGAACTGATGACCAGCTCATCGGCAGATGGGGGAAGTCCGCCTTCAATCAGCATTCCATCCGTCTGCAAATATCCATGCAAAATCAAATTAGCGAAGATTTTTTCCTGCAGCTTCTCTTGAATATCAAGAGCCTCAAAGTCAGCAGGAGTGATGATAGGCAATCGGCTGAGTGCCTGATAAATGGCAGGTTCGACCTGATTTAAATGTGTTTTTAGTAGCCGATGGTCTTGGGCCGAAACCAAATGCCACTCATCTTCGATTAGTGTGTTATGAACAACTCTCGCCAGCCGTTCATTGATGGGGTCAGCAACCAGATGTTCTGAGTGAAATAGAAAGGGCTTGAACTGCTGATAAAGATTATCCAGGCCTGAAATCGTCTGCAACTCAGTCTCTGTATCGGCCAAGTCAGCCTGGGGACTACCGGCTAAGATTGACTGCAATTCATCAATAGAAAATTGGTTTTTTTGCATCCAGTATAATAGCGCATAAAGGGTTTGTACCAACCACATGGATGCAGAAATAGGCCCATTAGCGAGGATTTTATAACAGCTAAATTCTTCACAAGAGCAGTGAATCAGAAAATTAAAGTGTGTAGTCTGGCGAATCGTAGAATCCTGTTCGAGCAAATCACATAAGGTGAAAAATTCTTGTATCGAAACGTCTAAACTTTCTGCGAGTTGACAGATCCGATAGTAGAGCGATAGTTTGTTGAGCAACGTGAGTCCTTGAAGGAACTCATCTCCCAATTTAACTTCTAAAGTTGACACTAGCCGTTGCAGGTCAGCCGAAGAAATGCGAAGCGACTGCTGCAATCGATTTCTGGCTGCTAGGGCTGCAGGCTTGCTGGAAAATAGTTCCTGTTCAACTGAGAGGAAATTAAGCCGCTGGAGTGAAGTGTAGCTTTGATACTGCTGAGGCAGATAGTCCTCATCCTCAAGGGGCTGCAAATATTGCTGATCAATATCGATGAGCGGTTCGTTAAAAATCTGATTAAAGAGATCGATGGGTCGATCTTCATTGCTGTGGCCGTCAATATTAATATCACTAAAAAAGCTACAAACCACCGCGATCGCTAAATCATAAGTAGTGGCGATTTTTTTAATGACTGAGATATATTGAAGTGCCTGACGATCCAGAAGATTCTGACAGCAAGATCGTAAGATCAAGTCCAGATCACTCAGCGAGAGTGCGGTTTCTCGAGACAGCCTCAACAGGCGATTAACGCGACTGAACCAAACACTGGGGATCGCGTCATCTTGCCCCTGCCATTGGAGCCTTTCTTGCTCATCGGAGAGGTCTAGGGAGACATATCCGTTCAAACCATCGTGAATAAATGCTGTCCGACTGACGCTGGCTTGGTCTTGCTGTTCCTGAGGACTTAAACTCTGTTGGGCTTCTTGCTCACGATGACTGAGGTTTTGAAAGAGCAGTTCGCGCAGTTCTAATCCTGTGATTCCAGTCGTTTTCAGAAAGGTGGAGACATTGCTCAATGCCGCAGTGGTTTGGTGATAGTAAAAACCAGCGATTTCCGGCTCAGTCGGCTCGTGATCTGGGACGAGTACGCTTTCCATCTCGGGGGCCAGTCCTAGCGAGAGTCTGGCGATCGCCCCCGACTCGGGGTGGACTGCAAATAACTGATAAACCTCTTCCCCTTTGACCTCGAAGCGATCGAGATAAAGCTGAGTTCTTTCTTCATGCAGGTTGAACGGCAGATTAAAGGGGTACTTTGCCTCCTTTAAAGTGACGTAAGGGGACCCGAGTACTTTGTTTTCTAGAACCTCAGTGACAACGTCCAGATAAGGAATTTCAGAAAAAGTATGCTCGCCATCGAGCAGAATTTCTTTCAAATCGGAGCGTCTGATATCCAAGTCCGCAGTTGCGAAATGATCATCGATTAACTGGAGCAGATCAGCGAGATAGGCAGCGGGGGAATAAACTGACCGAGCTGCTTCGCCCTCTTTAAAATCAATTCCGAAAAGCGCATCATAGCTAGGCAACTTGCTGTTCATGGGCAGTCCTTTTAGGTAGAGATCAGAAGGGAAACCTCAAACTAGCCTCGCAATCCTCTGACAAGGTTGAGGTTTCAGTTCAGGGGGCATGCTGACCCTGTGGTCACACCAATTCATTGATGACGAGAAAAATTAATTCAATGCCAACAAGTACGCTGATTGCGAACGTCCGCAGAACGCAGTCTTCAAAACGTCACATTATTCGATTTAAGGATATCTTGGGTTTAGAAAGCGTTTGAAAAGTTTCCTGGAAATCTTGCTTGATAAAAGTTTCAGCAACAACCGATAAAATCGTTAAAAGCTATCCCTGGCAAGGGTTTCGCCAAGACTTTCAAAGCCAGTCTCTTTAGGAAGCCTACAGCTTAATGGACTACTTTTCCGCAAACGAACAACATTTCGAAATCAATTTTCTTGCTTTTTAAGGCAATCGTCGAATTTCTATATGAGTTCTGGGCCTTGATCCTACCCCTGTCAAGGTGAACGTTTGTTCTCCTTTTCGTTCAGGAGACGAGCGGTGGCGACATGCAACTGCTTGCGGTTGAGCGCCTCTTTTTGGGGTGGTTTCTTGGGGCCTCTAG
>Ga0081526_100443_pt1 | contig 18101 bp, 15 predicted proteins | sample HotLakmasection2_FD_70991 | JGI IMG/M metagenome (GOLD analysis project Ga0081526, IMG submission 70991) | Hypersaline microbial mat communities from Hot Lake, Washington, USA - Section #2 (SPADES assembly) (version 2) | ecosystem: Environmental > Aquatic > Non-marine Saline and Alkaline >... | reverse complement strand
CGCGGCACCCCTGCCCCCCCATTTTCATGTCTTCCAACCCGGGTCAGCCGAAATCGAACGCCACCTCGTCTTTCGGGATTCCCTGATCGCCCATCCTGAAGCGGCCCAAGCCTATAGCCAGCTCAAACAGCAGCTTGCCGTTGCCCATCCCACCGACATCGAAGCGTATATGGACGGTAAAGATGGCTTCATCAAAGAAATCGAGCGTAAAGCCCTGGCATGGCAGCGCTCCCGCCTGATCCCTTCCTGATTTTGGAACAACCGATGTCTACTGGCCCTGCTCCGGATACCCGTCATCCCATTAGCGGACAAACGCGACTGGTGTATTTGAAAACTATCGTCACCAACCCCAACATCATCGTGGGGGACTACACCTACTACGACGATTTTGAGAACCCCGAAAACTTTGAGCGCAATGTGCTCTACCACTTCGACTTTATCGGTGACAGGCTGATCATCGGCAAGTTTTGCTGCATCGCCTCCGATGTGAAATTCATCATGAACGGCGGCAACCATCGGACGGACTGGTTTACGAACTATCCCTTTCCCGTGTTTGGCCACGGCTGGGAATCAGCCATGCCACAAGACTGGCCCCACAAGGGCGATACGGTCATCGGCAACGATGTGTGGATCGGCTACGGGGCGACGCTGATGCCGGGGGTGCAGATTGGCGATGGGGCAATTATTGCCAGCCAGTCAGTCGTGACCAAATCCGTCGCGCCCTACACTGTGGTCGGCGGCAATCCGGCTCGCGAAATTCGTAAACGCTTTAATGACGCCACCATTCAAACCTTGCTCGAACTTCAGTGGTGGCACTGGGACATTGCCAAAATCACCCGCAATCTCAAAGCCATCTGCGGCTCTGATCTGGAGGCATTGCGTCAGGCCGTCTGAGCGATCGCAGGGGCTACTCGCGCGGCTCAATCTCGATTTCGTGAAGATTCTACCGGGTTCCCAACAGCATACGGAGCCCCAGCATCGCCCCTTGATTTAAGGGGCACCTATTCACTTTGGAAATTTGTCATGGACCTGATTGTTTTCTCAAAATCGGAACTGCCTGTGGCGATCGCGGTTCTTAACGCCGTTGCCGTTGATCCGCATCATTTATCTACGGCAGAAACCACCTTTCTCGAAACGCTGGTCACTCTGCATGGGGCATCGCTACAGATGGCCGACCAGCGCACCCAGCAGCTCGAACCAGTGGCCCACAGCCTCACTTCTTCCCACAGTCGCCGCCGCCTCGTGCAGTTAGCGATCGCGTTTGCCATGCTGTCAGGCACCATCACCGATGGGCAAATGGAGCGCTTGGAGGGGTTGGCGCGATCGCTATGGCATCCCTGCTTTTCCGTCTGCGCCATTGATCAACGTGGCCTAGCTATCTGTTAGTTGATTTCAGAGGATTCTTACCATGTCACCACTCAACAACGCTACGCGCATTGCCAATCCCGTTGCGGCTCCCAACGTTACCCAAGAGTTATCGGAAAATGTCATTCTCACCTGTGTGGATGACCTCTATGACTGGGCCAGACTTTCGACCCTGTACCCCATGATGTTTGGCACCGCCTGTTGCTTCATGGAATTTATCGGCTCCTATGGCCCCCGCTTTGATCTAGAGCGGTTTGGAGCGGCCCCTCGCGCGACACCTCGGCAAGCCGATTTGCTCATCACCGCTGGCACCATCACGATGAAATATGCCCCCGCGTTAGTTCGCCTCTATGAGCAAATTCCTGAGCCGAAGTATGTGATCGCGATGGGCGCTTGCACCATCACCGGGGGCCTGTTCAGCGCCGATTCGCCCTCGGCGGTGCGCGGTGTAGACAAGCTGATTCCCGTAGATGTCTACATTCCCGGTTGTCCGCCCCGCCCGGAAGCGGTGATCGACGGCCTCATCAAGCTGCGCAAAAAGGTGGCGGAAGAAAGCTGGCGAGAGCGTGATACTCATGCCCAAACCCATCGCTATCACAGCGTACGTCACTCGATGAAGGGGGGGGCACCCGTGTTGACGGGGGAGTATTTGCAGTCGCGCGATCGCCTATCGCCAGCCAGTCAACCGGGACTCTTATCCGATCCTGCAAACTCAGTGCCTGCAAATGAATCAAGCAATTGAGTGTCCACCGTTAAAGCCATCTCAGCTCAGCTCCAAATTGGAAATTCAAGACTATTCCTAAGGCAATTCCTGTGATCGTATACAAAATACAGTGCCGCTCAAATTGCACCCGTGACTGCACCCGACCAATACCCCGACGAGATTGGCTGGCCGCGTACAAATAGGCCCGTGACAGAGCCATACCGACCATCTCAGTTAGATTGAAGGTAAATGTCTGCCGCCAGGGCGTAGCCGATACTGAAATAAACAGCAGTAGGTACACTACCAGCAGTGCGCCCAGGGTGATTTTGAAAGTTGAATCACTCATTACCGCTCGCCTCCGGATGATGGCTGGGCTGGGGCATTCATACCCTGCTATCGATCCCCAACTCCGCAACAGAGTTCAGCTAAGCCAGGTTGTCAATCCTAGCCGAGTCATTCCGGTGCGCTGGTTGGGATAGACCAAGACAACAAATCACTTTTGCTCTGGTGCTAGACGCTGCCCAACTGCAAGCTATAAAGATTGGCATAGATGCGATTGAGAGCCATCAACTCGGTGTGGGTACCTTGCTCAACAATTTGTCCTTGCTGAATCACCAGCACCTGGTCGGCTTGGGTAACCGTGCTCAGCCGATGGGCAATCACAAAACTCGTGCGATTGTGTAGTAGCCTGGCGATCGCATCCTGCACCAGACCTTCGGTACGGGTATCGATGCTACTGGTCGCCTCATCCAAGACTAAAATTCGCGGGTTGAGCAGCACGGCCCGAGCAATGCTCACGAGCTGTCGCTGCCCCTGACTCAGCGGCGTTCCCCGTTCCCCCAATTGAGTGCGATAGCCCTGAGGTAACGAGGTGATGAGTTCATGCACGTTGGCGGCCTGGGCCGCTGCCTCGATATCCACCTGATGCGCCTGCGGTACCCCAAAGGCGATGTTTTCCGCCACGGTGCCGCTAAAGAGCAGGTTATCCTGCAAGACAATCCCAATTTGACGGCGCAAACTGGCCTGAGTCACGTCGCGCACATCGATCCCGTCCACCGTTACGGCCCCGGCTGACACATCGTAGAACCGCATGATCAGGTTGATGATGGTACTTTTGCCCGCTCCCGTTGGCCCGACTAGCGCGATCATCTGTCCGGGCTGAGCGCCGAGGTTGATCCCCTTGAGCACGCGCTGATGGGGACTATAACCGAATTCGACCTGTTCAAAGCGCACCTGGCCTTGGATTAGCGGCATTTCCACGGCGTTGGGAGCATCTTGCAAGGTAACGGGTTCATCGAGCAGCAGAAAGATGCGATCGAGCCCGGCGAGGGCCGACTGGGCTTGGGTGTAGAACTGACTGAGAATCTGAATGGGGCGAAAAAACTGTTGCACGTAGAGCAAAAATGCCGTCACGGTACCCACCGTCATCGCGCCCGTGGTCGCGAGATACCCCCCATAGGCCATCACTCCAGCCGTCGCGAGGGTATTCAGAAAGTCGATCGAGGGCAGAAACGCCGCCGTCACCGCGACCGCCTGGACATTTGCCCGCCGGTTAGCGGCATTGAGGCTGTCAAACTCCTCGATGTTGAGCTGGGTGCGGTTAAACGCTTGGGCCTCGCGGACGCTGCCAATGTCTTCTTCCAACTTGGCCGACAGGTCGCCAATCGTTTGCCGGGTCAGCCGAAACCGCGATCGCGCCCAGCGGGAGAAGACCCCCGTCGTAAAGATCATCAGCGGCACCACTAAGTTGCTCAGCAGGCCCAGTTGTAAGTTGATCGAGAGCATCGCAATGATGATGCCGACCAGGCTAAAGGTCTGACCCAGCACTTGCGGAATGGTCAGGCCAAAGGCTTGGTTCACCGTATTCACATCATTGAGCAGACGGCTCATGAGATCCCCGGCTTCGCTGCGATCAAAAAAGCTCACCGGCAAACTCTGAACTTTGTCGAAAATATCCTGCCGGATCTGCCCCAATAGCCGCTGCACAATCCCGCCCATGCGCCGAATCTGAGCGCGAATGGCCCCAAAGCCCACGACGTAGATACTCGCCAAAATCGCGAGCATCCGCAGCAACCCCGGTAGATTGCCCTGCAGAATCAGGTTGTCGATCGACCACCCAATCAGCAGCGGCCCGATCGCCTGACTCGTTGCCCCAATCAATACCATCAGCAGGGCCACCGGGATTTCGTGGCGGTAGGGAGCAAAGTAGCCGAAAAACCTTCTCAGGGTTGAGAGCTGCGGTTTAGCATCTGCCGGGCTGGAGAGGTTTGCAGTCATAGAGGCCAGTTCCCAAAGTTACGATAATGCAGGTGCCGCTTTCATTTGAGATTCTAAAATGATGCTGTAGAGAGGACTCTGGGCCATCAGCTGGGCGTGAGTGCCCTGCGCCACTAATCGACCTTTATCCACGAGCAAAATGCGATCAGCGGTGCGTACCGTGCTGATCCGTTGGGCCACGACGAAGGATGTGCAGGTGCGGCGGCGCATCAGGTCGTCGAGGGCAGCCTGAATTTGCGCGGCGGTTTGGGCATCCACAGCGGAGGTGCTGTCGTCGAGGATCAGGATGCTGTAGTCGGTGAGCAGCGTGCGGGCGATCGCAATGCGCTGCTTTTGCCCGCCGGAAAGCCCCACGCCGCGTTCGCCCACCACCGTGTCATAGCCTTCTGGCAAGCTGGTCACAAAGTCGTGAATCTGAGCCGCTTGGGCGACGGCGATGACCTCTTCTAGGGTGGCCTCCGGTCGGGCGTAGGTGAGGTTGGAAAAGAGGGTGCCGGAGAATAGGGTGGTTTCTTGAAAGACCGTCCCAATGTGCGATCGCAAACTTGCCAGGGTAAAGTCGCGCACGTCACGACCATCAATGCGGACCGCTCCCGAAGTCGCATCATAGAACCGGGGAATGAGATTCGTAATGGTGCTTTTACCGGAGCCGGTCATGCCCAAAATGGCAATCAGCTCATTGGGCTTCGTTTCAAAGGAAATGTTGCAGAGGGCCGGACTGGTTGCGCCGGGATAGCGAAAAGAAACATTTTCGAAGGTGATCCGGCCACCGCAGGTGGTAAATGGCATCGCGTGGGGACGATCTTTGATCTCGATGGCGGCATCCATCACTTCATAGACCCGCTCGGCAGACGAAGCCGCTTGAGCGATCGCTGGAGCCGCAAACCCAATCAACAAAATCGGCTGCAAGATCAGCAACAGGTAAGCATTGAAGGCCACCAGTTCCCCCACCGAGAAACGCCCTTGCATCACCGCAATGCCGCCATAACCAATCACCATCACGATGACTAAATTGCTCGCCAAAAAGATATAGGGAAACGTATTGCGAATCGCCTGAAGGGTTTTCAAATTGGCGGCAACGAGGTCGGCATTGAGCCGGGTGTAGCGCTCCGTTTCGACTGACTCTCGCACAAAGGCTTTCACCACCCGTACCCCCAGCAGGTTTTCTTGCAGCACCGCATTCAGGTCACTGAGCTGCTCCTGCACCTGACGAAACAGCTGATTGTTGCGGCGGAAAAACCGGGCCATCAGCCACCCAGCAATGGGCACCACCAGCAGGCTGATCAGGGCCAACTGCCAGTTCATCACCAGCAAAATGATGGCAATGGTCAACAGCGTGACTACACCGCTAATGACTTGAATCAGATTGGTACTGAGAAAGGTGCGAATCTGCTCGATGTCGCTGGTCACACGGGTGAGCAGTTGCGAGGTCTGAGCCTGGTCGTGGTAGCTAAAACTGAGCGTCTGGATTTTGCTGAATATCTGATTGCGCAGGTCATAGACCACACTCTGCGATAGCGCCTCAGCGCAGAAGCTTTGACCAAAATTGAAGACGCCTCGGGCAATGGCGGCCATCACCAGCCCCGCAGCGCTATACAGCACGATGTCGAGATTCCCCTGGGTAATGCCCTGGTCAATGGCCCAGCGAAACAGTTGAGGGGTGATGGCATAAGCGGCAACTAATAACAGAGCACTACTCAACGCCCCCAAACTCAGCAGGGGGTAGATGCGCAGACTGCTCAAAACCCGCTGTAGCTGCCGCAGCGAATTTGATGCTTGAGGCTGAGATTCCTGCACCAATCATCGGCTCCGGCAACAACTTCAGTATTTTAGACAATTGCTTGGCTGAATATAAACGCCATCAGTGCATGGTCCTGTTGAAAGAGCGATCGCTAGGTTTCCTCATCATCGATAAAATGATTGCCATGCAACGGTTCCAAGGAATTTGAAGGCTCATGAACAACAGGTCTACTAGGACCGTCCGGGAAAGCCTCAATCTGCACCGCCCCGGATCGGGTGAGCGACCATTCCCCAACGACGTTGACCCTGAAAACGGAGAAACAATCCCAACACCAGCGACGGGCTGGTCAGTTCATTTGGGCCACCAATGTCCTCGACGCCGAGAGTCTCAGTCCCACGCAAACGTTGCAAGAGTACAAAGCTCAGCAAAGCACTGAGCGCGGCTTGCGGTTCCTCAAGGCCCCCTTATTTTTCGCCTCCAGTGTCTTCCTCAAGTCGGCCTAAAACGACCGCAGCTGCGATTTATTGACATTGAGTACGTTTGAATTTACCAGGTCAACGAGGTTGGGTTGTTTCAGCCTTGATTGGTGAGGGCTAAGGAGATGGGCTTAATTATTTTTAGGATGTGTTAGCACCAGCGTAACGCATCAAATTCCTGTGGCATGGTGCGTTACGGCTTCGCCCAACAGCACCCTACGACATCGTTTATTTATGTCCACCTACTTATTCTCAATAGCCACCTCATAACAAAAATCCCTGAAACGCTTGTTACTTCCTGGTCACAATTTTGAATTTGGAATTGCTGAGAGTCCGTTCTACTTTACGGTGCCTCTAGGGGAAGAAGGGATACCTCTAAATCCCTGACAGATTCATCAGGACTTGAAGCCGTTGACTTTCTAACGCTAAAACTCGTCGGGCAAAATCAGGGTCTTTGTCCAGCAAAGTATCGAAGGCATCCACGGGGATGGCTAGAATGCGGGTGGGGTCGCTGTCGGCGAGGATAGTATTTTCCAGGTCGCGATGGGCCAGAACCTCTAACTCATCCAGGGTTTGGCCAGGGTGGAACTGTTCGACCCGAGTGCCTTCCGGTTGTTGATAGTGAATGCTGGCCTCACCCGCCATCAGAATCAGCAGCTCCCGGCAGGTGTCTCCGGCTTCGGTAATGGCTTCTCCTGAGGTATGGGTGCGGACTTCGGCCTGTTGGGCCAGGGCTATGAGGGTATGGGGGGCCAGACGGTGGAAAAAGTCGCTGTTATGCAGATACACCAGCTTTTCCAGGGTGGGAAATGCCTTCAATGGGGGATGGTTTCCGGCCACCAGTACTGCCGCTGCGGTGTCTTGCACCAGCGGGGGATGATCTCCTTGACGCAGCTTTTCGGCCTGCATGGTGGCCCGTTCGGCATCGAACTGAGCCAGCAGATACAGGCTGGCGGCGGCTACCAGAGGATTGTAGTGGGTCAACAGGTTTTCTAAATGGTCGATGGTGGCCTGGGGAGAGGGTGGAATTGGGTTTGCCGGGATGGGTTGAGTCAGGGTTTTGACGACCTCCAGAGGCAGTTGATCTCGATAGGATGCCTGATTCAACCAGGTTGCCAGAGCCGGGGGAGCCAGCTGATGCAGGGACTGGACCAGGGCAGCGGTGTCGGGATGGTCGGGTAGATTAGGCAGGGTTTTGAGGAGCGATCGCACCAACAACTCCTGTTTCCGCACCACCGCATCTCGCACCACCGTCACCACCTGTTCGTGGTCCTGCAGTGTGGGATGGGTAAGCGCCTCGGCACAATCTACCCACTGGCTTAACCGGGCCAGTAACCCCTGGGCTTTGGGCAGTCCCTCGGCCTCCAAATCCTGCAAGACCCAGTCCTCTTCCTGGGGAGAAATGGCGTATTCGCTGCGCAGGGCCTGCAGGGTTTCCGTCTCCTGGGGAGATGGCTCAAAGCTGGCTAAATTAGGCTGACTTTGCAACCGCAGCAGCCGCTCCAGGGAACGCTGGTAGCCGCTGAGGCGAATTTGGTTTTCCAGCGATCGCTGGCGGTCGGGGCTCAGCAGGTCCGGATCTTCAATACCTAATTCTTCCAGCACCTGCCGGTGTTCGTTTTCGGAAATATCCAGCTCTCGCCGCATCTGCTGCAGCACGTCCAGACTGTTGGCGGTGGTGGCATAGCCCTCCGCCAGGGCATCTCGCACCACCCCTTTGTACGCCTGGTGGCGCTTTTCCTGGGTGAAGTCTGGCAGCACCTTGGCCAGCACGTACACTTCGTCGGCACTCAGCTCTTCCAAGGAACGACCTTCCAGGAACCGGGAGGTATCCAGTCTCAGCTTGGTTAACTGTTTCCGCAGTCGTCCGGCCAGGTTTTCGCGGGAGTAACGGGCAGGGCTACGACCCCAACTCTGCTGCAGCCACAGGGTACTGGCAAACAGAATGATGCCGTCAAATAAAAACTGCACCCACAGGGGAGTCAGCCGCAGCAGGGGGCGACCGGCAAAAAAGAAGAAAAAGTTGAAGGCAATAAACGTTGTCATCGCAAAGAAACGGTGCTGTACCAGATCAGTACTGGCATTAGGATTTCGCTGCAACAAACGGGCCTTGGCACGAGCGGTAAGCAATCGCCCCAGCCCGATTCCTGCCAGGGTGAACGCCCCCAACACCAGGGGCACCGCAAACAGTTTGGGAAGGCCGATGGGCTGACCGAACAGATAAAGCCCCGGACTCATCAGGGAGGCCAACTGGTTGGGGTCGCGGTTCCACACACCGGAAAAGTAATAGTCCCAGTTGCCGGCGTAGAGGTAGTAGTAAACGAAGTAACCCACCACCAGCCCCAGATAGCCGTAGCGCATCAAAGATTCCTGCGGGGCATGGAGGCCATCCCAGTAGGTGCGTTCTGAGTCGATGTCGAGACAGGGGCTCTGGCAGGCCACACAGGCGCTTTGCTCCTGCCCCTCTGGGGTGACCGTGCGGCACATGGACTGGGTAATGCGGCTGTCACTCATGTGGGCTTTGCTGCCCAACAGCCCCCTCGGTTCGCTGAATACCGTTTGCACCGGAGCCATGGGGCAAAAATACTGACACCAGGACTTGCCGCCGTAGAAGTAGCCTACGGCAATGGCCGCCAGGATGGTGAACACTAGCCAACTGCCCAACACCAGGCGATCGGCATTGAAAAAGAGAATGCGCCCGCAGAGACCCACAAACAGGTAGGCAAACTGAAAGTAAAGATAGTTGCGTCCCAGCCATGAGTCGGGCTTGACTTTGGCCAGCTCAAACCGCACTTTGCCGGTCTTTTGGTTTTCCCGCCGGAACTGCCGCTGTTTGCCCAAGGCGCGAGGAATTTGCGATAGAAACGACAGGGGACAAATCCGCCGCCACAGCTCATGGCCAAAGATCAGCAAAATAAAGATGCCCGCGGGTACCACCGCTCCCCAAAAGATCGTCGCACCAATGGGGTAGGGTTCCTGCACCACACATTGCCCCTGCACCTGAACACAGCTGTCTGTCAACGCCAGGAGGCTCCAGGGATGGCCCGGTTCCGTCAGGGCAGCCGTCCAGGGGTCATAAAAGAGGGAAGCAATAATCAATAACCAGCCCACTGTTAAAACCCAGCGAACCCAATGCATCTGGCGTTCTGGTATGGTTGCAAACATAGGGTAGTATGCCGTACAAGTTTGGGTACAAATTAGAGCCCATGATAGCGGCCTGGAAACTTTTTGCAGGTTAGCCCCCAAACATGGAAAAGTGATATGAAGACAAGTGACCAACGCCTCCGATCGTTTCTTCTATTTTTGTTGGCTTGGGCTTTGTGGTAGTCACGTGAGATTATCTCAGACCGGGGAAAAGAGGGCTTAATGGCAGTGTTGACATCAAGGTGCTCCCATGACGACTAGCGTCAATCGCCCTCCTCTAGAAGGCCTATCGTGTGTCAACGCCGACTGTGACCAATACGGTCAGAGTGGTCAGGCCCCTCTCATCGTTCGCAAGAGCTATGGCAAAGACCAGATCCGCTACCTTCGGTGTCGCTGTTGTGGCGCGGAATTTAGTGAGCGGAAGCTGACCGGACTCTGGAACTGCAAGATTCCGGAAGAGCGGGCGATTCGGGTCGGCCAGCCATTGGCAGAAGGAACCTCTCTCAAAGGGACGGCTCGACTCACCACGCCCCATCTGGATACGGTGCGCCGTTGGGCGGTGAAGTTTGGCCACCATGCCGACCGTTTCCATGACCAGCAGGCCCAAGACCTGGAGATCTCGACGTTAGAGATGGATGAGCGACATGGTTATGCCGAGACCAAAGCCCAGCCCCAGTGGGACGCTGTGTCGATTGACCCGAGCAGCAAGTTCCTGGTGCAAGTCGAGGTGGGACCGCGGGATGCGACCTTGATAGAACGCCTCCTGCGAGGCCGTGCCCAACGCCTAAAAGACCCGCAAGATTTAGTCTTGATGACCGATGGAGAAGCCAGTTACCGCACCCTGTTGCCTGAGCTTTTCGGGGTGCCCTACTCCCCCCGTCAAGGTTCAACCGGTCGGTTCCCCAAGACCCCGTATCGGATTCCCCGCACGCTGGCCCATGTGCAAATCGTGAAGCATCGTCAGGGACACAAGCTAGAAGCCGTGGCCATTGCCAAGGTCCACGGCAGTTGGCGGCGGCTTCAACAGGCTCTGGACGAGTTAGGTTACCAGGTCCCCTCAAAGAGTGACAATCGGGAGCACGTCATCCGTTAGTCAGAGAAAAAATATCCTAGATAGTGTCGTTTCAAAAAGGCCGTAGATCGATGACACCAGAGAACCGTCAGCAACTCGATGCCCATGTCCTCACCATCGCTCAGCTCCTATACTGACGGTTCGTGACATCTCCGCGTAATCAGTTCTGACACTTAGGAATGAGAATTGAATAAGTTGGGATCGCCGTCTCGGCTGTCCCCAGGCAGGCAAGATGCCTGCCCTAACAATTTGGATGTTATTTGATCCTCATTCCTTAGAATGATCCGAGTCCCCGATACCACCGGAGCCTACGCCTCAGGAGAGCTGTGGGGAGACTGCTGGCTGGGCCTCAAAGGGGCTTGGCCGTTGTCAGCACCCCCAAGGGTTTGCAACGTACGGGTGAGATCAACGCCGGTGCTCTGGCGTAGTTGCTCCAGAAACGCCGCGATTTTGGTGGCGCTGCCGCCGCCACCCGCATCGATGACCGTGACTTTCTCCACATCGACATCGGGTACCGTAGCAACCAGCAGAGCCAGCAAGCCCTCCAGCTTTTGGAACAGAAAGATTTCGCGGGCGTTGTCGCCAGCGGCGCGCCAAGTTTCGGCGAGTTCACGAATGCCCTCGGCGCGGGCACGACCGTCTTCGATGATGCTGGCAGCGTTACCTTTGGCGCGGGCGCGGGCTTCCTCACAGGCGGCCTCGGCGGGGGCAATCACGTCGGCCTGAAGCTGCTGTTCGACCTGATTGCGGCGTTCTCGCTGCACGGCGAGTTCAGCGATGGTGCGGGCGACTTCGGCGGCGATTTCCGACTCGGCTTCCGAGATCGCGGCGGTGCGCTGGCTGAGGGCGTTTTGCAAACGGCGATCGGCATCGGCGCGGGTAGTCTCAATTCTGGCCTCGATCTGCCGCAGCGAGGTGCGTTTCAGATTTTCGGCGGCCTGGAGAGCGGATTGGGCCTTGGCCTGGGCTTCGGCGATGCGGGCATCCCGAATCAGATCGGCCTGCTGCTTGCGACCGATGGAGTTGAGATAGTTCACGTCGTCGGAGATGTTCTGAATTTGCAAGTTGTCCAGAATTAGCCCCAACTGCTCCAGGTCGTCTTCCGCCTCGTCCAGCAGACTGCGGACAAAGGCCATTTTGTCTTCGTTCACCTGTTCCGGCGTGAGGCTAGCGAGCACGCCGCGCAGATTGCCTTCCAGGGTTTCGCGGGCAATTTTCTCCACCTCTTCGCGGGATTTGCCCAGTAGCCGCTCGATCGCGTTGTGAATGGTCGGTTCTTCCCCAGCAATCTTGATGTTCGCTACCCCATCTACCTTGAGGGGAATGCCGCCCTTGGAGTAAGCGTTGGTCACCCGCAGCTCGATGATGATGTTGGTCAGCTCCATGCGGAAGGTCTTTTCCAGCAGCGGTTTGCGGATGCTGCTGCCGCCTTTTACCAGGCGATAGCCAACCTTGCGCCCATCGCTGACGGTACGGCGATCGCCCGCAAAAATCAGCACTTCACTGGGCTGACAGATGTAATAGAGGTTTTTGATAATCAGCACGATGCTGCCCGTGGCCCCAAACAACACCACTAGCAGGGCAATAATGACGCTCATGATTCCTCCTGGGATGCGGTGGGGTTGACTTTGGCTTGCAGCGCGGGCGGCAAATTCGCCGTGAGGGGAATGCCCAGGGTTTCTTCCGACTGGCGCAGGAACTGGCGCACCATCTCGGGATAGGCATTAAGCAGGGAGGCGATCGCTTTGCCGTCGCCATTGTCAATCACGTTCACCTCGCCCAGGTGCAACCGACTGGGAATGCGGCCTGCCTCTCGCAGCACCATTTCTAACTGCTGCACCAGGAAGAGTTGAGAGGCATCGACCCCGGTGTCTTCCCAAACCTTGACCAGCAGTTGGCTGGCCTGGGCAGACGCTTTGGCGTTTTCCTCCAGGGTGGCCGACTCGCCCCGCGCCTGAAATTCCTGGGCAGTTTGCTGGGCGCGAGCGGGCAGGATTCTCTCGACTTCCAATCGGGCCTGTTCTAAGTCAGCGCGGATCGCCTGCAATTCCCGCTGGGCGCGGGCGCGGGCTTCTTCGGCGGCGGCCTGGGTGCGTTCTTCTTCGATGCGGGCCTGTTTTTCGACTTCGGCGGTGATGCGTCGTAGTTCGTTTTCCTTTTCTTGAATCACCGTACGGGCCTGGGTTTGGGCGACGTCGGCTTGCTGGTCGCTGTCCGCTTCGATCTGCTCCGCTTCCGCCACCGCGTTGGACTCGGCGATTTCCGCATCGCGCACGATGTTGGCAATCTGGCGGCGACCGATGGAGTTGAGGTAGCCCAGCTGGTCAGACACGCTCTGAATCTTCAGCGTATCCAGGTGTAGCCCCAGCTTTGAGAGGTCGTCCTGCACGTCGCTGGCAATGCGTTGGGCAAACTCCAGGCGATCTTCGTTGAGCTGCTCTGGCGTCAACAGGGCGACGACACCGCGCAGGTTCCCTTCCAGGGTTTCCCGCGCCACCCGCGCAATCTCCTGCGGTCCCCGTCCTAAGAAGCGCTCGATCGCGTTCCCAATCACCGCTTCATCCCGCGCCACTTTGACATTGGCGATCGCCTGAATATCGAGCGGTGTCCCCCCTTTGGAGTAGGCGTTGGTGACCTCAATGGGCACCGGCATCGTGCTCAGGTCCATGGTCTTAACCGTCTCCAGAATGGGAATGCGAAACGTGCGTCCCCCATAGATGACTCGATAGCCCAACAGTTGACCATCCTGCCGCTTATACTTGCGCCCGGAAATAATCAAGATCTTGTTGGGGTCGCAAATCTGCACCAGGGAATTGACGCCCCAAATCAGGATGAGGACCGCGAAGATCAGCAGGGCGATCGTCACTCCCCCGCCAAAAGCATTGTTGCCGCCACTCTGAGCAATTAGGGGCGCAGGTGGCAAAACCTCTGCCACTTCAACCGTTTCAGTTCTATCTGCTGGATTCTGCATCAACGATTATTTCCCTCCATCATTCCCTTGTGGCAGTAACGCATCGGCTGAAACCACCCAAAGCTTGTTGTTTTCCAGCCCCACTACCAACACTGACTCCCCCCGTTGGAAGGACCGATCCTCCTGGGTCAGGGCAAAAAAGCCCACGGTCGAGCCGCGAATGCTCAAGCGGACTTTCCCCCGACTGTGGGCATCAAACGGAACTTCGACGGTGCCGACTTGTCCGGTGAGTTCTTCGGGGTGGGTGAGGCTGGTGACTGAGGTGCGAAGCGATCGCAGCGCCACCGCGGCTGCCGTGCCACATAGTAAGCCCATGAGCAGGGCAATGAGCACGACGACGCCACCGGCTAAACCAGGCTGCACCCAGGTGACCAACAGGCCTGTGAGCCCAAAAAAGCACAGCCCAAAGGTCCAAAATCGCAGGCTGAGAAAGGGCAGCCATCGCCTTGAGGCCCGGACTCCTGGGCCGTAGGTGCCGACATCGATTTCGTCAAATTCCGAGTCGGCTGCTGCCTCGGCCTCAACATCCAAATCCCCAGCCAAGTCTACCCCATCTAAGCCGCCGATGGCTGAGAGCGCCACAAACGTGCCTCCCACTACTAGACATACGGTGTAAATCAGCATCATGAAGGGCACCTGAGTCTTGCTATGAGCGGGGTCACTGATGGTGCATCAAAAGGCATTCTAGTAGATTCAGAAGCAAGGGCTTACTGATGAATCGTGAGATGGTTTCCCACAATGCCAGGGTACTCGCCCGCAAAGGCCGAACGCTCGCTTTCTTCATCGTCCTTAATTCATCCACTTAGTAGCCTCAGGTGATTGCTGCGAAGAAGTGGGGGGCTCAGCCCTGAGACGAATGGAAAGCGATCGCCCCAGCTAGCCTAAGGGTCAGAATTGAATACGCTATCGATGAAAGAAGCGATCGCTGACATGCTAATCCAGTTTATTTCTCTCCTTATGCGGCCTTCATCCTGGCCCTGAGTGCGCTCATTCGAGCCTGAATTGGCTCTGATATTTTGGTAAAGGCACGCATTCTCCCATCGCCTGACGCAGGCGCAAAAGCAGATTCAGTTCCTCAACGGCCAACTTTTTTATAGTGGTTTGAATGCCTATCAACTATATTCCACAGGTTGCTTTTAGTTTCCAGTTGTGCATCTAATTTCGGGTCAATGGAGCTATTGAAATCTCGTTAGTCATGCTACAAAATCGGGGGCAGACTAGGTTGCGAAGTATCAAGACGGCAGTGCGATTAAAAGAACCTGGCTCAAGCCTGAAATGCTTGCCAGATAAAGTTTTCAGGATTTTGCGTCTGGCATCCACATTAAAAGTATACTGTCAACCTGCGGAATGTCGGCTATTAGATTTTTCTGGAGCGTTAAACTCATCGCCGGGTTTGCCCTCGATGATGGTCTCGATGGTCTGCATGACTGGACGTGAAAGTTTCCCTTCATCCGGCTCCTCAACGATTGGGTGAATGAGCATCAGACCTCTAGAGGCTGAATTTTATTCAGCTGCAGCATTATAAGTAGGTGGTTGAAATTAAATGTAAGATAGCAGGGTCGCTAGAGTGCCCTCAAATGCCAGCTCCATTACGCATCATCTTGACCGAGGAAGAAGACCGCACGTTGAGCGAACTTCGGGAGGCTCAGACAGTTCCTTATCGGACTCGCGACCGAGCCCACATGCTGCGGTTGAATGCCCAAGGCTTGAACGTGCCGGCCATTGCTGACATTTTTCAGTGCCACCAACATACGGTTAGAGCGACGCTACGGCGATGGGAGAGCGATGGCTTGGGCGGACTGTGGGAAGCTCCCGGACGGGGTGCGAAACCGAAGTAGCAGCCGTCCGAATCTAGACTATTTGACGGCGTGTTTGGATGAAGAGCCTCGGACTGATAACAGCGCCCAATTAACGCGATGTGCAACTAAGCGATTTTCCAATTCAAGCTCTAACCCAATCCTCAAACTTCAAGTAGGGCCTGCCTTTGAGGTGATTCAGGTAACTCATCATCGTATGGGCGAGCACTTTGCGGGCCACGCGACTCGTTAAATGCCAGAGGTCTCGAGCCCGGATATGGCTCCATGTCAAACCAGTGATATCAGTGGCCAAGGACGGTCTCGACTAGTTGCCGATGGCGACTGACGGTGCGGTTCCATTGAGGATGATAATCCTTCATGTAGCGGCGTGGCGGCGTGAGCAGGGTTAATTGTTGCGCCGCTAAGTCCTCACTCAGGACGTCTCGAATGTACCCTTTGTCGCCTAGCAACAGTCCCTGGCGATCAGCCACCAACTCGGGCACCACATCGCGTTCATCGACATTCGCTGGGGTGACCCTCAACCCCATGATGAGTCCTTGGGCATTGATCAGCAGATGACCGCGAAAGCCATAGAAGGTGCCCAGTTTGGTCGCAGAACTGCCAAAGCTTGCCAGGCCGTCGAAGACCCGGCACTGGGGAGCGCGTTTGAAACCGCAAACCGGCATGGGAAAGCCGTCGATGCGGTACAAATCGCTCTCATCCGCCCCTAGCACCTGCAATAACTGTTGCTGTAGCAGTTGTTTGTAGTGCCAGAGATTCGCGGCTTGTCGGACAAAGGTGGTTCGGTCGTGTAAACCGGGGAACCAGTCGTGCCAGTGTTGGTGGAAGTAGCGCCACCACCAAAAAGACCGCGATGATAAACTCGTCGATAGCAAACATGGTTTCATCTCCTAAAATAGCTAGAATCGTTGATAGTTATAGCTTACAGAGATGGAACCTTTTCTCGATTGTTAGTTGCACATCGCGTAATTAGCTCAAAAGCTGAAACGGGAGCCAGCAATTCCAAATTCAAAATTTGACGATGGGTTGAATTAGGATGAGGCTGAAAAAGCCCCCTGAGGACAGGATGATGGAGCCGTTGGTCTTGAATTTTGGCTTGTTACTCGGCTACCTGCAGCAAAGCATCGAGCGCATCCCGGATCCTCGACAAGCGAGTAATGCCACCCGGTATCGTCTGGGCGATGCCATTCTAGCTGCCTTTTCGGTGTTTTTTATGCAGTGCGAGTCCTTTTTGGAGCACCAACGGCAGATGCAAAGTCGTCGCGGCCAAGACAATGCGCAAACGCTGTTTGGACTGGAGCGAATTCCCAGTGTGCCGCAAATTCGTAACATTCTCGACCAGATTGGGGCACAGCAGTTATTCGGCGTGTTTGAGCGGGTCTATAGAGCCTTGCAACAGGGCGGCTACTTAAAGGCCTATCAATGCTTGGGGGGACATCTGTTGGTGGCCTTGGATGGCACCCAGTATTTCAGTTCTCAAAAGGTGGGCTGCGATGAATGTTCGACGCGAACGCATCAAAATGGTCGGGTGACCTCCTTTCACAGCGCCATTTTGCCCGTAATTGTGGCTCCTACTCAGGCTCAAGTGATTGCGTTAGCCCCCGAGTTTATCCGACCGCAAGACGGCTGTCACAAACAAGATTGTGAACTGGAGGCCGCCAAACGGTGGCTGCCTGCGCATGCGAAGCAATTCGACCGCCAACCCATCACCCTGCTCGGTGATGACCTCTACAGTCATCAACCGCTGTGTCAGCAGTCTTTAGAGTTGGGGATGAACTTCATCTTCACCGCCCTGCCGGCTTCCCATCCGGCCCTCTACGAACGACTGCACGTGCTCGAGGTGTTGGGGGCGATGCAGCGTCTAGAAACCCGGCAGAACCAGGGGAAGACTCACACCCGCTATCGCTATCGCTATACCAACCTCGTGCCGATTCGAGATGCCCAACCCGCTCTATTAATCAATTGGTGCGAACTCACCGTGACCGATGAGCGCACGGGGCAGGTGCTTTACCACAATGCCTGGATCACCCACCATCGTCTGAGTGATGACACCGTCGCTCCGGTCGTCGCGGCGGGGCGCAGTCGGTGGAAGACCGAAAACGAAAATCACAACGTGCTCAAAACCCAGGGCTATCATCTTGAACACAACTTTGGCCATGGGCAAGCACACTTATCTTCCTGCTTACTGACCCTCAACCTGTTAGCCTTCCTCTTCCACACCGTCCTCCAGTTGCTCGATCCGGCCTATCAACAGATTCGCCAACAACGGGGCACGCGCAGGGGGTTCTTTCAAGACCTTCTCTGCCTGACGAAGTATCTGCTCTTCGAGAGCTGGCAACACTTGATTGACTTTATGCTCGCCGATTCAGACCCCATTTTGACGCCTAACTCCTCCTAAATTTTTGAATTTGGAATTGCTGGTGAAGATGCGACGACGACAAGCCTTATTCAGGCAAAAGAACTTACCCACTTCCAACACAAGGGTGAGGCCGAACTGAGCTAGGGGCAAGTCTTTGAGAGTGCGCTCGTAGCGGC